>TARA_B100000686_G_scaffold354996_1_pt1 | contig 19953 bp, 10 predicted proteins | sample TARA_B100000686 | Tara Oceans TARA_B100000686 (sample SAMEA2622733) | marine metagenome | biome: marine biome (ENVO:00000447); feature: marine epipelagic mixed layer (ENVO:xxxxxxxxx); material: "saline water (ENVO:00002010), including plankton (ENVO:xxxxxxxx)" | depth 150 m | reverse complement strand
TGGTGGGGATGATAAATCTCGTTTTAAAATTCTTAGGAGTGGTGACCTGGCATTTTTAAGTAAACCTGATTTTGAATCTCCGAAGGATGCAAACAGTGATAATGTTTACCAAGTTAAGTTCAGGGTGATAGATTCAAAGGATAAAAATTTGTTTGTTGAAGGATCTGCATCAGTGACTATAATAGATCAGGTTGAAAAATCTATAGAGAGTCTTGACAGTAGAAAATACATTTCCTGGACAGTAGACCATATGCCTTATCACATTCTGATGGAAGATGCAATCGATGATTACATAAATCTACGTTTTTCAGCTGGGGAAGATGATGATGGCACTTCACTTATTGAGGATAGTGGAGATGAACAGATTAGTCAGATGAGTCCAAGTGATCAAATAATTATTGTACAAGAAAAAGCTAATTCCCAAGAAATCTATGAAATATGGTATGGAAATGGTATTAATTATACAATCATAAATAGAGAGAGGGTTGATTGGGTTCTTAGCCAGGATATTCAGCAGGTACTCATTGAAAAAAGTCAATATTTGAATAGTGAATCTGAAGTTGTTTTCTTTAAGAATGAAAGCGAGAGACTTTTAGCGGGCTACAGCTCTAAGTTTGCTGTTTGGCATCCAAATAATTTTACTATGTCCCTCCAAGGATTTTCTATGCGTTCCAATCTGATTCAATATGCAGCCAATATGTCTGTCGGGAATCCCCTAATTGGTCTTCCAAGTGTACTTTCAGGATCTACTGAGCTTGGTATAGCTACTAGAAACTCTGAATTTGGTTTTCGATTGCCTGTTGGATTTAGTCTTGGATCAATCGGAAAAATGGATGATCCAAAATATTTGAGTTCAGATTATCCAGGACTATATAGTAAAATAAATATTGAAAATATGTATTCAACCCGAACCGATTTTCATGCTTTAATGGGTTTTTCATTCTATCCAAAGGCTATAGGCAGCCCAATTGAGAACACAAATTTTTTCAATACAGAGTCTATTGATGATAAAGATCGTTATATAAATATATTGGATATGTATGCATTGATGGCTGCAACAGTTGAGGTGCCTTTGCAGTTACCATTTTTTGCTAAAATGACTGCAACTCCTGGGCTCCATTATTTAAAAGTTGCACATCGAATTAAAGGTGAAGAAGGTCTTTACGATCGTACATTTTATCAGTCCGGTTCAAAAATAATTGATATTAAAGAGAGCCGTTCTTTCAGCCGTTATTGGGGTTTGTATGCCCGTTTTGATATTCTTGGAAAGATTGGTCAAAAACCGGAATTTCTTGAACGTATAAAATATTTTGATTTTATAAGCATAAATGATGTTCCTTTCTATGAATTATCTTTTCAGTTGATTTCTTCACTTAATACCATCACAACTTTAAACTTAAACATTTACGATAATCTGGCTCTTACTATCACCAGATACAATACTACTGGTGATATCCAAGGGTATTGGCTTCCCGATAAAAATACATGGTTTGGACTTAAATATCGGGGAAACTTTTAATTTTTATTATTTATCATTAGCATTCCTATCGCTGAAAAATATATTACCATTTAATCAATTTATTATTAAAAACAGGGTTTAATTTTGTTTTAATTGATTTTGGATGATGATATTTATTTTTATCAAATCGATACTTGAGTATTGCATAGAAAAAATAAAATAATTTTACTTAAATAATCGTAGAAATTGCATAAACTATTTTAATATTGTAATGATATGCATTATAACCTTAATTTTGCAAATTCGGATAGGAAATCCGAAGGTAAAACCACAATAACCAAAGGAGTGAACTATGTATAAATCAGCATTGATTTATCTTGCTTTAAGTATATCCATGATACTTGGACAAACTATTTCAGGTACTGTGACTGATGATAGTGGAAATGGCCTGTCTGGTGCTAATATTACGGTAAAAGGGACTAATAAAGGTGCAGCAGCAGATGCGTCTGGAAACTTTTCTATATCAGATGTTTCTCCTGGTACATATACTTTGACCGCTTCATTTATCGGCTATAATTCATCGAGTCAGTCGGTAAGCGTTTCAGGAAGTGGTGCTAAAGTGAATTTTTCTCTTTCTGTATCTGCATTAGAAGGTTCTGGTATATTTGTTACTGGGACACGTGCTGCTGGTAGAACGGCTATGAAATCACCTACACCTATTGATGGTTTTGATAGTCAGACTCTTCGTCGGCAAGGTAATGGTGACATGACAGAAACTCTAAAAAATCAGGTACCTTCTTTTAATGCAACTCCACTTACAGGAGATGGCGCATCATTTGTAAGGCCTACATCTATGCGTGGTCTTCCACCAGATAATACTTTAGTACTTACCAACTCAAAGAGAAGGCATCGTTCGGCATTAATTGCTCACTTTGGAGCTGCAATGAATGTGGGTGCGCAAGCTGTTGATATTGGTATGATCCCGAGTATTGCGGTAAAGCGGCTAGAAGTATTAAGAGATGGTGCATCAGCACAATATGGTTCTGACGCCATAGCTGGTGTAATGAACTTTATTTTGAAAGATAATAATGAAGGCGTACAATTTGAAGTATCCGGTGGTCAATGGATGCCAGCAGAAAATGGTCGTGGAGGTGAAAGAGATCTAACGGCTGCTACAAATATAGGATTACCACTCTCTGATGATGGTTTTTTGAATGTAAGTGCAGAATACTCTGTTCGTCCTGAATTATCACGAGGTTTCCAACATGCTGGAGCAGCTGATGGCTATAAAGGATGGACTACAAATCAGGGGACTGGTTTTGATACTAAGACTGATAATACTGATAATTGGCAAACTGCGATGAATTGGGGAAGACCAGAAAACAATGGTTTCCGTTCTGTATGGAATGCAGGTATGTCAGTAGGTGATGGTGTAGAAGCATACTCATTTGGGAATTATGCCGATACTTATGGTGAATATAGTTTCTTTCTTCGTGGACCTGGTAAAGGTGGTGCTTTAACAGCAATTCCTTTGGATCCTACCGATCCATCAAGAGGGAACTATTCTTGGGGTGATACATATCCCCTTGGTTTTACACCGAGACTAGAAGGTCATGGAACTGATTTTAGTGCTGTTGTAGGTGTTAAAGGTGAAAACTTGGCTGGCTTTGGTCTAAACTATGATTTTAGTTCAAGCTATGGCTCCAATCACATCCATTATTTTCTACGCAATACATTAAACCTGTCCTGGGGACCTAATTCGCCTCATAATTTTGAAATTGGAGATCTTCAACAGGCAGAAACAAATTTTAATGCAGATTTTTCTTATCCAATGGGAGATATGAATCTTGCATTTGGTGCAGAATGGCGTGAAGAAGCATACACTATGTTCCAAGGTCAAAAGGAAGCTTGGATGGCAGGACCTTGGGCAATGGTACACCTTCTAGTAGATCCAGTTGCAAGTGCCGCATTACAGGCAGAAACTGGAGTAGCAGATACTACCGTTAACTATACTGCTCCAGGGCTTGCTGCTAATGGTATGCCTGGAACAAGTCCTGATGCAGCAGGTGTATTTGCACGACAAAATACGGGCTTTTATGCTGATGTAGAGTATGATTTAGATGCACTTCTTGTTCAAGCAGCTGTTCGATTTGAAGATTTTTCTGATTTCGGTACAACAACAAATTTTAAAGTGGCAGCTCGCTATTCACTTGGAAATCTGGCAACATTCCGTGGAGGATATTCCACAGGGTTTCGCGCTCCTACTCCTGGTCAATCCAATTATACAGGTGTTGTTACATCCTTTGACGGCGTAAGCGGACAACAAATACAGGAAGGAACATTAAAACCAGATGATCCACTCTCTGTATTGATGGGTGGTAAAGCATTAGTTCCTGAAGATGCTGTCAATCTAAGTGCTGGTTTTACAACAAGTATGATCAGTGGCTTAAACTTATCTGTTGATTATTATCAGATTGATGTAACCAATAAAATTATTAAGTCTAGATCATTAACAGTTCCAGAAGGTAGTAGTCCAACATTTACAGATATTGCACTTTATACAAACTCTTTAGATACCAAAACATCTGGCATTGATATAGTTGCCGATTATACACTCGGGAATACTAGAATTGGTTTAGCCGTAAATAATAATACAACTGAAGTCGTAACTCAGCGACAAGTAAATGGGATAAACCCAGTTAGTGATGGAGGTGTACAAAATATTGAAGAAAATCTACCAAAAACACGTGTTTCAACAACAGTGACACATAATTTTGGTGGATCTCTTTCTCTTATGGCTCGTGTAAATTACTATAGTCAAACTACAGATGAACGGGGACAAAAAGAAGTTGTTGATCCTACGCAACTAGTTGATTTAGAATTGAATTATCGTGTTAGTGACAACCTTTCTGTCGTTTTAGGTGCTAATAATGCACTGAATACATTTCCAACTCAGATCGAAACACGTATATCTCAAGGAATGCCTTACCCTCGTCGTACGCCTATTGGTTATCACGGTGGTATGATGTTTACAAAACTAACTTATAATTTCTAAAAATTTCTTTGAGAAAGGTTGAAAAAGGCGGCGATTTATATCGCTGCCTTTTTTTATATAATTTAAAATCTCTTTAGATAAGATAAATCTTATCATGATTTTGAAAATTTTTCGCTGAAAAATATTGCTGTAAATCCATCACAAGTACAGTTCGTAGCAGTCCTGAACATATCGGGCAATCCACCTGATAGAGCAATCCAAGTTGTTATAAATAATGTTGTTTGATTATCGCTTAATTGCAATAATGATGCAAAAAGGGTAGAACTCCATAAAGCTGTACCCATACCTGCTGGCAATCCTGGGGCAGCTATGGTAAAAAGTACTATTGCAGGCCATGCAATGAGTAAAGCTATGAAGGTGATAGGTATATCAAAAATAATTGTCATTATGAATGGAGCATATGCAACATATGCCAAAGCACTAGTATCCAGATTTATTACAGATCCAATCGGGATAATGAATCCTGCTATAGATGGATTAACTCCGTATTTCTTTATATTATCTAAATTTACTGGAAGAGTTGCTAAAGAAGAGCAGGTACCAGCAGCAAATACAGCTGTAGGGAAAAAATATTCGCGCATAACCTTTTTAATTGATTGCTTAGCAAATAATTTTATAACAATTAATTGATAAATAACCAACCAGAGAGTACAGAGACAAAATGTGTAAAATGTCATTACAAGATAATATTTCATGCTGTCAGCTGCGCCAGTATTTACACCTAGATTAATTCCTAAGAAAAAAACAATCACAGGCATTATTTTAGAAATTTTCGGAGCAGAATTATTTAACCAATAATCAAATTGGTTTAAAATTATTTTAATAAAAGAAACTTTTGTTGCTAGTAATCCAGTAACAACTGCAAACAAAATAGAAAATAGTGGCCAGGAAGTTCCCGATCCATCATTTAAAATCGAAAACATTCTGTAAACTTCATCGAGCATATTACCATTGCCAGAAGAAATTTCTACATTGAATAATAATGATGAAGAAATAATACCTATAAAACCTGCGAAAATTGAAGTAAGTAAATACCATCCAATAACACTGGCTGCTAGTTTTCCGCTTTCTCCTTGAGATTTTAATTTGTTTACCGCTGGGCTTAAAACTATAAAAATTAAAATTGGAACTAATTTAATAAAGATGGATAATACTTGATGCGTCCCGTAAGAGATGATACCGATTCTATTTCCAAATACTGCACCAATTATTATTCCAGAAAATAAACTAATAATAGACCATAAATAGCCTGGAACTTTTTTAAATTTATTTATCATATTTGAAATCATGATTCAATTCTTTCATTATTTATCCTTAGGATGTATCTTTATCTATGAAGTTCATCTTTGATGTATAAATTTTGCTTTTTCTTCTTAAACTGAAAAATACTAAGCTATATTTCAAAAAGCATTCTAAACTTCAGTTTTATGCTCTAAAAGGTAAACCTGATTTAATCTATTAAATAATATAAGAATCATTATGAATAAAACTATTAATACAAATATGATAAAATTTAATTGCCCTATTATAAAAATAGGAGATGATGATGGTCATCATTTTTTTGGCTATTATAATAAGAGTGTTTGGGATATTAGTAATAGATACGTTCTCTCTAATAAAATAGATGTAATGGTAAAAGATGTTCAAATTAATGATATTTTGGAGATAGGTTACTACGACTTAGAGAATGAAAAGATAAATTTTAATAAAATTGGATCAACATCTGCGTGGAATTGGCAGATGGGTTGCCAGTCACAATGGTTAGATAAACTCGATGGAAGAAAAGTCATATTTAATATTAGAGAAAATAACCAAACAAACCCTTTTCCTGAATTTTCTTCTCGAGTCTTGGATATTGAAAGTGGAGAAAAGTATGATTTGCCTCTTCCTGTTTATGTTACCGATAAAAATAGCAAATATGCTTTAGCTATAGATTATAAACGACTTTTTATTACTCATGAAACAATTGGTTATCAAGCACAACATCAATACAGAAATATAGAATTAGCACCTGATAATGATGGTATTTATAATATGGATATTTCTTCTGGGGACTACCGCTTAATTTGTAGCTATAAACATTTGAAGGGTTTTCATTATGTCGATTCAATGGAAAATGCAATACACTGGGTATCCCATATTGAAATTTCACCAAATTCAAAGCGTATATTATTTTTGCATCGATGGAGTGAAAGAGTTGAAGATGAAACGTGTTTTTTACATAGATTAATTTCAATGAATCCAGATGGCACTGATTTGTGTTTGCTTGAATGTTCTGATCATCCATTACCACAACTTGAAAAAAATTTTGATTCAAAAGATACTGGTATTTTCGATTATGAAAAATCAGAGTATCAAATTTCTCACCCGACTTGGAAAAATGATAGGCAAATAATGGTTTGGAGTCCTCACAATGGAGAAATTCACTATCATTTGTATAATGATAAAACTAAAGATGTAGAAATAATCGGTAGAGATATATTAACTGAAAATGGACACATGACTTATTCTCCTAATGAAAAATGGTTGTTAAGTGATACTTATCCAGATGAAAAAAATAACCAGAGGATATTATTTTTGTATAATATAGAAACAGGTTTTCGTTATGATATTGGTAGTTTTTACGCAGATCCAAATCTTGGGAAAATTAATCGCTGTGACCTGCACCCCAGATGGAATAAAAATGGAACGAAAGTTTGTATAGATTCTGTGCACGAGAATGAGCGACAGATGTATATAGTTGATGTCTCTGAAATTATGAATAAGCAATCATTATTAGATTAACTTTTCCTTCCAAAAAACTATTTTAATTTCTATAAATGAAATTCAATAAAAAAAAAATGATTGGTATTGTTGGTGGAATGGGGCCTTATGCAGGTATTGATTTAGTTAAAAAAATATTTGATTTAACCAATGCATCATCAGATCAGGATCATATACCAGTAGCAATGATTTCTACCCCACATTTAATTGAAGACAGGACAAAATATTTAACAGGTCATTCTAAAAATAATCCAGGTATCGCAATAGCAGAAATTGTAAACAAATTGGTAAGTCAGGGAGCGTCAATTATCGGTATGCCTTGCAATACTGCTCATGCCCCACCCATATTTGATAAGATTAAAAAGGTAATTACTAATGATATTGTTTTCGTTCATATGATAGAAGAAGTGGTCCAATATATAAAAAATCAGCATCCAGATATTATTAATGTAGGCCTGTTGGCAACAGCAGGGACTATCAATACAAAAATATATGAAAATGAATTATATAAAAAAGGAATAACTCCCGTTTTATTATCTGACCTTGAACAAAAAAAATATGTTGATTCATCAATTTATGATTCAAAATTTGGAATTAAATCATTTTCTAACCCTGTCAAAGAAAAAGCAAAACAAAAATTAGGAAAGGCAATCCAATCTTTGATCAATATGGGTTCTCAAACAATTATAATGGGTTGTACTGAGATACCAATTGCTATTAAAGAATCTTTTTTTAATTCTGTTCCACTAATTGATTCGACGATGATATTGGCAAGGGCTATTTTGCATAGAATAAATATAGATAAAAAAATAGACTGAATGATATCAACAGATACTACCTTAAATCATTTGGAATGTTCGAGTTGTGCAAATAAATATTCAAAAAATTCAATACATAATTTAAGTCCATGTTGTGCATTGCCTCTTTTAGCTAGATATGACCTAAATAAGGCAAAAAAGAATTTAAAGAAAGAAAGCTTGAAAAATCGTCAACCTAATATGTGGCGATATAAAGAAGTAATGCCTGTTCAATATTTAGATAATGTTACATCCTTAGGAGAAGGTTTTACTCCTCTACAGAAAGTAGAATCTTTGGGTCGGTTATTGGGGTTTAATAATTTGTATTTAAAAAATGAATCAATCAATCCAACCGGGTCCTTTAAAGATAGGGGAATGAGTACTGCAATATCAAAGGCAAAGGAATTTGGACAAAATTTAATTACGATTCCAACTGCAGGGAATGCAGGAGGTTCTGCCGCTGCTTACGCATCTAAGGCAGGACAAAAAGCTTATATTTTTATGCCATCAGATACACCAAAATCATTCCAACTTGAATGCAGCCAGTACGGTGCCCATGTTACTATGATAGATGGATTTATCAGTGATTGTGGAAAAATTGTTGCAGAGCTGAAAGAAAAAGAAGGCTGGTTTGATATCTCTACATTAAAGGAGCCTTACAGAGTTGAAGGGAAAAAAACTATGGGCTATGAACTGGCAGAACAATTTAATTGGGAGCTTCCTGATGCAATAATCTATCCGACAGGAGGAGGAACTGGAATTATTGGAATGTGGAAGGCTTTTGACGAAATGGAAACGCTTGGATGGATTAATTCAGAACGGCCAAAAATGATTTCTGTTCAGTCAGAAGGATGTGCACCAATAATAAAGGCATATCAAAATGAAAAAAAGAATGCTGAATTTTTTCATGATCCGAAAACAAAAGCATTGGGGCTTAGGGTGCCTGTGGCTATAGGTGATTTCCTTATATTAGAATCTATTAGAAAAAGTGCTGGTTATGCCATAACAGTAACAGATAAAGAATTAATGGAAGGTGTGAAATGGATAGGGAAATATGAGGGAATATTTTCTGCCCCGGAGGGGGGTGCAACTGTAGCTGCTCTACCAAAACTGATTGAACAGAACGTAATACATGCTAAAGATCGAATAGTATGTTTTATAACAGGGACTGGATTAAAATATGTTGATCTTTATTAATTATTTGTTTTGTCATTCATTGTTATTAAACATCAGATTTATAAAATTATAACTTTAATTTTATATCCTAGGTTATTTTAGTTCGGTAATATTATATAATACTTTTATTTTTATTATGATTCAAACTAATAAGTCTCCTACGCTCTTAATTAATCAAAGAGTAAAGAAATTGTGGGAAAAAGGACAAGATGTACTACATGTTGCTTTTGGAGAGTCAAGATTCCCTGTACACCCTGATCTAAAAAGTGCTTTATATACGGGTATCTCAAATCGGTCTTATTTATCGTCTTTAGGAACGGATAAACTAAGGAATGCTATTGCGAATTATTACTCAATAAAGCTCGGATTAGATCTTTCTTTTAATCAGGTAATTGTGGGTGTTGGTAGCAAATCTCTCCTTTATTCAATTATTAATTCAATAGATGGCGATATTATGCTACCAAAGCCGTCATGGGTATCATATTCAAGCATTGCTCGTATTTGTAATAAATCTATTATAAAATTTGAACTGGATAGAGATAATGAATTCAGTATAAATATAGATGCTTTAATCGCTTCGTATAGCTCAGCAAAGAAAAATGGGAAGAATCCATCGATGCTGATTTTAAACTCTCCAAATAATCCCTTGGGAAATTCTTTTAATAAAACTGATATTGAATCTGTAGCTGAATGGGCAAAAGAGAATGATATTTTTTTATTAAGCGATGAGATATATAGTTTGATAACATTTAATGGCTATACTCATTATAGTCCTGCGGCTTTTTACCCCGAAAAAACAATCATATTTGGTGGTCTTAGTAAGCATTTATCTTTAGGCGGGTGGCGGCTCGGAATTGCGATACTCCCTAACAATTCTTCCAAGGATAAATTAATTTCTTATTTTGAATCTATTGCAGGTAGTATATGGTCTTGTGTTCCTGCACCATTTCAGATTGTAGGTGAGACTGCATTCAGTAACAATTTTTCTATTGAGAAGTATATAAAAATATGTACAGAAATACATAGTATTCGTACGTTACATATTTATAATTTTTTTAAAAATATTGGTGTTAATTGTACTAACCCAACTGGAGGATTCTATTTATATGTATCCTTTAAAAAATGGAATAAACAATTAGAAAAAAAAGGAATAATATCTTGTATGTCTCTCTCAGAATATTTGCTGGGAAAATATGAAATTGCGACATTACCAGGATCAGCATTTGGTGATGATCCTGAGAATTATTGTCTAAGAATTTCTTCAAGCTATTTAGATATGGAAACGGATAAAAGAGCCGAAAATATTTTAGATATATATAATTCCAGGGTAGATGAAAGAACCTTTATTTTGAACCATCATCCAAGATTAACATTATTTTTATCAAAAATGAATGATTTTGTTAATTCAATAGTCGAAATGTAATGCGAGATGTTTTTATAATTGATGCTATTCGTACTCCAATTGGAAAGGTTGGGGGTTCTCTTTCAGGTATCCGACCAGATGATCTTTTAGCTGATGTGTTGAGAAACTTGGTTATGCGAACAGGTATTGATGCTGATTTAATTGAAGATATATATGCGGGTTGTGGTAATCAGGCGGGCGAAGATAATAGAAATGTAGCGAGAATGGCTGCATTACTCGCAGGTTTTCCTGTATCCGTTGGTGGAGTTACCGTTAACAGAAATTGTTCATCTGGTCTTGAAGCAGTGAATCAAGCTGCTAAATCTATTATTGCAAATGAAGGTAGTGTTTTTGTTGGTTGCGGCGTGGAATCAATGAGTCGTGCTCCGCTCATAATGTCTAGACCTTCAGCATTACCTAAACTTGGTCATCGTACCATTTATGATTCAACTGTAGGCTGGAGATTTAATAATCCTAAATTAGATAAAATCCACCCAATTATTAGTTTAGGACAAACTGCTGAAAACGTTGCTGCAAAGTACAATATAACACGTGAACAACAAGATCAATTTTCTTTAGAAAGTCAGAAAAGAGCAATTGCAGCAATAAATTCTGGAAGGTTTATTGATGAAATAACCCCAGTCACCATATTGAAAAATAAAGGTGATAAAGTAATTTTCGATACAGATGAATATCCCAGATACCGTAATGAAAATGGGAAATATTTTTTGGATACATCTATGGAGAAATTATCAAATCTTAGACCTGCTTTTCAAAAAAATGGTACAGTAACTGCAGGTAATTCAAGTGGGATTAATGATGGCGCTTCGGCAATCTTATTAATGAGCGATGAAAAATCAGATGAGCTAAATTTAAAACCCATCGCTAAATGGCTAGGTTCAGCTACTGTTGGCGTGGATCCTTCGATTATGGGAATTGGTCCAGTACCTTCAACAAAGAAATTATTGATGAGATTAGGTTTGACTCTTGGTGATATTGGCCTAATTGAGATTAATGAAGCTTTTGCTGCTCAAACTATCGGAGTTATGAAAGAACTTGATATAGATCCAGACATAACAAATGTAAATGGAGGAGCTATAGCTTTGGGACACCCTCTTGGTTGCTCAGGAACCAGAATTTTAACTACTTTAATTTATGAAATGAAAAGACGGAAAATTCAATATGGTCTTGCAACTCTATGTGTTGGTGTCGGGCAAGGTGTTACAACAATTGTTGAGCTAATATAAATGGAACGCCCTCTTCAAGGAATTAGAGTACTTGCCCTGGAACAATATATGGCTGGACCTTATTGTTCCATGCTGCTTGCAGATGCTGGCGCAGAAGTAATAAAGATTGAAAGACCTGGTAAAGGAGATCCACGTAGAGAAATTCCACCCTTCGCGGAAAAAGATGGTGTGAAAAAAGCAGGCGGATTTATGGCATATAATAGAAATAAAAAGAGTTTATGCCTTAATGTGCAAGATCCTAAAGGTAGATCAATCTATTTGGATCTAGCGAAGAAATCAGATGTAATTGTTGAGAATCTTAGACCTGGAGCTACCAATAAGCTTGGAATTGATTACGATACTGTGAAAGAAATAAATCCCCGTCTTATCTATGCTGCCATTTCTGGATTTGGACGTCTTGAAGGGTACCAAGGACCAGAGTCAGGAAGACCCGCATTCGATATAGTTGCGGAAGCCATGAGTGGGATCATGCATCTGGTTGGATTTGAAGATAGACCTCCATCATGGACCATTTATGGAATGGCAGATGTATACACTGGCTTATGTACTTCTTTTGCTATTACCCAAGCTTTATTTCAGCGTGAAAAAACCGGTCGAGGACAATTTGTTGATAGTTCGATGCTTGATTCAATGATATCTCTTAATGAGCGTATGGCTATGTTATACTCTTTAACTGGGGAAGAACCTCATCGTGGGAAATTAAAACATTTGTATCCAAGAGGAGCATTTAGATGTCAAGATGGATACATTGCATTGAATGTTCCAGATGATTTAGTCTGGTCACGTCTTTGTAAGACGATAAACCGGGAAGATCTAATTCACCATCCAAAAAGCAAAACTGGTACATTAAGGGCAGAAAATGGTGATTTTCTAGGACCTATTCTAGAAAATTGGCTGTCACAAAAAACCAGAAATGAAGCAGAAACATTATTTAATAAAAATGGTGTTCCTGTTGGTTCTGTTTATACTGCATCAGACGTATTTAATTCTAAGCAGGTAAAAATCAGAAAATCAATAGTAGATATTGTCGATCCAGACGTAGGTGCCTATAAATTTGCAAGAGGTCCTGTTTTACTTTCAGAATCACCTGAAATAGAAACAAATCCTGCACCAGGTCTAGGTGAGCATACCAAAGAAATTTTATCTTCATTTTTAAATTATAGTAATGCTCAAATAGATGAGCTTTTGGAAAAAAATGTTATAGATATAAGATCTTTTTGATAAATAATCCTAGGGCTATTGAAAGTGTAGAATTAATGATTATTAAATTACTTTGGTTTGTATTATTTCTGCCGAGGATATATGCTACTGACTATTTTGTGGCAACATCGTATGGTAATGATTCTAATAATGGTACTTCTTTAACTACGCCATTTAAAACAATTGGTAAAGCTGCAACTGTTATGTCAGCAGGAGATAACTGTTATATACGTCAGGGGCGCTATCATGAGACCATATCTGTCAATAATCTTGATGGTTTATCAGGGGCACCCATTGTATTTACAAATTATAATAGTGAACGAGTGATTATTGATGGTACCAAACCAATCACGTCCTCCTGGATTCAGGTTGGATCATCAAATATTTGGCGTACAAAACTATCAGAAGATATATGGCAACTTTTCTTAGACTGGGAAGAACAGGTTATGGCTCGTTGGCCAAATGCAAAATTTAGTGATAATACTATATGGGACAATGATAATTATTGGGCAAAAGGTACCATTGATGATAATGCATCTGCATATTCGAATGGTGCAATTATTGATGATCCATATATAAATTCTGCAGGTACAACTATTGATCTGAGTGCTGCTGGGTTTGATCTTGATGAGACCAATAAGCAGGCCATAGCTATATTAAATGTTGGTTCTTTTCGTACATGGTCCAGATTGGTCACAAGTCATTCGGGAAATACTTTTAATTATGCAACGGTTCCAAATTGGAAAACCAAGCATCACTATTATTACTTTGAAGGCCGTCGCGAGTTTTTAGATCAGGCTGGTGAATGGTGGTATGATACCTTTAATGATGTAGATTCCCTGTATTACTATGCTGATAATGGAGTGAATCCCAATAGACTTGACTTTAGAGGTAAGGTGCAGTCCTATGCTTTTTCGTTCTCAGGCTCACAATACATTCACATCAAAAATTTAGAATTCTTTGGTACTACAGTCTATTTTTCAAATGGAGATAACTGTCTGATTTATGGTTGTAATTTCATGTATCCAAGCTGTTCAAAACGTATGCTTAGAATCGTAGATACAGAGCCTGAAATGACTAAATTTGCATCAAATAGTTCAAATAGTATCATCAGGAGATCTGCTTTCCGCAATACAGATGGAATCGCAGTCGAAATGTGGGGTGGTGATAATAGAATTGATAGTACATACTTTAACCATATTGATTATTCAGTAGCAGATAATAGCGGGCTTATGGTTACAATTAGAATGAATGGGAGTGATAATATCTTTAGTCATAATACAGTTCATAGGACAGGTGCTTCAGCTACTTTATGGCTTGGATCATCACCCCTAGTCGAATACAATGATCTTTATGATACAGGTCATTTACAAAGTGATGGGTCAATGGTTCAAATTGCTGAATCAGAACAGGATGGAGCCATCTGCAGGTATAATTGGCTTCATGATACAGAAAAATACGGGGCAAGATTTGATCATAGTGGGACAGCTGATGGGACAAATGGTATTATGCACCATAACCTGGCTTGGAACTGCGAGAGTGGTGGAATTATGGTTAAAGGGAATAATCATAAGATATATAATAATACCGTACTTAGCTCTGGAAGCAGGAATGATATAATTGTTTTACAGATCAATGATGGAGACCATTCCAGTACTATAATTAGAAATAATGCTGCAGACAAAATTTCTAATCATCGGACTAATGATGTCGCTATTGATTTTGGTACTTATAGCAACAATTGGAATGGATATGATGAAAGTGGAACTCTTAATAGTATGCTTACAGATACATCTAATAATAATTTTTCACCAGGATCAGGATCAGCACTTATTGATGCAGGTATCGCTATTTCAGGTATTACTGACCAATATACAAATAATGGAAGTGCTCCCGATATAGGTGCTTACGAAGATGGTAATACAGATTGGACTGCAGGTCATGATTGGAATGTAAATACTACATTTGGAAGTTCTTGGATCCCTGTTCACAGCACTACCATTAGTGGAAATTCAGGTTTTAGGATGATGAGTAGTCCAGTTTCTGGTACTATAATGAGTGATTTGTTGGATGAACTTTGGATTCAAGGTATGACTGGAGCAGATGCGACGAGCGGGAATGCCAATGTATGGCTATTGGATTTAGCAGGGCAAGCCTGGTCTGCAGTATCTAATTTATCATCACAATCTCTAGCAGCTGGACAGGGTTTTTTAGTCTATATTTTTGATGATATTGATTTTGATGGCGACAGTGATCTCTCGGTGGACTTATACATTTCGGGAACCCCTAATAATGGAGATATTACAATAAGTAGTATTCCTGAGAATAATTATTATCTTGCTGGAAATCCATATGTAAAAACTATAGATTGGGATTATATATCAAAATCAAACCTTTCATCTTCTGTATCAGTATGGGATGATGCAAATTCCAGTTGGAAAACTTATAATGGATCAGCTGGAGATTTGACCAATGGATTAATTGATCCGTTTCAAGGATTCTGGGTTCAGGCCATTGGAGGAACAGGTAGTTTTACTATTCAGTTAAGTGATATATCTAATACAGCTGGTTCCTTTATAGGTAGAACAATTGAAAATGATAGTAGTGGATATGTATCTATAACTACTACTTTAGGAGAAGAAGTATCTAGAGCTTATTTAACTTTTGCTCATGAAGGAGATGCTTCTAGAGATATAGGAGATGCTGAAAAATTATTACCGCTTAAAGCTAGATCATGTATAGCTACGATGACCATTATAGAAAATTCAGCGTACAAAATAAATAATTTACCACTTTATAGTGATAGTGTATTAAGGGTTCCAATCGATGTGTTAGTATTATCATTGGATAGTCTTAATCACTTTATTTCCAAAGATCAGGAAGTAAATTTGAACTTTAATTTAGAAAATTTGCCAGATCTGATTTATTTGAGCTTATTTGATAATATTAATGGAATTGAATATGATTTATATTCTTCGCAAGAAATCACAATCATTACTGAAAGTAAAGGAAGTTTTTCTGCTATACCCGAAGCTGCAGTTCAATCTTACCCTGTATTAGGAGAACCTAGATTAATTTTAGAAATCCATTATTCTAACATGATGAATCGGGAAATGGAACATCTAATCCCGAAAAAATTTAAATTATATCCGCTATTTCCAAATCCATTTAATCCTACAGGAGTAATAAGATATGATATACCAAAAAATAGTAATGTTAGAATTAATGTTTATGATTTGCGTGGACGCTTGGTAAAAAAACTAATACATAAATATTTCACACCAGGAAGTTACAATTTTAACTGGAGCCCAGTTATGATTTCATCGGGGATTTATATACTCAGGATGGAAACGGAAGGGAAAATATTTTTCCAGAAAATAACATATATTAAGTAGAAAGATAGAAAAATAAATTTCCAGTTTTTGATCTATTACTTATATAATTAGTCCTTAACTGTAATTAAGTTAACAAACTCTATGTTAATATATATTTTAACCTTACTTTTTTATAAAAATAAATAGATGTTATTTATTATTAAAGTAATACTTTAAGTAAAGAAAATATATTAAAAAATAATAAAAATTAACCTTTATATAAATTCGAGTTTTATATCTATAAATTCTAATATTTAAAGAGTTAGGGTTTTTAATTAAATAAAAAAATGCTTTGCGTCAATTATAAATAGAATTTAATTTTACTTATTATGCGAAAATTAAGAAACATTGTTGTCCTCGCTTTATGCTGGTTTTTAGTGGCACAAAGTGATGGAAAAAATAAAAATAAAAAAGTTTACCGTACTCAATGGGGAACATTTATTACTGCGCCTGAAACTCCTGAAGAAAATCAGGTTAAAAAATCAAAAAAGGAGATGACAAAAATTCAAAAACAAATCCAGGCTAAATTGAATAAAAGTTCCAAAAAAAATAACCAGAGAGTGAATCAGCTTAAAACGGACTATGATTCCCAAATTGCTAAAATGCAGGCGGACTATGACTATCAGATATCCACAATACAACTTGACTACAATTCACAGATATCGAGAATGCAAGAGCAGATAAACCTGTTATATAAAATTGCGGAAAATTCTGTTGATACTGTTTTCTCTATTAGCAATGATACAATAACTGTTTATGATTCTACTGTTGTCTATGATACTACCTTTATCTACACAAATGCTACCACAACCGTTTATGATACAGCTGTCTTTTATGATAGTCTCTATGTTTATAATTACGATACAACCACGATAGTAAATACAAATATTGATACTTTAGTTGTTTATGATACTACCTTTGTTAATACTTATGATACTACACTTGTAAAAGATACACTCTGGGTATTTGCGTATGACACAACATTTGTTTATGATACATCGTGGGTATTCGCCTATGATACAACCTTTGTTCGTGATTCTATTTGGGTTTTTGCCCATGATACAATGGTAGTCTATGATACAACTACAGTGGTTAATAATGATACGGTTACCATCCATACTTACGCCACAAACTTTAAGCCTGAAATGATTGATGGGCAACAGGCGCAGTTCCCCATCTGGCAATCTTTAGATGATGCGATACAGGCTCGTAATGCTGGTGATGAAAGGGCACAGGAATGGATTAATGAAGCGCTATATGCGGCCGATGGTGATTGGAATAGAGCAAAAGATGAATACAAAAGGTTTCAAAATATTTATTCATCTGCAACTGTAAAAAGCATTTTAGGTAATTCATTTAAACCTGATTTTATTGGGCCTAGGAATCCTCGTGATGAAATGAAATATCGTTCAGTAACATATGATACACTCCGTATTATGACATTTGATACTTTGGTGATGCAGGATACAATCAGGGATTTGGTTAGGCAATCGATTATGTCCTATGATACAAGTGTAGTTATTGAGCTCAGTGAGGTTATTCAGAATACAACACCTCAAGGACATGAGATGGCTATTCGTTACCATGATAATGGGAGAGTAAAGGAACGGGGTCCTATGAAAGGTCTTAAACGAAACGGTACGTGGATATTTTATAGTTTATCAGGAAATGAGATTAGAAAAACAACTTATGATATGGGTCGTATCATAAAAGATGAAGACCTTGTAAATAATAGGAAAAATGTCCATTTTAAAAAGCAGCAAACTAAGAGGCCTAAATCTCTTGCTAAAGTAGTACATACAAAGTATGATACTCCTCCCAAGCCAAAATCTAGAATAATGCCTGTGGTGGATGTTGCTCATGGAGGAGCAACTGTCATTGTTCAATTTTTGGTTAATAGGGAAGGTGTTGTTGAAGGTATTAATATTATAAAGAGCAGTGCAATTGCAGATATAGATCAGGCTGCGATTTCTTCTATAGAGAATACAGATTTCAAACCGGCAACTATTAATGATGTGCCAACAGCATCGTGGGAAGAATTAGAAATATTATTTCCTTCTAACCCATTAGAGTCTGTATTAAGCCCTGGAATGACCAAAGAAGATTTTTATTCTTTATATCTTGGTCAAGTACTAAAAGGATTGGAGAATGAAGGAATTGAATTATCCAAGAAACAGCAGGATAAGTTCTTGGTTGACCTGAAAACTGAGTCTCATAAAACTTATTCTGAGATAGAAGCACTGTATTTGGAAGAAGAAGTAGGTTTCTTAAAAAATGAAATCCAGAATTTTATTTTTCATATGGATAATGAAGAAGGAACTCTCCAGAGTGGAGTACAGTTATATAGGGCCACATCAGAATCAAGAATAACTTTAATTGATCAGGATGGTACTGTTTTAGCAGATTCACATATGGATGAAGATAATATTGAGGGAATGGATAATCATGGCAATAGACCCGAAATCTTGTCTTCAACAATATCTGAGTATGGTGTTGCGGTTCGACATAGTAAAACTATAAATAAGAAATTAATTTATGTTTCCTATGCAGTTGATGAACAAGGAGATGATCGAAGGGTTTTTGTCCGGTTTTCCAAACCATTAGGTGTAATTCAAGAGCAGAGGGCATTACGAATTTATGAGATGGAAATTTTGAATGCGCTAAAATCTGGAAATATTGATTTACCAGAAAACAGTATTCCAAAATTTTTAGCGAATTATACTCAAAGGCTTAAAGATAAGCTTGCAGAGAGTGGATATGGAGTAGATATTGAAGCGAATGAAAAAATTATTCAATCTTATACAGATAAATTAGAGTCGAAGAGTCAGGAAATAGCAGATGATTTAAAACGAGAAATTGATACTTTTATAAACTACCTGAATACTGTTTCAATGGATGGTATACATTCTTCAGTAGCATCATATGCCCAATCTGCAGATGTTCGTATTACATTGATTGATTCAAAAGGAGAGGTTCTAGCTGATTCAGATCTAGATCTAATTCAATTATCTAGAGTTGATAATCATATTAATCGTTCAGAAGTCGTGCAAGCGAACACGCTTCCGTATGGTACTGTTTCACGTTTTAGTAACACTTTACAAAGGCAATTTGTTTATGTAGCAAGACGGATACAATCAGTTAATGAAAAGGAAGTTCAGTATGTGCGCCTAGCTAAATCTTTACGATCGGATTATTCCAAGGTTGATTTGGAAGAAGACACCCTATTAGATTTATATTTATCCTTAATTTATAAAAGTTTTGGACGAGCTAGTGTAAATCTCCCAGAAAAGAAAAAAGATGATTTTGGTAATTATTTTAAAATTGCGGTTAAAAATCGAAATGGAAAAGTAAAGATTAATCATGATATAAAATATTATCGTATATATATAGAAGAAATAAACCAAGCTTTAGACAAGACACAATTAATGATTAGTCTCGAGCAGGAAGAATCTTTTCTAAAGATTTATAGAGAAAATGCTA
>TARA_B100000686_G_C16806232_1_pt1 | contig 20007 bp, 15 predicted proteins | sample TARA_B100000686 | Tara Oceans TARA_B100000686 (sample SAMEA2622733) | marine metagenome | biome: marine biome (ENVO:00000447); feature: marine epipelagic mixed layer (ENVO:xxxxxxxxx); material: "saline water (ENVO:00002010), including plankton (ENVO:xxxxxxxx)" | depth 150 m | reverse complement strand
AAGAGGGTATTGATGGTTTAATACATGTATCAGATCTTTCTTGGACAAAAATTATAAAACATCCAAAAGAGATGTTAGAAAAGTCGCAGGAAGTAGAAGTAAGGATATTAGAAGTATCAAGGGAAAATCGAAGAATTTCTCTTGGTTTCCGTCAAGTACAAGATGATCCTTGGCCTGAGATTGTTGATTTTTATAATTCTGGCAAAGAGGTTAGTGGAAAAATAATTCGTGTTCTGGAAAAAGGAATTATAATTCAATTGGATAAGGAAGTTGAAGGTATTATTCCTTTTGGAAAAATGTCAAAACGAGATCGAAGGGCTATGGCAGGTCAATTTGAAATTGGAGCTAACCTTTCTGGTATTGTAATGAAAGTCTCACCTGAAGACAAAAAAGTAATTCTGTATAAAGAAGAACTTGCAGGTGCTGGTGGTATAAAGGCTGCTTCGGCTAATGATGAAGTAAAGGATTATTTGAAAAATCAAGATATTGAATCGGGTGGAAAACTTGAATTTCCTGAGGAGTTGCTAGAACAAGCAAAACAGGCTGAACAGGAGAGTATATCTAAAGAAACTAAAGATGATCAATCTGTTTCGGAGTCTGAATAATAGTTTAACATTATGAGATAGGTTTTTTATTTTCTTTGAAACCATCTATTCATTCTGATTACATCCAAAGATTATTCTTGCCTCTAGGAACTTTTGGATTAGCCCTGCTTTTATGGATTTTTGTTGTAAGTGAAAATGAATATTCTATGGTTTTTGAATTACCTATAGAAGCTAGAAACTTAAATGCACAAAAAGCTCATAAAGAAGAAGTGCCAAAATATGCCCAAGTTCGATTAAAAGGAATGGGGCGCGACTTATTTTCAGCATATTTATTTAGGGAATTTACAGATTTTAAAATAGTTCTTGATCTAGAAGGTATTTCTAAAGAATATGAATTTGTACTAAATGATTATTTTGAGCGGTATCCACAAAAAATCGTTTTGCCAACCAAATATAATTTAACTTTTATTGAAGTTATTTATCCAAATCGGATAAAAATCAGTTTAGACGCTTATGAGGAAAAGTTTGTTCCAATCCTATCTGATTTGGTAATCAGGCCACAGTCTGGTTATACCCAGATTGGTGAAATTGAGTTTGAACCTCAAATGGTTAAGATTGCTGGGCCAAAAAAAGCTTTAGCTCTTATAAATCATGTTAAAATAAATAAAGACACGCTTTTGGAGATAACAACATCACAGTATGGTGAAATAGGTTTAGAATCACGTGGTCGACTTATTGAATATTCCCATAATCAAGTCAGATATAATATTAATATCCAAGAAATAAGCGAAAGAATAATAGTTGATATTCCAGTAAAGGTAAAAAATAGGGTTGATGATATACGAGTATTTCCATCTCCACAGACAGTATCATTAACTGTGATCGGAGGATTAAAACGAATCGCTAGATTAAAACCAGATGAAATTAATGTGATTATTGATTTTAACAATTGGTCTAGAAAAAAGCAATTTTATGAACCTGATATAATAATTCCAGAAAATATTATTGGATGGCGTGATTTATCGCCGCGTAGTCTAGAATTAGGTGTTGCTAGACAGGCTAAATGATTGTTCTTGGTATTGAAACATCTTGCGATGAAACAGGAGTCTCGGTTTGCCAAAATGGCAAAATTTTATCAAATACTGTAAGCTCTCAGTTAATTCATAATTCTCACGGAGGTGTAGTTCCAGAGTTAGCATCAAGAGAACATGAAAAACTTTTAAATATTATTATTAATGAATCCTTGATTGAAGCTGAAATCGATGTAAAAGAACTAGATGCGATAGCTGTAACTCAAGGTCCAGGACTTGCTGGAACTCTTTTGACAGGTATTAGTTTTGCTAAAGGATTAGCCCTTGGATTAAATATTCCGTTGGTACCTATCAATCATTTGGAAGCACATATTTTTGCCAATTTTTTATTTGAACGTAATTTAAAATTTCCATTTGTTTGTCTTTTAGTTTCAGGGGGTCATACTCAACTTTGGAATGTAAAAGATATGGATTCTTATTCTTTACTTGGTGAAACTCGTGATGATGCAGCAGGAGAAGCATTTGATAAAGGAGCTCGTATTCTAGATCTAGGTTATCCTGGAGGTCCGGCAATTGAAAAGGAAGCTATTGGTGGAAATTCTAGTGCTGTTGATTTTCCTAGAGGATTAATGGACATTGATTCACTTGAATTTAGCTATAGCGGATTAAAGACATCTTTGCTTTACTTTATGGATAATTATAAAGAGAATCATAAAATAAAAAGAAAAGATATAGCAGCTAGTTATCAGCAGGCAATTGTTGATTCTTTAGTTGAAAAAATGATTAGAGCTGTTAATTATACAAAATCTAAAACTTGTGTTGTTGCGGGAGGTGTTGCTGCAAATAAAACTCTAAGATTTTGTTTACAAAATAATCTGAAAAATATAAAAATTTTATTTCCAGAATCAGCATTTTGTACTGATAATGGTGCTATGATTAGTTATCTTGGATGGGTGAAATTAAAAGCTGGGCAGATCTCGAATTTTGAATTTGGTGCAAAACCTAACCTGAAAATGACAAAACATTGAAAATAACTGTTTCAGAACCTGATCAGTTTTTTTGGATTATTTTTTTTATTAGTCTGATAATAATCTATTATTCATTTATATCTCCAAGTTTTTCCAAAAGGATTTGGTCAATTATTTTTCTTCGCTTTTCAGTTATATCATTACTCATTTTTTTATTCTTAGATCCGAAAATAGAATTCGAAAAGAAAATAACTAATGATTTAAACTGGAACATTTATGTTGATAGATCTTTAAGTATGTCATATCATTCTCATCCTTCATCGGTCTCATTAGTATCAGGTATAGACGAGTTTAGAAAGAAATTAAATAAGAAAGGTGTTTCTACTTCTATTATAGGTTTTGGTTCTGTACTTGATTCAATCTGGAATGAGGGAAATAAAAAACTAGATGGTATTGCAACAAATGTTGGCATAGTCCTAGACCATATTGAAGAGAATAATTATCAGGGTATTGCTGGTGCAATACTATTTACTGATGGACAAGTTAATATTGGTTCTGGAATTCCTGCAGAAGGATTAAAAAAAGGAATACCAATTCATATAGTAGGCATAGGAGATGCAAACCCTATGGTTGATGTTGAAGTCAATTCAATAGATGTTCCACCCTTGGCCATTAAAGGGAGTGAAGTAGATTTGAATATAACATTATTAAGTCATGGTGATATAAATGAACGTTCTAATGTTACATTATATCAAGGGGATAAATTAATTGGATCGAAGGTAATATCATTATCTGGAAACGGTAGTCAAGAGAGAGTTCGTTTTCGATTAAAGCCTTCGAAAACTGGCCTTGCTACTTATGTGGTACAAGTTAATGCTCTTGCTGAAGAGGTTAATATAAAGAATAATAAGCAAACAGTCCAAATCCAAGTTTTAAAGGATGAATATAAAATTGCTATTTTAACTGGAGCACCTAATTTTAACACATTTGTTTTAAAAAAAATTATAATTAGTAATCCAGAATTCAGATTAGATCATTATGTATACCGCCAAAATGGCTTTTATCCACCACTTAATAAATTCTGGGATAAACAATATGATCTTATTCTTTTTGATAATCACCCTATTACAGATAATTTTAAGATTTGGAGAAATTATTTAAAGGCATTTGCTAAAAAACTAGTATCTCATCAATCCAATTTTGCAATAATTAATGGACCCAATATGAATACAAATTCTGCGAAAGATTTTTTTTCTTTGCTTGATTTAAAATTAACTGATTCAATTTTTGAAGACGAGAGCGCTACCCAATGGAATTTAACAGAAAATTGGTTTAGCCTATTTCCATTTAAATTCGTTGTTGGCAGCAATAAATCAGATAATGATTTACCACCTCTATTACCAGGTATGGTAATTGATACAACAAACATAAAAGTTCTAGCAAATTTTACTAGTTCAGATTTAGAAATTCCGCTATTTCTAGTAGGCCAAAAGAATTCATTAAGGTTTTTTGTTTGTACTTCTCCAGAGCTTTATACATTATTTTACAGAACACAGGATACACATTTATCGGGGATATTACCCGATATTTTAAATCCAATATTTGGCTGGCTTATAAATACAGGAGGGAATCAAGATATTTATTTTCGTTCTAATAAAAACTCTTATCAACAAGGAGAAAGTATATTATTAATAGGGGAACCTCTATCGAGCAACCAATTTTTTGGTGAAGGAGTTGTGAACCTTTATTTAGATGGAAAACTAATAAATAAAAAACCTTTGCTTTTTGATCAAGTCACAGGATTATTTCGTAGTCAATTTTGGGCTTCACAATCAGGAAAAATTGATTACGAAATTGAGTTTAGTCAATCTGGGAAAAATTTTATCATGAATCGAGGATCATTTCAGGTACAAGAAAGCCAGCTTGAAATGAATAAAGTATATCTTAATGAAAAACCATTACAGAGATTAGCTACCCTTTCCAATGGTGTTTATAAAAACTGGGATAAAAGAAGTGATTTAATTAGTATGATTCGCCCAATATCTAAAAATCAGAATTTTTCTTATAAAATTGCACTAAATGAAAATATTATATTTTTTCTGTTGATTCTAGTTTTACTTACATTAGAATGGATAATTCGAAAAAAAATAGGTTTAATGTGAATTTTAGTAAGAAATTGAAGATCACGTTAAATTTAATTTTGAAAATGAAAGGTAATAAGTGAAAAAAATTACTGTAATTGGTACAGGATATGTTGGATTAGTAAGTGGAGCAGGGATATCTGAATTTGGTCATAAAGTAATCTGCACTGATATAAATGTCGAAAAGATCAATAAGTTGAAGGAGGGCGAGATTCCTATTTATGAGCCAGGTCTTGCTGAATTAATAAAACGCAATATGGATGGGGATCGTCTTTCATTTTCTTTAGATGTGAGCCAATCTATTCGCAAATCTGATGTTATATTTATTGCAGTAGGTACGCCACAAGGTGCTAATGGAGAAGCAGATATTGGTGCTGTTGAGAGTGTAGCTCATACCATTGGAAAAAATTTAAATTCCTATAAAATAATTTGTACGAAAAGTACAGTACCAATTGGAACTGGGAAGAAGATCTATAATATTATAAAGGATGTTGGTTCTAAAGAAAATATGTTTGATTATGTATCTAATCCAGAATTTTTAAGAGAAGGATCTGCAGTAAAAGATTTTCTTTGGCCAGATCGGGTTGTAATTGGTGCCACAAATAAAAAGGCTTTTGATATTTTGAAAGATGTTTATAGTCCTCTGTATGTTAATGAAACACCTATCCTACATACAAATATAGAAACTGCTGAAATGATTAAATATGCAGCTAACGCATTTCTAGCACTTAAAATAAGTTATATTAATGAAGTCGCAAACCTATGCGAGGAAGTTGGTGCAGATGTACACCAAGTTGCAAAAGCGATGGGACAAGATGGTCGAATAAGCCCAAAATTTTTGCATCCAGGACCAGGATTTGGGGGATCCTGTTTTCCTAAGGATACGCAAGCAATTGCTGAATTAGCACGGAAAAAAGGTGCTCCGATGAATACAATTGATGCAGCTATCATAACGAATACTAATCAGAGGAAGAGGATGTCTGAAAAGTTAAGAAATTTATTAGATGGTAGTTTTTACGGTAAAAAAGTGGGTGTTCTAGGACTTGCTTTTAAACCAAATACTGATGATGTTCGAGAATCATCATCTATTGATATAATTAGATCTATTTTAAATGGTCATGGAAAAGTCAAGGCTTATGATCCGATCGCAAATATACAAATGGAAAATTTTTTTCCTAATGTAGATTATTATAATTCTTGGTCAGAAGCTTGTAATGGAACTGATGCGGTTGCTATTATGACTGATTGGAATGAATTTAGAGGAATGGATCTTCATTATTTACAGTCTATTATGAATGCCCCAGTAATTTTAGATACTAGGAATATTTTAAATGTAGAACAACTATTGGGGAATGGATTTCGCTTTGATAGCGTAGGTAGAGAAAATAATCTATGAAAGTTGTAAATTCAAAACTTCCTGGTGTAATGATTATTACTCCTAATATCTTCAAAGATGTAAGAGGATACTTTTTTGAATCCTATCGAAAATCTTGGTTTAAGGAAAATGGTATTCCTTATGATTTTGTGCAGGATAATGAGGTTAAATCAAAAAAAGGAGTGCTTCGTGGTCTACATTATCAGCTAAATCAGCCCCAGGGTAAACTAATTCGAGTTAATTCGGGTAGTATTTTAGACGTCGTAGTAGATATCCGTAAAGGGTCTCCTTATTTTGGCCAATCAGAAGTCGTAGAGCTTGATAGCAATGACTGCAAAATGTTGTACGTTCCTGAAGGATTCGCACATGGATATCTAGTTACTTCAGATGTAGCTTTCGTAGCATATAAATGTACAAAAGAATATTCTCCATCCGATCAGTATGGAATTATGTGGAGTGATCCGTTTTTGGATTTAAACTGGGGCATTGATAATCCTATCTTATCAAAGATGGATCGGAAATGGCCAACACTTCAAAAACAAATTAACCTTCCAGTTTATTCATGAGCACGTATTTAATCACTGGAGGATGCGGATTTATCGGTTCAAACTTCATACGATTTATTACTAATAATAATTCGAATATTAATATTATTAATCTAGATAAAATGACCTACGCGGGCAATTCTCATAATCTTGATGGTATTGATAAATCTCGCTATCACTTTGTTCATGGTGATATATGTGATTCTCAATTAGTAGGCCAATTGTTTAGTAAATACCAATTTGACAGTTTGATCCATTTTGCAGCCGAGAGTCATGTAGATCGTTCTATTGATGGTCCTGCTGACTTTATACAGACAAACATAGTTGGAACATTAAATTTACTAAATCAGTGTAAAGAATATTTGGGTAAGGAGAATAAATCTAATTTTAGGTTCATCCATGTATCTACAGATGAAGTATATGGTTCATTAAATAGTAAGGGTAAATTTATAGAAAGTACTCCTTATGACCCAAGCTCCCCCTATTCTGCATCTAAAGCAGGTTCAGATCATCTTGTACGAGCATGGTACCGTACTTTTGGATTACCAACATTGATAACAAATTGTTCTAATAATTATGGCCCCTACCAGTTTCCCGAAAAATTAATTCCGCTTATGATTATTAATTGCTTGCAAAATAAAAAATTACCATTATATGGTAATGGAGAGAATGTAAGAGATTGGTTATATGTCGAAGATCATTGTCTAGCCATTCAAACTGTATTGAATTCAGGTGAAGTAGGGCAGACTTATAATATTGGTGGTAATAGTGAGGTTAAGAATTTAGATGTAGTATTGACAATTTGTTCTATATTAGATCAAATTTTGCCAAAGGAGGATGGATCAAATTATGCTGAATTAATTACGTATGTTGAGGATCGACCAGGCCATGATTTCAGATATGCTATTGATGCATCAAAGATTAATAACAAATTAGGATGGTCACCTTCTGAGTCCTTTGAATCTGGGATGCAAAAAACAATTAATTGGTATTTAAATAACCAGGAATGGTGGCAATCAATACAACAAAATACATATCAACAGGAAAGGTTAGGTATATTTTAATCATGAAGGGAATAATTTTAGCAGGTGGTAGTGGAACGAGACTATATCCTATTACAAAAGTTATATCCAAGCAATTGCTTCCTATTTACGATAAACCAATGATATACTATCCATTGTCTACTTTAATGTTGTCGGGAATTAGAGATATACTAATTATTTCTACTCCAGAGGATACTGACAGGTTTGAACAATTATTTAGTGACGGTTCACAATATGGACTTAATATTTCCTATATCGTTCAACCCAGTCCAAAAGGATTGGCCCAGGCATTTATCTTAGGACGAAATTTTATTGGTGATGATAATGTAACACTTATCTTAGGAGATAATATATTTTTTGGACATGGTTTGGTAGAGCTATTATGCAAAAGTGTTAAAACTGTTCAGGAAAAACAAGAAGCTGTAGTATTTGGATACAATGTTAAAAATCCAAAGGAATATGGAGTTGTAGGTTTTGATGAATATGGAAAGGTATCTAGTATAGTTGAAAAACCATCTCATCCTGAATCAAATTACGCAGTAGTGGGGCTATACTATTATCCAAACAGTGTAGTAGAAATAGCAGAATGCGTACAGCCATCAAACCGAGGAGAGTTAGAAATAACATCAATTAACAGATCTTATTTGGAATTAGGTAAACTAAGAGTCGAATTAATGGGTCGTGGTTACGCTTGGCTTGATACTGGGACTCAAGAGGCTATGAATAATGCGTCTAACTTTATTAAAACTATTGAAGAACGTCAAGGATTAAAAATTGCATGTCTTGAGGAAATTGCTTTTCACAAGGGTTTTATTACAGCTGAAGACCTTAGAAAACATGCAAGTAATTATAGTAATGATTATGGTGAATACCTATTTAGATTATTAGAGTTACAGGATCAATAAGAATTGAAATTGTAGAGAATAGCAGTATTCACAGATAATTTGCTTATATCCGTTACTGCTATAGAATCAGGTTGAAAAATATTAAACCCTGCATTCATCCAATGGATCCAATCAAAACCAAGTTGAATACTGAGTCCATTAATTTTTGTTTCTTTCCTTAGAATCAATTCTAATAACGATTTTTGTTCAAAACCTAATTTATTACTGAAACGAAAATCTTGAATATCATGATATTTATTATAAATCATTTCATTAGTTAGTGCCCCGCGTTTCACATTAGACATAGTTATAAAAATCTGATTATTATTAAATATATATTGATAATTTATTAATAGTTCCTCAGCATGTGGACCAGCCCAATATCCTAGAGGCTGACCATGACTATAATAATCATTTATAGGGAATTTATGCTTATAAATACGGTGGTCAGTCCAGTTATATTCAAAAGTTAGCTGATCTGAACCTGAAAGTAGGTTTTTCCAGCTGAATCCAAATTGCCACGCAAACCAATTATGGTTAATTTTTTTTAATAACCATTCTGGAGTTAGCTCATCCATATAAAATGATAAATATAATTGTAACATAGGATTTATCTTGTATATAATATCGCACCCCATCTGCACATTATCAGTATCACCAAGATAATTTTCAATTTGATAAAATGGTATAAAAGGTAATAAATAATGAAAATCAATTCCTCTAGTTCCATAAATTACTGATTCATTTGCACTCAGTTTTATTTTTTTAGATGGTTGCCATTCAATTCTATGGGTAGCAAGGGAACGGCTAAGATTAAATGATCTATTACTAACTTGATTATTATAATAACCAATTCTACTTGTGTCTGGAATATTACTTTTTAATAGGCCATGGAAATAGATTAGCTTTAGATTTTGATTAATCTTCCACTCAAATCCAAATTGTGGATAGGATGGAGTTTTATTGGAAATATGCAATGATCTTATTCCAGGTCCCCATTGACGATCAAATTTCCCAAATTCAAATTTTACTGGATCCAAATTATAAGAGACTTTCATAGTAGCTATCTCGGTCCAAAATCCATCGGCATCTTTAGAACCATCAATATAAGGGAATGATTGAGTAGGAGAGAAGTTCATTAATTCATGGTTTATATTTCCAAGTAAACCAAGTTGTATATATCTACTATCTATAGACCATCGATTTAATATAGATTTTGCAACAATCCCAATTCCGTTTATTGAAATATATTTATCCTCATAATGCCAATCTCCACCTGCAGATTTATATGTCGAAAACATTATAGGATAAAAATCAAAATTATTATTGGAGAATAAATTTCCTATAATAAGAAAAAGAAAACTTAAAACATTACACTTTAATAACTTCATCGATACTAATTGCTTCGAGCACCAGAGAACACAATATTATAAATAGCTTGGATTAAGTATTTTAAATCAGTGAAAAAGGAGTTTTTATTTTTTAGCTTCAAGTATTTTCTTTCACTAGATATTATTTGGTTAAACGATTTAGGTAAATCAGCGTAATAAGGTGGAATTAAACCTGGCTTAAAATTAATCCTTAATTCCTGTAAATCTTTTGGATATAAGCTGTAATAATGTTCACTAAGTGCTCTGACACCTATTAATTTTAAATCTCCACGTAGCCAATTATATAACTGCGGTAATTCATCAATAAAGTATTTTCTTAGTATTTTTCCCCAAGAAGTAATACGATAGTCATTCCGCAATTTCCCTGATTTATCTAAATGATATTTTTCATAGATATCTCCTTGGATAAATTCACTATAAGGATGCATTGTTCTAAACTTATATATTGGTATTATGTTACCTTGATATCCTATGCGTTTCAATTTTACTATCGGTCCGTAGGATGGAGATTCTTCTAATGATATTGTTTTTAATTTTTTACATATAAAATAAATACGTTCTCCAATCATTTCATTATTTACCATTTCAAAACCACAAAATGAAAGTCTCCCAAATATTTCTGCCTTTGAAAATATTCTATTTTTTCCTTTAGTAATTATAAAATAAAGTTGTTTTGTTATAGGAATTTTTGGAAAAACACGATGAAAAATAAAATGTATTGGGAAAATGATTGCAAATAAAAAATGAGGCATTTTGCTTCTCAAGTTTTCCCTAAATTTTTCTAATGGAATAAAACTACCTATAATTAAGCCACCATTTTTTAATTTTTTATAAGTTGCTAATAAATAATAATTTAAATATCGAAAATCATTTATATCATGAAAATTAATCAATAGGTCTTGGCTCTGGTTAGGTAGAACTTGAATATTATCTGTAGATAAGGTATTTAATATGGAAACTTTATCTCTACTAATTTTTTCATTTTTTAAGCTATCGGAAATTAACTTAAGGATTTTGGAACGGTTAATAATGTGAATATCATTCAAACTTTGTATCAGATCTTGGATCGACCAGTGAATATTATTTTGACTATCAAATTTATCTGCTATTAAATTTTTTTGACCATTAGTGTGATTAGGTGATGAAGAATCTTTTAATCTATAATTACCGTTTATTTTAGACTGACTAAAAAAGTACAAATAGAATCCAAAGACTTCTAAACTGGAAAAGACAAAATTGGTTTTAAACATTAAGTTAGCAGCATAAGGATCTAGCCGTAAGAAAAAATAAAAAAATCCTAAAAAGAAAAAGGTCATAATAGCAGCTTTTATATATGGCGCAATTTCGTAATAATGATTTAATGTGTTTGGTGCTTTGTATCGATTTGTGATTAGTGTAGAAATGCCCCAAGCCATTATAATAATCAATAAACTTTGCTCGTTAAAAGGATTATATATAAAATTCCCTTCCACTATCCAAATAATCGATATATAAATAATAATAAGTAATATAACTCCTGGGATCATCCATTTAAAGAAATATTGATTATTCAGATTTTCGGCGTCATTGTTTTGTATTTTAACTTTTTCTATATCAATAGTAGGTTGTACTATAGAAATAATAGCAGCAAAAATTATTTCTGTAAGAAAGACTACCGCAGTTACTAAGAGAATGAAAATCCTAGAAGTGCTCCATAGGTCAGTGAATGAAACAGTGATAGTAATTGTTAAAAAACACATTAAGGTAGACCACGAAATAATTCTTATTGCTAGCCAATACGGTTTAATAATTACAATACGATATTTATCGTAGTATATTGAAAAGATTACCCAGAAAAAAATAAAAGTAAATAATAAAATCAAATATTCATTTTCAGGAATGATTTGGCTGAATTTATTATAATTGAATATTCCAAAGACCAATATGAGGACCAATAGATCTCCAAGAAATAGGAACTTCAATTTGGATTTGATATTGTGCATAAGTACTCAGCGACTTATATCAAACTGATGTTTTAAATTGGATATAGACCTACTTGAAGACGTAAAAGTAGTTTTAAATGTCGATTTTTTTATTCTATACCGACCCGAGCGTAATTGGAACATATTTGTAAAACACTTTCATTTTCAGTGGATTAGGAAAACCCATTATTTGTTATTAAAAAGATAGCGTTTTACTACAATACAAGATATCCTTTGTCGAGATAAAGTTACTGTTGTTTATTGAATAGTTGCAAAAATTTAATCAATATTATTTCTGAATAATCGCTGATATTTTGGTTCTTTTATTAATTTCATCTTACTGTGAGGATAATGGGTTATGAACCAGCTTATAAATTCAGTAACATTAACTTTATTTTTTAAATAATCTTTACTGCGATTTATTTGCTTCCGTTTTGCATTTCTATCTTTTAATATTTTTTCTGCTTTTTCAATCACACTCATTGTATTATTAAATACATATAACAAACCATTTTTATTTTGCTCTTGCAATGTTCCAGCAGATAGTGTATTGACATAAATTGCTGGAGTACCAAGCATGGCACATTCCGAAGCCATTGTAGCACCTTCTCCAATATATAATGCTGCATATGCCAGTACATCATGTATTTGATGTGCTTTAATATTAATTTTATAATTTTTTAATTCTAATGGGATTGAAGATTCAGCGGAAATAAAAACTTTGGCATATTTCTCAATAGTATTTATCATAGTCAGTAGTTTTTTGTATTTAAATCCACTTTCATTTCTATCATGACTGGCTTTCCAAGATACAAGCCTAATTAATACGTACCTTTCATTCAATTGGACACCCAATTTTTTTAGAATATTAGAATTTGGCTGAAAATAATTTGGATGGAGATAGCTTAATTCCATAAAACTATCAAACCGCAATTGTTTTTTTCCAAAATTTTTATTAAATGAATTTGGCGTCATAATTGTTTCTGTGAATGGTGCATAAAGAAAAAATTGTTCGGTAGAATGTTCAGTATCATCCAATGCTATATGAGGTTTACCAAAAATAAAAGCAATTTGAGCTGCATAAATTGACCCAAAACTAAGAAACAAATCTGGTTTAAAATATTTTGATATTTTATATAACTGAAGATTTATTGTTATGACATTAAATAGTTTCATTATCAAATTACTATAACCTCTATGTCTAGTATAATAATTGATATTATAATGGTTTAATAGATCAGCTATAATTTTTGTATTTCTAGCGGTAACTAAAAAAGTAAAACCCTTTTCCTTTTTTGATAAAATGAGATTTCTAAAATAATGTACATGGGCTGGATGCCCTATATCTATTAAAATACGCATTTAATTATTTTATTAATGAATAAACAAATTTTGCCAATTTATAATTTCTAGGTTGATGAATTTTTTGTAATCTCCCGTAGTTAACTAAATTCCCGCCAAATTTTTTTTTGTAATCTCTCACTCCATACTCTTTATTTGGTTTTCCAGCTCCACCAAAATCAAAAATTTTGTAATTATTTTCTTTGCTCCATAACATAACAGTCCATGGAATTAGATCATTTGGATTTTTTTTATAATGTTTTCTTTCGCTTCCTGCATAAAGATCATAAACTCTATTTTTATATGCAATTACTATCATGCAGCCTATTATTTTATTATCATAAACTGCGCAAAAGTTAATGGCTTTATAATTGTCGTTATTATTATAAAATAGGGATAAAAAAAATGATTCATCTGCTAATGGTATTTTTGCATTTCTATACACTGATTTAAGTACTCTATAAGAATTTTTAACTGATTTTATATCATTTTTTATTTTTATTATAATATTAGACTTCATAGCCTTTCTTATAGAGTTTCGGCGTTTACCATTCATTTCTTTCCAAAGTTTCTCTCTAGATTTATTTAGATCAATAATTATATTAAGGTGTTCTTCATAAGAATATTTATGTTCGGTAAAAACTGGCTTATAAGCTAACATATTTTTCATATTCCTATATTGCGTGTACACTACTTTATCCTTAATAAATTTTTCGTAATAATTGATTATTTTTATAAAGTGAGTTGGATTATCTTCCAAAATCAAAGGGCCTCCTTGTATAATCGACCGAGTAGTATAATTTTCTAAACCCCATTTAAAATTTTTTATTATTACTGCGAGGAGGATAGCTAAGATATTTCCATCACTATCTTTACCGATAATGCATATTGGCTTATGGTTTTTAGTATTATGGTAAATATTAAATAAATCGGGAGATTGAAAAAAGTTTCCATCAGGATGATTTATAACAAATCTACTCCAATCATGTAATTCAGTTTCGGTTTTACATAATAAGGAGATTTTCACTTTGGATTAATTATTTTTTTAATAATATTTTTCACATTTTGAAAAATTAATTCAATTAGCCATGGTGAGAATTCATTGCACCATCTTTGAGGATGCACATTTATTATTATCTTATCTGATATTTCTCTCCCTTTAATTCCATTAATCAAATCAAAAGTAGATTTATATTTTGATTGTTTATTTTTATTTACAATATCTCTAATATTTTCATTATCGCTATTCCATTTTCTACCAGTATCTGTAAAATAATCTATATAAGTGTAATCAATATCGAAATATGGTTCACCAATTATTCCATAGTCATTATAGCTTATTTTCCCCCAAATTAAACTATTATCCCACCTAGATAAAGGGCTTCCATGCATACAAATAGTTTTTATAGGATAAAACTTTTTAAAATAATCTAGATTTTTTTCAAAAGTTATAATTGCTTGATCAAAATTCCCATTTGCTAATGTTAGGTCTTCATAATGATATCCTATCTCATGTCCCATTTTAATAATTTTTTTAATAATTTTAGGATTGTTGCTTTTTTTTACAATCCTAAAATAATAAGAAGCTGAGATATTTTTTTTATTTTCTATTTCTGCTATTCTAAGAGCTTTATTGGGATATTTATCTACATCATGCCTTAAAACAACAATTTTATTATTTTCTTCTGAAAAGAACTTCTCTAGAGTTACAAAGGAATATCCATGATCAATAAGTGTGCATAATAATTTATCGTAGATATCTAAAGTAAAATCTCTATACATAAAAATTTTTATACTATATATTTTTGGTTTAATGTAGCCTTCAAATTTGATTCTATCTACTTGTTTTAATCTTTAACTAACAAAGTTTAATGAAAAGTGTTTTCATTTCCCTTGCTGTATTGTGTAATGAATATTGACTAGAGAATTTTTTAGTATTTGTTACTAATGAATGTAAAATTAATCTATTATTTAACAATTCCTTTATTTTTAAATAAAGATCATAGCTATTCCCAGATTGAAATAATATACCATTATGGGAATCTATAAGAAATGTAGGTATACCACCAATATTTGATCCAATAACTGGAGTCCCTGTTGCCAATGACTCAAGGCCAACTAAGCCTAGTGGTTCTTCTCTTGAAGGGAAAATTAAAACATCAGCTATATTATATAGCTCATTAAGTTTTGTCTGTAACATTTTATCAATAAATTTTATATTGTTACTTAGACTAGTTGATATATTAATCTTCAGCTTTATATTTTTTAACTCGGGTCCTTCTGTACAAGCTATAAGAAAAATTTGTTTTAATTCTTTTGCTGAAAAATGACAAAGTGCATCAATTAAAATATCTAATCCTTTTCTTCGAATAGCATTGCCAACAAAAAGAAGAATAATTTTATTTGAAGGAATTTTATAGGATGATTTTAATTCACTGATATTTTTCTTTGGGAAAAAAGTATTTTGATCTACTCCTGGAGAAATTATTTTTATTTTTTCCAAAGATATATTAAAGGTTGAGATTACCTTATTTTTTATATACGCACTATTAACTATAATAAAATCACAATGATTAATAGTATAGGAATAAATATTCTTGTAATAATCTTTTTGTTTAGGATAAATATCAAGATCTCCTCCATGTATATATAAAACAACCTTTTTCTTCATTAACTTCCCTAAAATGGTTGTGATAAAACCAGACATAATTACACCATGAGGGTTAAATAAATCATATTGACGAGAATTTTTTATTAACTTGAAAATAGTCAGTGAAAAAAATGAATATTTAATAATGTTTGATATAATACTCTTGTAATTGCTTGCATCTCTCCAATAATCATAAATTTTATTATAGTAAACATCACAATTAACTTTTTCAGATTTTAATGCATTACTTATATTTTTTATAAATATTTGATTTGTCTGATTAATGTTAGTTGGATAACTGTTACATATAATGGCGATATTTAGTTTATTCATGTATTGTATTAAAGATTAATGGATATATTTTTTTTATAATTTTATATTTTCAGAATGAAACACATTTCTTTTAGAAACATAAGCATTATAAAAATAAAATAAGGTACCTGAAGTTGTACTTGCAATGACATGGCCCCCAAAAAATGCATATCCAAAAAAGAATAGGATAATAAAAAAGTCTCTTGTTGAACATTTTTTTATAATATTTTTGAAATCTTTTAGCAAGATTATACTTAAAATAACAATCCCGATTAATCCATACTTAAAGAAAAAATCAAAAAAATCCATTGAAGCATTAGGAAAAGTAAACTCTCCTCTTTTTTCCCAAAATATGACTTGTCCTGAATGGCTAAAACCAAAAAGAAAATTTCTAAGACTTGATAGCGATTCACTCATTTGGGCATTTAATGAAGCATATCTTCTAAAATTTATAGAAGCAACTCTATTCATTGTTTTATTATTATAAAGGCCTCCTACTTTTTCTGCAGCGCTTAATGATTTTTTTATATTTAATCCAAATCTTTTTTCATATTGTTTAACAGTGCTGTCAATAATTATTTCTAAAGAAATCCCTATAACCAAACAAAGTACAGTAATAAAAATAAATTTGTTAATTTGTAAAATATTTTTCTTTAGAGCAAAAAATAAAGGAATTATAAAACCAACAATGCTTTTTGAAGCTATAATGTAACCATTGAATATTGTAAATATTGAAGGTATAAAGTATCTTCTGAATTTGCCATTTAATATAAAATAAGTAAAGAATATAAGGTTCAGTATGGATACATCATTACCTCCTTGAAACATACCTTTTGAAGTCCCTTCCAGCCTGTATGATTGCATACCAAAATTAAATATATACCCTAGCAAAAGTGATATCGTAAAAATAAAAAAATTATTTTTTATTATTTTTGAAACTAAATCCTTATCTATTTTCATTCTATTTTTCATATATACAAATAAAAATAACAAAAACTGAAACCTAAGGATATATGGAAAATCATCAGTTATTATTCTATGACTGAAATTTGGTGAATAATTAATAATTATATTAATTACAAGATATATAAATAGAATTATGCATAATGTTTCATCTAAATATAGTTTTTTTAGATATAGTTGATATACGTAGTAAAATATAAATAGTAATAGTAAAGGGCCTCTTACCCAATATCCTATATTTGCCAGTGGAGATATTATTCCAAGATAAACCCTTGTAAAACCACTGATAAAATCAATCATTAAAAAATATAGTAAGTAATATCTAATTATAACTGGTAATCTAATCATAATAAAAAATAATTCTTTGGTTTGTGAGGCAGGATAAGTTTTACCTTAATTAAGGCCATTATTATTTGGTATCCGTAACCTGATATCACTCCAAAAAGATATCCGATTGCTATACCGTGCAATTGATATTCCGGAACTAGAATTGCCCAACTACTAACTGAAATTATTAATATAATAACTCCACCAGTACTTGATATATTTACAAATTTTGTGGAAGTTAATAGAGTAATCAATGGGACCGAAACCATTTGGATAAAAATACCAGGTATCATTATTCTTAGAATCCATTTCCCGCTAGAGAATGATTTTCCAAACAATAAAAGAATGTCTTCGGCAAATAGATAGATAGATAGATTAATTATTAGAGATATAAAAAATAGTGGCCAAAAGAATGATTTTAATGTATTAATTATTGAAGATTTGTCTTCAGCACCAAATAATTTAGATAGTTCTGGTAAAAGCACCTGAGTGACAAGTCTTGGTAAAAACATCATAATACTAATGATGGTCATTACAGCAGTATATAATCCTGCGTCTTTTATAGATAAAAAATGTGCAGTAAATAATATTGATAAATAACCACTACCAGTGCTCGATGCGATACCTATCATAGTGATTAATCCATATTTATAATATTTAATCAAGATGGGCTTAAATTTGTAATCAACATCTAGTTTTAATGGTTGTAAAAATGATTTATATTTTAATAATAAGGTAAAAGCACTGAATAGAATAAATATTGAATACCCGATTACAAAACTATATATAACTAGATGAGCAGTTTTATAAAAACACATAATTATTATTAAAGTAATAATAATTATATCTGCAATAATTTCATTGCGGGCATAAAAAATTATTAAGTCTACACCATATTGAATTTGTCTACCAATTATATAAAAGGTTCGTGCACATATATATGAAATTATGGGAATAAATAAATCGAACTCTAATGAAAAAATAGATACAAAATAGGTCCAATAATATTTTAATAATAAACAAATAAATAATAATACAATAATCGGACCAATAATGATATTTAAAAATATTAGTTTAAATGATTGAAGTTTTTTACTGCCTCTATATTCAGATAAAAACTTATTACCCGAAGTCCCAAAAAAATTTGTAATAAACACAGTAATCAAAAGAGAAAAACTGATAGCAATATTTATAGAGCCAAGAATTTCTTGTCCAAATGTTCTAGCAACTAAAATATTGAAAATAAAGGGTACCAAACCAACAAAACCTAGAGCGATCCCAGTATATAAAGAATTCTTTAATAAACGATTTTCCAATATAATTTGGCTTTTCCGAAAAATATTATTTTTCTTTTCTATCAATAAATAATGCAATTGGCACCGCAATTGCAAATCCTCCTAGCAAGGATAAAAATACAATTAGAGTACGTTGTGGTTTTGCCTTTTTTACTGCTGGTTCAGCATTATCTAGTATATTTACAAGTAAATTTTCTTTTGCTTCATCAATTTTTGCAATTTCAAATTGTTGACGCAAAGTAATATAAACCGCACGGTTTTCTTCAACACTATATTCAAGGCGGCTCCTTATCATTTGCAGCTCTGGTGTATCTAATTGAAAGGGATGTTTTTTCCGGAAATCGGTTAACATCTCCTCAGATTTTTCTAACTGATATTTAGCATCAATCTTTTGATTTTCGACGAACTCTCGGTTCCTTGTGGCTTCCCGTTGTTGTTCAAGAGATATAAATTCCTTTACAAATTCTGCAATGTAATTTGCGATATTCGATGAAAGGTTAGGATCCTGCATTAATACAGAGACTGTAATCAATCCTGAGATTTCTTCTTTGACTGATAATAATTCATCAAGCTCTAAAATTGCTTCATAACTTAATTTATCATGAGGATCTGAAGAGAAATCTGTTTTTGGCAGCAATTTTGATATCCATTTCCGAGGAGAAAATAGTTTTTCTTTATCTAGTTGCCAGTACTTTATTAGATTTGAACCTTGAGGATATTTTGTTGTTACCCAGGTTTTTAATACTATATCTTTCTTTAAACGCCTACTCTCAATGATATCTGGAATATTATATGTAGGTGCAGGACTAAGGCCACCTACACCGAATGTTTTAGCAAGACCTTGAAATTCTCCTAATACTCCTCCAGTTTTCCCAAGCTCACCTGCCGGGTACATGGAAATTGTTGATTCAAAGTATACGGTTGCAGCAATTGCATAAATCAATCCCATGATTGCAAAAATTGATGAGGTTTTTATTATAAATCCCCGCTTTGATTTTATTGTATCCCATATTGCCGAAAGATTAATCTCATCGTATTCAGTTATTAGAGGTTTTTTTTCTTTTTGAACTTTATCTGACTTTAAGTTAATTAACCCTCGTTTTTTCAATTCTGCTATTCGATTTCTAAGAGTTTTTTCCGTCAAACCATATGTTTTTGCGATAGAGCTCCGTTTTTCAGGATTATTAACTATAGATGGGTGCATATTAACAATATCTAAAATCTTTTTTTCGTGA
>TARA_B100000686_G_scaffold355361_1_pt1 | contig 20030 bp, 11 predicted proteins | sample TARA_B100000686 | Tara Oceans TARA_B100000686 (sample SAMEA2622733) | marine metagenome | biome: marine biome (ENVO:00000447); feature: marine epipelagic mixed layer (ENVO:xxxxxxxxx); material: "saline water (ENVO:00002010), including plankton (ENVO:xxxxxxxx)" | depth 150 m | reverse complement strand
GATGGAAAATGGTCGCCGTAGTTGGCCGACAAATCCATTTGATGCCTTGTCAAAAAAACCAGAAGGATATACGACAGCTACAAGCAATTCTGACGTTGATACAGATGGTGAGTGGATATTTAATGAATATAACCAAATTGTACATCAACGAAATAATAATGATCGTTACTACTGGCAATACAATAAAGGTACACAGACTGGTGACAATGCTGATGTTGGTACCCTTGGCAATAGAACTCAGATGAATTAAGAACCTATTAATTCTTAAAAGTAAAATAATGATTAAAGCCCTGTGGTGTTCCACAGGGCTTTTTTTATTACTCGGGGTTAATTCTATTGTAAACCAGGATATAAAAAGAAATTGTAATATCTGAAGAGATTTTAATTGATTTAAAATCAGTAAAATATAACAATATAAAAATTTTCTAAATTAGAATAAATTCTATTAATAGATTAATATTCTATATGCGATCAGTATTTAATGTAGCCCAGCCTAATTTTTCCATAGCAGAAGCATCTGATCTGGTGTATAGCCATTACGGTATTCGTTGCTTAGCTGATGAACTATACAGTGAGCGTGATCAAAATTTTTATATTGTTGCTGAAAATAATAAAAAATATGTATTAAAGATTTCAAACCCGGTTGAAGATATATCTAGTATTCAGATGCAAATTGATTGTACTAATCATATTCAGCAACAAGACCCAAATTTAAATATACCTTTTACAATAAAATCTTCCACCGGCAATCATATTATCACTCATAATATAGATGGCAATGATTATTATATCCGTATGGTTACATTTATAAAAGGTATTTTTTTGAAAGATCATCATCAAAACAAAGATATGCTGTTTTTTCTTGGAAGTTTTATGGCCAGACTGGATAGTGCTATGCACGGTTTTAACCATCCTGCAGTAAAAAGAAAATTTGCATGGAATCTATCCCAACATAATTTCCTTAAGAATTTTAGTAAAGAGTTGGATTCAGGCCAAGATAGGGAAATAGTACAGCGGTTCCTTTATGAAGCTCATAAATATTTTGAGCAACATAAGAGAGATATTCGATTTGCTGTGATCCATAATGATGGAAATGATCATAATATTTTAATCGATGATTTGGATGATAAAATTGGTATTATCGATTTTGGTGATATGGGTTATTCTTATCAGGTCGCAGAACCTGCAGTAGCCATGGCATATGTAGCTATTGATTCAGATGATCCATTAAATTCTATGGGACAAATTTTAAAAGGTTATCATGAATTTTTTCAACTTTCAGAAAAGGAACTAAAATTCACTATCTATCTCGTCTGTTTAAGATTATCAATTTCTGTCACTATGGCTTCTTATAGAAAAAAATTATTTTCTGAAAACAAGTATATAACCATATCTGAATCAAGCGCTTGGAAATTTTTAAGATCTATGAACCAAAAAGATCTAAAAGAAATTTCGGAGAGCCTTTATGAATTTGTTAACTGATAAACTAATTATTGAAGGACGTCAAAAGCATCTGGCTCCATCTCTTAGCATTTCTTATGATAACCCATTACATATTGTTCGCGGATCTGGACAATATCTTTATGATAATAAAGGAAAAGAATACCTTGACGGAGTAAACAATATACAGCATGTTGGCCACTGCCATCCAGAAGTTGTAAGGGCTGCTAGAGAACAATTTGGCAAGTTAAATACAAATACACGCTATTTGGATGAAATAATTGTAAAATATGCTATTGAATTGACTTCACTCCTTCCAGAACAGTTAGAAATTTGTTATTTTACCAATTCTGGTAGTGAATCTAATGATCTTGCCTTACGGATTGCGCGCCATTTTACCAGCAGTAAAGAAACAATTGTGTTGAATGGAGCCTACCATGGTCACACGGAAGCCCTTATTGAGATAAGTCCCTATAAATTCGATGGCCCTGGTGGCAAAGGTGCAATGAATTTTGTTCATACTGTCCCTATGCCAGATCCATTTCGTGGAAAACATCGTGGCTCTAAGGCAGCAAACGGATATTTATCTGAATTGTCAAAAATTCTTACATCCTTGAAAAAAAATGGTAAGCGCCTTGGCGCTATTATCACAGAAGCTATAATGGGTTGTGGTGGACAGATTGTTTTTCCAAAAGGGTTTTTAGCAGATGCTTTTGCGCAGGTTCGCCAGGCTGGCGGTCTTTGTATAGCTGATGAAATTCAGATTGGATTTGGTCGTATGGGTAGCCATTTTTGGGGCTTTGAATCTGAAGGGGCGGTTCCAGATATAGTTACAGTAGGAAAATCTATGGGAAATGGTCACCCTATCTCAGCGGTAATCACTACTAAAGAAATTGCTGACAGCTTTAATAATGGAATGGAATATTTTAATTCATTTGGTGGAAATCCGGTCTCTTGTTCAGTAGGCAGGGCTGTCTTACAAATAATCCAGAAGGAAGAACTTCAAAAACGAGCATTAGAGGTTGGAGATTATTTGATTAATCGGTTCCAAAATCTGAAGAGAAAGCATAGCTTGATTGGTGATGTACGTGGTCGGGGTCTCTTTATTGGTATAGAACTCAACAAAAATTCCAAAAATTTACAACCAGCTGGAAGAGAAGCAAATCTTGTGATCAATAAAATGAAAGATAAAGGCATATTGCTCAGTACTGATGGGCCAGATCATAATGTGATTAAAATCAAACCTCCTCTTGCATTCAATCAGCAAAATGCTGATTTTCTTGTTGAAACATTAGACTCTATTATTACCGAGATAGATTAAACTAAGGGATGAAAAAACCAGTTATTATCACAGCAGGACTTATTTTATTTATTTTTTTTATGATTGTCGTAGTTGATAACAAAAAGAAAACCAATGAATTAGAATGGGAAAATCAGAGAATCTTTCAAATAAATCGAGAACCTCCACGATCACACTTTTTTCCTTTTGAAACAGAGCAACTGGCGATAGAAAAAGACCGGCATAAATCATCCTTTTTTCAATCACTGAATGGCTCTTGGAAATTTCATTATGCACCTAATCCAAAAAAGAGGATTACCGGTTTTGAGCTTCTGGATTTTCCAGTTGATTCATGGGAAGATATTGAAGTCCCTGGTCATTGGGAGCTTCAAGGTTGGTCAGTGCCAATATACTTAGATGAGGAATATCCATTTAAACCTGATCCGCCTTTTGTACCCCATGATTATAATACTGTAGGTAGCTATGTTCGATATTTTGATTTCGATGAAAATTGGAAAAATAAAGATATTCTTATCCGTTTTAGCGGTGTTCGATCTGCATTTTATTTTTGGCTTAATGGGGTATTAGTAGGTTACAGTCAGGGTTCCAAGACACCTGCAGAATTTGATATTACAAATTATATAGTACAAGGCAGTAATAAAGTTGCAGTTCAGGTTTATCGATTTTCTGATGGTTCTTATTTGGAAGGACAAGATACATGGCGTGTCAGTGGTCTAGAACGGGATGTTTATCTATATGCTGTACCAAAGGTGCGCATTACTGATTATTTTGTTCACGCAGATCTTGATGATAATTATCGCAGTGGAATATTTAAACTGGATATCGATCTTTTAAACCAGGAACAATATACTGGTAAATACACTGTTAATGTATCATTAAGAAGAAACAAACGACTTGTTTTAGAATTGAAGGAAAAAACAAGAATTGATTCTACAAAAACAATAAATTTTAAATCTGATATAAACCGTGTTGATCCATGGTCAGCTGAAAAACCTCAATTATACGAATTACAAATTACGCTCATAAATCCCCAAGGAAATTTGCTTGAAAGTTTCACGCAGCAAGTGGGATTTAGGAAAATTGAAATCCTTGAAGGGAATCTATTAATTAACGGGAAAGCAGTCATTTTTCGTGGAGTTAATCGCCATGAGTGGGATCCAGTTACGGGCAGAGCAATTACTATAGAATCTATGATCCAAGATATAAAGTTGATGAAGAGAAATAATATTAACGCTGTACGAACTTCTCATTATCCCAATCAAGAAGAATGGTATCAGCTTTGTAATCAGTTTGGACTTTATGTGATTGATGAAGCAAATATTGAAGCTCATGGTATGCGGTTTCATCCTCAAAAGTACGGATTTATTGCAAATGATTCTTCCTGGACTCAGCAATGGATAGATAGAGGTCGGAGAATGGTTGAACGGGATAAGAACCAACCTTGTATAATTTTATGGTCTATGGGGAATGAAGCAGGTGATGGAACTAATTTTCAAAAACTTTACAACTGGATAAAATCTCGGGATAATTCCCGTCCTGTTGTTTATGAACCCGCAGGGGTGGAAAAGCATACAGATATAGTTTTCCCTATGTACAAGGATATTGCTTTCATTTCTAATTATGCAGTTAAAGATCCAGACCGGCCACTGATTTTATGTGAATATGCACATGCTATGGGTAATAGTGTTGGTAATTTAAATGACTATTGGAAGACTTTTGATAAATACAAGGTATTACAAGGAGGTTTTATATGGGACTGGGTTGATCAGGTTATTTTAGCTGAAGATTCTACTGGAAAAGAATACTGGGCATACGGTGGTGATTTCGGAATGGAATTTGCTGAGCATGATTCTAATTTTTGTGCTAATGGTTTGGTAGCAGCAGACAGATCTTTAAATCCTCATATTGAAGAAGTAAAAAAAGTGTATCAACCAGTCTCTTTTGTAATAGAAGACCAACAGGTAAATGATGGGATAACCAGAGTAAAAATCACAAATCGCTACGATTTTCTAGATTTAACGCATTTGGATTTCAAATGGTTTATAGAAGGTGATGGGAAAAAGGTGATGAATGGACGCCTAGGCCAGTTGGACCTTCTGCCTGGAGAAAACGAGTTATTTTCTTTTAATCATGGTATGATACCAGCTAAAGCTGGTGGTTTATATTTTTTAACTATCGAAGCTAGGACGCGGGAAAAATCGATTTTGGTTCCTGTCAAACACCTTGTAGCCTGGGAACAATTTTATATTCCAATTAATAAAAATAAAAAACCAATCAATCCAAAATTTCTCCCTGAATTAACCCTTAAGGAATCAGATCATTGTTTTGAAGTCAAAGGAAAAAATTTCAGTGCTTTGATTCTTCGCGAAACTGGACATTTAAAAGAATTTAAATATGACAGCGTGGATTTATTGCTAAATGGTATAGAACCACATTTTTGGCGTGCTCCACTGGATAATGACCTTGGTAATGGTATGCCCAAACGAACTGGAGTATGGAAATTAGCAGGAAAAGAATTGGATTTAAAAAGTTGTAGCGCCAAAATCAATAATTATTCAGTAGAATTACTAAGTGCAATGACTCACGATGCCACTGGCGCTCATCTAGAAACGCGTTATACCATATATGGTAATGGTGTGATTGAAATAGATCATAGCATAAAAAATATCAATGCAAATATCCCTGAGTTACCTCGTTTTGGAATGAAAATGACTCTGCCGGGAGATTTTAATAAATTAGAATGGTTTGGACGAGGTCCACATGAATCTTATTGGGATCGAAAAACATCTGCTGCTATAGATCATTATTCTGGAACAGTTTTTGAGCAGACATTCCCTTACGTACGCCCTCAAGAAACAGGTAATAAAACAGATGTATATTGGATGTCCCTGTCAAATGGTTATCATAGTCTTATGGTAAAAGGACAACCTACTTTTGATGGAAGTGTGCACCAGTATCCTTATGAAGATTTGGATTATATCCCTAAAGGACAACGTCATGGGAAATTAGATATTACTATGAAGGATCAAGTGGATTGGTTGATTGATTATAGGCAGATGGGTGTAGGAGGCGATAATAGCTGGGGAGCCCGTCCGCATAAAGAATATACACTTGGTCCAAATGAATATAGTTATCGATTTTTATTGATTCCGTTTCTTTCCAAAGAAAATATTATTAAGGTTGCTAAGACATCGTTTAAAAATAAAATACCTTAATGAATATAATATCGATTCTTTCCTTTGTTGTAGCTACAGGAATTGTTGCTTTAACTACAATTTATATTGTAGGTAAAATGAAGAAATCAAAGGATGCATCGGTAGAATATTTTACTGGTGGCAGGGCGTTGACTTGGCCTGTAGTAGGAGGCTCTTTACTTTTAACCAATCTTTCAACTGAGCAGTTGGTAGGTCTAAATGGTACTGTGTTCGGTGATAAGGCACTAGTAGGAATTGCCTGGGAAGCACTGGCAGCTTTTGCTATGATAGCCACTGCACTTTTATTTTTACCAACCTATCTGGCAAGTGGATACACAACTACACCTGCTTTCCTGGAAAAACGGTTTGACAAAATGACTCGTTCTATGGTCTCCGGACTTTTTCTTTTTGGCTATGTGACTGTTTTACTTCCAGTTGTATTGTATACTGGATCTTTGGCTCTTAAAGGAATGTTTGACATCAATATTCCCTTATGGATAATTGTGATTATGATTGGTGTAATGGGTAGTTCCTATGCTATTATTGGAGGGCTAAAATCTGTAGCAGTAAGCGATACAATTAATGGAATTGGATTGTTAGTCGGAGGGCTTGCAATCCCGTTTTTAGGTTTGTTAGAAATAGGTGAAGGTTCGTTTTTAAAAGGGATTTCAGTTCTTGGTTTACAAAATCCGCAGTACCTTGCTGTTCTTGCTCAGACAAATATTGATGAAAATGTTGTTTCTGTTCCATGGCCTACTCTTCTTAGTGGTATGATGTTTATCCAAATATTTTATTGGTCCACAAACCAGGTAATTGTGCAACGTGCAATAGCTGCCCAAAGTCTTGCAGAAGGTCAAAAAGGTGTACTATTTGCTTCCTTAATGAAACTGATTGGCCCAATGATGCTTTGTTTGCCTGGTATTATTGCTTTGCATATGAGTGACCTTAATATAGAAAAACAAGATCAGGTATATGGTGTTATAGTTCGTCATGTATTGCCAGATTGGTCTATAGGACTATTTGCTGCGGTGTTGATGGGATCAATATTAAGTTCATTTAATAGTGCATTAAATAGTGCTTCAACTTTATTTTCATTGCAATTTTATAAAGGCTATATACGTAAAGAAGCAGATGGAGAAGAAATCGTAAGAGCTGGAAAAATTTTTGGCATATTTCTAGCTGGTATTTCAATGGTTATTGCTCCAAAACTCGCGCAGATGCAATCTATTTTTGAATATTTACAAAAAGTAAATGGACTATATAGTGTTCCAATTATTGGCATCTTTTTATTAGGTATCACAACAAAACATATTCCTGCAATTGCTGCTAAGATAGGTATGCTGGCAGGAATGCTTTTTTATTCTTTTTTTACATTTATCAATTTTAAGAATGTCCCCCTCTTTCTATCAAATGGGAGCGGTGAATTACACTGGTTACATGGTTATTTTATTAGTTTCATTTCAGCAATTATTATAATGATTATTATTGGAGAGATAAATCCAAAAACAGCAGATGAAATTAAAAAAAGTGATCAAAGAGATCCTTCACCTGTGGATATGACACCTTGGCGCCACGCAAAAAATGCTTCATTCATTATTATAGGGATTACTGTATTTATTTATATCTTTTTAACATGGGCTTCAAAATAAACTAATATTTTTTATAGGGCTATGCACAATTTGTTTAAAAATCAAGGATACTTGTTATTCTTACTAACTGTTTTTTTATATAGATCTATTGGTCTGTGTCAACAAAACGGTCATCAATTTATACAATATCAAGCAATACAGAAGGATTTAAAGCAGGGGTGGAATACCTGGGACACTAGAAGCGTTCTTCAACATGTTCTATTACCAGAAGCTTTTACTATTAATATTGCATTTAAACAACATTATTTTTTAGAAGAAAAATATTTATCTCATGCTTTAATTGGAAGACGTGGCGAAAAAAACGAGACTATTCGTCCTGGCCCTCACACATACAATGGGTCATACACAAAGTTGGATATACAATGGGAGGGGTTAGACGCAAAAATTGAATCGGCACATATTGGTAAAGATTTAATAATCCTGATATCACCTTATTCAATACCTAAAGATAGGATAAAAGTGATAATTGAGTCGGGGATGCTTTGGAACCGTCCAGGTAGTCTTTCCAAATCGAAAAACTATTTAAAAGCAAAATGTCCAGGAAAAAATATAAATGTTTATACTACATCAAAATTGGTTGATGATGACCCATATGTAAATGTAAAAACTCCTTATTTATCTGTATGGCTCGATGGTGAAATTGGTATTTCAACTGGGGAAAAACGTACAATTCATGAAATAAAACTTGCTATAAATAAACAGAAAATTTCGCTACAAAATGAAGCGGAAAAATTTGGTGATCTAGCTGAAGAATATATTGCTATACAGGCAGGTATCGCATGGAACCTTATCTATGAGCCTAAATTTGATCGAATAGTATCTACAGTAGGACGACTTTGGAATGAAGAATATGGTGGTTTTTGCACTTTTGGTTGGGATAATTTTTTTCTAGCTTATATGACTGGGCTTTCAAGTCGTGATCTAGCATTTGCTAATGTTATTGAGCATCTTCATGGTAAAACAAAAAAAGGATTTATTCCTAATGATAACCGTGGAAATGGGAGTAAATCGTTCGACAGATCTCAACCACCCGTAGGTAGTATAATGGTAAAAGAAATATATAAAACACATCCTGAAGAATGGTTTTTAGAAGCTGTTTTTGATGATCTTATTGGATGGAATCGATGGTGGAATAATGCCAGAAATAATGAAGGCTTATTAAGCTACGGTTCTTCACCAGCTGATAACCCATTTAACGAGCCTGTTTTTGAAACAAAAACAGCTGCTGGTTATGAATCAGGAATGGATGATTCACCAATGTATATTGATGTGCCATTTAATAAAAAAAAACATACTCTAGAACTTCAAGATGTAGGTTTAAATAGTTTGTATATTGCAGATTGCAAAGCTTTATTGGAAATAGCAGTTATCCTAAATAGAGAAAAAGAAAAAAAAGAATTAGAAGGGAGAATCAATGACTACACCATTAATTTAGAAACACTCTGGAGTGATGAATTTGGTTCGTATTTAAATTATCGAACAGATGTGGATTCACTTTCAAAACGAATTTCACCGACACTATTTTATCCGTTGCTTGCTTGTATTGGGACACAAAAACAACAGGCTAAGATTTTAAGTCATTTTTATAATCCGCAAGAATTTTATGGTGACTGGATGTTACCGTCTACATCCCGTAATGATCCAACTTTCAAAGATCAACGATATTGGAGAGGAGCTATTTGGCCACCACTAAATTTTCTTACATATCTCAGTCTTAGGAATGCAGGTTACACAGATGCTGCAAAGGAGCTTTCTGATAAATCTTTAAAACTGATTATGAAAGAATGGGATCGGAAGGGATATGTAAGTGAGAATTACTCTGCAATAACTGGAACTGGAGATGACTCAAGATTATCTTCTGATCGATTTCATTCATGGGGTGCTCTATTTGGAATAATGGCATTCATAGAATATGGATATCTTCCTAAACCAGAAACACCTATGTATTAATAGTTTTTTATATAATAATTTGGGGGTTTAAATAATTTCTTAATTTATGGTCTTTTTAATATTATGATTGAAAAATTAAAAGATTGGTGTCCTCCAAAGGGATGGATAGAAATACATACTATTGATGTTCATACTGGTGGAGAACCATTAAGAATTATTTTATCAGGCTTTCCTAGGCTGTCGGGTAATACGATTCAAGAAAAGCGTATAGATGCCAGAAGTCACTTTGATAAAATCCGTAAAGCCCTTATGTGGGAGCCGAGGGGGCATACAGATATGTATGGCGCAATTATTGTGGAGCCAGATAGTCATGATGCAGATTTTGGAGTTGTTTTTATTCATAACAATGGATATTCCACAGGTTGTGGTCATGCAGTAATTGCCTTGACTAAGGTCGTTGTTGAAACTGGATTAATTAGTAAAAATGAACCGATAACTGAAGTAAAAATGGATGTACCATCGGGATTTGTGCGAGCCTATGCTGAATTAGATAATGGTAAAATTCGAAGTGTAGGTTTTCAGAATGTTCCCTCCTTTGTACAGTTAATTGATCATGAAATAAATGTACCGGAATTAGGTATTCTTCGTTATGACCTTGCCTATGGTGGTGCATTTTATGTTTTTGTAGATGTTGCCCAGTTAGGACTTAAATGTGATTCAAAATATCTAAACCAGTTAATTGATGCAGGGATGAAAATCAAAGAATCAATATCCAGATCTGTTAAGATGAAGCATCCTAATGATCCAGAAATGAATTTCATCTACGGAACTATTTTTACTGGAGAAGCTCTAAACAGGGAAAACCATAGCCGAAATGTTTGTATTTTTGCAAATGGACAGGTTGACCGGAGCCCTACAGGAACAGGTGTTAGCGCGCGCGCTGCTATTATGCATGCCAAAGGCGATCTAAAAATTGGAGAGAGTATTAAAATTGAAAGTATTATAGGGTCTACCTTTACTGTGAAATTGATTGCTTCTACTAAATTTGGGAATTATAACGCTGTTGTATCCAAGGTTAGCGGTAATGCATTTATTACTGGCAGTCATAGATTTTGGTTAGATCCTAATGATCCTCTTCAGAGCGGTTTCTTGCTAAAATAGTGGGGTAAAATGAATAATAAAACAAATAGAAGAGACTTTATTAAAACTTTAACCCTAGGTGCCACTTCAGCCTTAATGCCAGGGGATTTATTTGCATTTTCCAGTCAAAAAAAAGATGTAAGGTTGGGATTTATTGGTACTGGTTTACGAGGCCAATGGGTGCTTTCCTTGGCCGCAAAATACCCCGAAGTAAAAATCCCGGCAATTTGTGATATTAATCAGGATATGATTTCTATAGCCCTGAAAATTCTTAAAGATGCTGGAAAAGCAGAGCCAAGAGTTTATCAAAATGGAAACGAAGATTTCCGCAATATGGTTTCCTATGAAGATATGGATGCTGTTTATATAGCAACACCTTGGGAATGGCACCATCCGATGTCTGTTGCTGCCATGACTAATGGTAAACATGTTGGCACCGAAATCCCAGCAGCGCTTACGATCAAGGATTGCTGGGATCTGGTAAAAACTTCTGAGATGACTAATCGCTATTGCATGATTATGGAAAATGTTTGTTACCGTAGAGATGTCATGGCAATTTTGAATATGGTTCGCCAAGGTATATTTGGTGAACTGCTACATTGCCATGGAGGCTATCAACATGATCTTCGTGAAGTGAAATTCAATGATGGTATCAAACCATATGGCGGTGGGGTAGAGTTTGGTGAAAAAGGTTATTCTGAATCAAAATGGCGTACACAGCATTCAATAGACCGTAACGGTGATCTTTATCCTACCCACGGTCTAGGACCTATCAGTACAATGCTCAATATAAATCGAGGAAATCGTATGGTTTCGCTCACTTCTACTTCAACACAAAGTAGAGGTTTAAAAAATTATATTAAACAGCATGGTGGCTTAGATCATCCTAATTCTAAAATTAATTTTAAATTAGGTGATATAATAACTACTGTAATTAAATGTGCTAATGGTCAGACCATTGTTTTAAATCATGATACCAATTCTCCAAGGCCTTACAGTCTCAATTTTCGTGTTCAGGGTACCAAAGGAATTTGGATGGTTGATAATCACTCTATTTATATCGATGGAGTAAGCCCTGACAAAAACCGTTGGGAATCAGATGAAAGCTACCTTGAAAAATATGATCATTCCTTATGGAAACGATTTGAAAAAAACGCATTGGGCTCTGGCCATAGCGGTATGGATTATTTTATTCTAAGAGCTTTCATTGAGTCCGTAAAAAGAAATGTTTCACCTCCTATTGATGTCTATGATGCAGCCAGTTTGAGCGTTATATCTCCTCTTTCAGAAAAGTCTATTAGACTGGGTAGTTCTTCAGTAACTATTCCTGATTTTACAAGAGGAAAGTGGAAGAAAAATAAACCAATTTTTGGTTTAAATGATGACCTGTAACACCTTTTTAATATCCCCTTTTTAGATGTCTGTGATTTATATAAAAATATTTTATATTTATAATTTTCGAGAATTTTTAGAACAAAATAATATTTAATATTAAAGGATGAAATTGGATAATCTAACTCTTCTAGTTATGGCAGCTGGCATGGGATCCCGTTATGGAGGTCTTAAGCAGATGGATATAGTTGGACCGTGTGGAGAGACTATTATTGATTATTCTGTATACGATTCAATCCGAGCGGGGTTTAATAAGGTGGTTTTTATTATTCGCAAGGATTTTGAAGATCAATTTAAATTGAAGATTACTAATAAATATTCTGATAAAATTCAGGTTGAATTTGCATTTCAAGACCTAAATGATCTTCCCGATGGTTTTATCTGCCCGAGTAAACGAGAAAAACCTTGGGGAACAGGGCATGCTATTTTAACAGCTTCTAAATTTATGCGTGAACCATTTGTAGCAATTAATGGTGATGATTTTTATGGCCTTGAATCATTTGAAGTTATTGCAGACTTTTATAAAAGTGGGCGTAGTGGATTTTCTATGGTCGCATTTCAGTTGGATAAAACATTATCTGAATTTGGTGGAGTCACACGTGGATTATGTTCAGTAAAAGATGACTTTTTAGATACAGTAATAGAAACGGAAGAAATAAAACAAACGCCCAAAGGGATATCATCTAAGAGCAATATTCGATTGCATGGTGATGAACCAGTCTCCATGAATGTATGGGGTTTTACACCAGAATTATTTATTTATTTGAAATCTATGTTTATAGAATTTCTCCAGCAGGATGGAAATGAATTGAAAAGTGAATACTTAATCCCATCTGTAATAAATAATTTGATAGGCTCTGGTAAGGAGAAGGTATATGTTTTAAGAAGTGGTGCAGATTGGTTTGGTGTAACATATAAAAAAGATAGAGCATTTGTTTTGAAAAAAATACAAATGTTGATTAAAAAAGGAATATATCCGGAAAGACTTTTTTAATAATATATTGGATTTTTAATATGTTTATTTCTGAGAAAAAGATTCGATCCATTATTACCATGGGAGAAGCTATCAATTCTATGCGATCAGCTTTTATAAAGCTAAGCAGAAATGATGTATCGGTACCTAAAAGAATAAATATTCAAATGCCAGATAAAAATGCAACGGCGCTAGTAATGCCTGCCTACGTATTTGGAAGTCCATATTATACGGTAAAAATTGTTTCCATAAATTATGATAACCTTAAAAAAAATTTACCCTTAATCCATTCGGTGGTAGAGGTCTTTGATGCTTTCAAAGGAAGCCTGGTTGCAACTATGGATGGAAGCGCTATCACTGCATTGCGTACTGGTGCCGCTTCGGGACTTGCTACTGATTTATTGGCCAAAAAGGAAGCCAAGGTAATGGCTATTTTTGGAACAGGTATACAGGCAAAAACTCAGGTAGAGTCAATTCTCGCTGTTAGAAATATTACTAATGTTCTTATTTTCAGTAGAACCAAAAAGAATGCCGAATCTTTCCATCGATGGATCTCCAAAATATTTGGAGTTGATGCAGAATGTTCAAAATTATCCCAGTTAAATCAAGCAGATATAATTTGTACTGCAACACCATCAGAAAAACCACTGTTTAATCATGACCATATAAATCTTGGCGTGCATATAAATGCAATAGGTTCTTTTGAGCCTCATATGCGTGAAATTCCGACTTCAACAATAAAGAAATCAAAAGTTGTTGTAGACCAAAAAGATGCATGTCAGGAAGAAGCTGGAGACTTAATCATCCCAGCTAAGAGCGGTCAATGGGATTTTAAAGATATTTACGGAGAGTTGGGTCTGATCGCTGATAATAAACTAGCAGGAAGAGATGGCTTAAGTGAAATAACATTATTTAAATCAGTTGGAAATGCTATACAGGATCATGCACTAGCAAGTCTTATTTTAGGAAAACTATAAATAATATTATATTGAGAATATCTATTATTATTCCTTCCTATAATAGAAAAAATATGCTTCCTAGAGCAATAAATTCTGTATTTAATCAAACGTATGATCCACTTGAGATTATTGTAGTTGATGATGGTTCAACAGATAATACAAAGGAATGGCTTTTAAATAATTATCCTCGAATTCGGTATAAATATCAACCTAACTTGGGTGTTAGTTCTGCTCGCAATGCAGGTATAAAAATTGCAAGAGGCGACTGGATTGGTTTACTGGATTCAGATGATGAATGGCTTCCCAATAAACTTGAGCGACAGATAAATGCTTTAAAAGTAAATCAAAATTCTTTCTTCTGTCATACGAATGAAACTTGGATTCGAAATGGTGTACGTATAAATCAAGGGAAAAAACACCAAAAATACGGCGGCCTTATATTTGAAAAATGCTTGGATATTTGCCGTATTTCTCCTTCATCAGTACTTTTGAAAAAATCTATTCTAGATGATATTGGACTTTTTGATGAAAAACTACCTGTATGCGAAGATTATGATCTTTGGTTACGTATCGCTGCACGTCACCCAATTTTATTCTTAGATGAATCCTTAATCTATAAGTATGGTGGACATAGAGGGCAGCTATCAAAGATTTCTGGAGGCATTGAGCAATACCGTATACAAAGTATCGAGAAGATTTTAAAAACGACAGAATTAAATTCCAGCCAGGCCAATTCAGCCAGAAAAATGTTACTTAAGAAATTAAAAATTTACCTTAAAGGGTTAATCAAAAGAAGACGCTTTGGATTAGCTCATGAGATTACAAAAAAGATTGAATATTGGACTCTAATATGAAATGTCTTAGATTTAGGTTGTATAAAAAAATTATGTCTATTGACCGTGAGTCAAACAATAAACATAAACGTTTTATTTTTGAATAGACATTAAAGACTTTTTAGAGACTAATGATTTTAAAATATATAAAAATAATAATAAGTGTTACTGTTTTTTCTACGCCTCTTTTGGCTTGGCAATGGATAGATACAGGAAGTGATGTTCCAGCGGAGCCTGTATGGAATATTGAATCATATAATAATAATGAAATAAAAATTATTTTTAATCTTTCAGGATATTACATTGATTTAGCAAAAAAAGGAGAAACACGGATTACTTTTCCTGGAGGTGCACCCATACTGGAAAAAGGGTCACCAGACCTGCCTTGTATTGCAAAATCAATAATTATTTCTGACCTAAGTAATATGGAACTTGAGATTACAGATGTATCTTATATCGATGTGCCATTATCAGGTTTACTTCCATCTAAAGGAAATATTACTAGAAATGTAAGACCATCTTCAATTGCTTATACTTATGGAAAGGTTTATGAAACGGATTTATTCTTTCCACAAGAAATTGCTTTTTTAAGAGATCCTTACATTCTCCGTTCAGTTCGAGGTCAGGCAATTGTTTTTCAACCGTTACAATATAATCCAGTTACCCAAATAATGAGAGTCTATACACAGATAAAGACACGGATTTATGAAAGAGGATTAAGCGTAATAAATCCTCTAGTACAACGCTCTCTGGTGAATAATATCACTAGGGAATATAAAAATATTTATGATCAGCATTTTTTAAACTTCACTGAATCATCAATTCGCTATGAACCAGTTGAAGAAGGTAGCAGAATGTTAATTATATGTTATGGCCCATTCATGGAAGCTATGCAGCCGTTGGTGGAATGGAAAAATATAAAAGGTATAAAAACTGAATTGGTAGATATTGCTTCTATTGGTCAAACAGCCTATGATATTGATGAATTTGTAGAAAGTTACTACTATGAACAAGGATTGACATATCTACTTTTAGTTGGTGATATTGATCAAATTCCATCAATGCGATTTTCTGAAGGTGCTGGCTCAAATAGTCCAGCTGATCCAGCTTACGGTTTTATTGCTGGTGATGATTATTACCCTGACATTTTTGTTGGGCGTTTTTCTGCCGAAGATACAAGCCATGTAAATACCATGGTGTCTCGTACAATTAATTATGAACGTTACCCTGATATCGTTGGTGATTGGTATAGAAAAGGGTCTGGGTTTGCTTCCAATGAGGGGCCTGGGGATGACGGTGAATATGATAATGAGCACATGGATATTATTCGTCAAAAACTACTTGGTTACAACTATGATGAAGTAGATCAGGTCTATGATCCTTCTGGAACTGTCAATGATGGAGAAGCAGCTATTAATGAAGGTCGATCTATCATTAATTATACTGGACACGGTACCAACTCAGCATGGGGTAATGGATGCCCTATGAATAATACTGATGTTAACGGATTAATTAATATAGGTAAACTACCATTTATATGGACGGTAGCTTGCGTAACTGGAGAGTTCCATATTGGTACTTGCTTTGCTGAGACTTGGCTAAGGGCCACTGCACAGGGTGAACCTACTGGAGCAGTAGCTTCATTCAATTCCACTGTAAATGCTGCCTGGAACCCGCCAATGGATGCTCAAGATGAAATGAATGATATTTTTGTTGAATCTTATGAGAACAACATAAAACGGACTTTTGGCGGTCTTTCTTTCAATGGTTGTATGCATATGAATGATAACTATGGATCAGCAGGAGATGTGGAAACCCTTTATTGGACTATTTTCGGTGATCCATCTTTAGTCGTTCGTTCGAATGTTCCTTCTGGTCTAGTTGTCAGTCATGAAAATATAATTATCGTTGGATCAACTGAATTTATAGTTCAAACTGGGAATAGTGATGCGCTTGCAGCTATTTCTAAAAATGGAATACTTTTAGGCTCTGCTTATAGCGATGAGACTGGTGTGGCCACTATCGTATTTGATGAACCTGTTGAAATTCCTGGTCAATTAAATTTGGTTGTGACAGCTTACAATTCTCTTCCGTATGAAACTTCTCTAGATGTGATTGCACCATCAGGACCTTATATTGTTATGGATGATTGGGCAATTACTTCTGGAGGAAATAATGGACGGTTAGGTTTTGGGCAGATAAGTCATCTTAGTATTGGCCTTGAGAATATAGGGGCAGAAAGTTCCAATGATATTTTGGTATCTCTACAGCATAATGATGATTTGGTAGCTTTCAATATAGATAGCTTAACTATTGAATCATTAGAAGCGGGAGCAGATACAATTATTGGTCCCTTTGAGTTTCAAGTTTCCTTTAATGTTGAAGATCAAAGTGCTATTGATTTTATCTTGTTAATAACTTCTGGTGAATTAAGCTGGGAATTTTTTATTAATCTACTTGTGGATGCTCCAGATCATCAGATTAACTCCATAACCGTTTTTGACGGTGATAATGCCGCACTTGACCCAGGGGAATCTGTTACTGTTCAGCTAATAATGGAAAATTCAGGTCATGCTCCACTTACCTATCCAACTTTTAATCTTTTTAGCAATGATCCTTATCTAAGTGTGGGGTCAACTGAAAGCAATAATGCTTTTTGGTGGGATATTGGATCTCAGGTTATAGTTACTTCAGAAATAAATGCTAGCGAAGATTCTCCTGTCCCTTATACAGCTATACTAGATTTAGCTATCGGATCTTTAAATACAAATTATGAATATTATTTACCTGTCTCTATTAGCATGGGCTTATTGATGGAAGATTTTGAATCAGGAAATTTTGAAGCCTTCGATTGGAAAAATAGTGAAATAGCAGCACCATGGACTATCCAAGAAGATACGGTCTTTTCTGGTTTATATGCGGCGAAATCAGGTATAATAGAAAATAGCCAGGCTACAGAGTTATCATTGGATCTTAATATTCCTTACGATGGTGTGATTTCTTTTTTTGCAAAAACATCTACAGAACAAGGAGCTTCAGGAAATTTATACGATTACTTAGCATTTTATATTGATAATGATATGGTTATCTATGTTGGTGGCAATACAGATTGGAATAATTATGTATCTAATGTTCCTGCGGGTGAACGTTCATTCAAATGGGTATACCATAAAGATCAGGCCCAGAGTACAGGAGATGATTGCATTTGGCTGGATCGTATAATTTTCCCTGCTGGGGCTTTTCCAATATTGAATATAGATTTTGGCGATTTAAATGGAGATGAAAATGTTAATGTTTTAGATATTATAATGACAGTAGCCAATGTATTAGGTTATACTGAGTTTAATACAGATCAGATTCTTTCAGCTGATATGAATATCGATGGCATCATTGATATATTTGATATTATGCTGATTGTAAATAAAGCCTTATACGCAGAATGAGGTTATAGTTTTAATTTAGATATAATTTAAGGTAGTAAATTGGTAGTTATTAAATATATAATCAATATTATCAATTACTTATATTATATTTTTTTTATGTAATTTAAATTAATTGTCTTTAAATAATGGTATAAATATAATTGGTAGTTTTGATGGTAGTTGTCCTTATTTTAATCTAGTTAAAATATATGGACTAGGAGAATCTGCTCATTTTTCAAGTGTAAATATAATGCTTAATTAGGAAATCATTTTTATACTTAAAACAAATTATGATTAATATAAAAAGAAAAAGGCCCTAGTTTGGGATACTAGAGCCTTTTTTTGTCTTGGGTGTGTATATATAAAAATTTGATTTTTTTATTATTTATTACTGTTTATATATAATCAATTTCTGTGCCAAAAGTTCCAAATTTGATGAAATGAACAAAGACTTCGAGAATCACATTGTATAATATCAAAATTGTTATGTAATAAAATGTTACAGAATGTAACATTAATAGAAAAAAATAAATCTAATTGTAAAAAATAGTTTAATGATAAATTTTACATTGAAATGAAAATAATTTTCTGATTATTTTCATTAATCTTCTATCTTGCCTCAATTTAAGTAGTTTACATTTAATTAATAGATTGAAGCTTGAATTTAGGATTTTATTTAATAATTATTTGTAAATTGAGTTTGTACGGAATGAGACTCTTTCTAAACATAACCTTTCTTTTATTTTCAGTAATATATTCTCAAAATAAAGTTAAAACAAAAAATCTCATACAAAAAGGAGATAGCTATATTGGAACTTTAGTTGATGGGAAAAGATCAGGATATGGCATATACGAATATGTTAGTGGTAATAGATATGAGGGTGATTGGAAAGATGGTAAGCGACATGGAAATGGAACTTTGCAATTTAAAAATGGTGGTGTATATGCAGGAAAATGGCAAGATGATGAAATAAATGGATATGGTATTTTTTCTTTTAAGAATGGTAATAAATACGAAGGTTTATTTTTAAATGGAGATATGAGCGGTGAGGGGACTTATTCATTTGATGGCGGTAATAAGTACGTAGGGAAGTTTCAAAATGACGAATTTCATGGTCAAGGTAGTTTTTATGTTACATCTGGAGAATTTTATACTGGTGAATGGGATAGTGGTAAAAGGAATGGTTATGGTATTTTTGATTTTAATAATGGTAATAGGTACGAGGGTCTATTTCTAAATGGAAAGTTTAATGGAAATGGTACTTTTTTTTACTCAGATGGAAGTAGATATGAGGGTAATTGGATTAATGATAAGCGAGATGGTATTGGCATTCTTTACATGATCAATGGAGATAAATATGAAGGTGAATGGAATAATGATAGGCGAACAGGTAAAGGTACAATAACATATAATAATGGTGAGGTATACCTTGGAGCATGGTTGAATGATGAAAGGCATGGGGAAGGTACTTATATTTTTGAGAATGGAAATAAATATGTTGGAGATTGGATCGAAGATAAAAGGAATGGAAGAGGAATATTTACGTATCCAGATGGTGATAAATATGTAGGAGACTATAAGGACGATTTTCGAACTGGACAAGGTGTTTTCACCTTTATTAATGGTAATAGGTATGAGGGTATGTTTCTTAATGGAAATTTTCATGGCAAAGGTATCTCGACATATGAAAACGGTGATAAATATGTTGGGGAATGGGAAAATGGGAGCATGAATGGGAAAGGATCATATGTGTACAAAAGTGGGGATCAATATGAAGGAGACTGGCGGGATGATAAGCGTACGGGCAAGGGAACGTATACTTATTCTAACGGTGATG
>TARA_B100000686_G_scaffold237174_1_pt1 | contig 20113 bp, 21 predicted proteins | sample TARA_B100000686 | Tara Oceans TARA_B100000686 (sample SAMEA2622733) | marine metagenome | biome: marine biome (ENVO:00000447); feature: marine epipelagic mixed layer (ENVO:xxxxxxxxx); material: "saline water (ENVO:00002010), including plankton (ENVO:xxxxxxxx)" | depth 150 m | reverse complement strand
GTCTAGTGGATGTGCCATAGGTAAAACTCCTGTAGTTTCAGTAGCCTGTAGTTGTTTCACCATATTAATAATATCGGAAAGCTTAGCCGATACATCCTCCATCTCCTCCTGAGTAATCTCTAGGCGGGACAGTAGACACAATTTTTCCACGTCTTCTCGATTGAGCAGCATGGCCTTTAACTCAGAATAATTGACAAATAACTATACACGTCACCTTGCCCATTGTTCTACCCATTGTTAAAGTCGTAGTTTGTTTATTAATCTCCACCTTGGCGCTCAATGTTAAAGAGCTTTCTCGGTTACTTTTCTAATGATCTGTCTATTGATCTGGGTACGGCAAATACCCTGATATATGTTCGTGGGAGAGGTGTTGTACTTGACGAACCATCTGTCGTGGCAGTTCGTGAGGAAAGTGGTCGAAGCGGTAAGGTTCTTGAGGCCGTAGGTGTAGGAGCTAAAAGCATGCTAGGCCGGACTCCTGGCAGCATTACCGCTATCAGGCCAATGAAAGATGGTGTGATAGCAGACTTCACTATTACTGAGAAGATGCTTCAGTATTTCATCAAAAAAGCACATGGGTCGCGTTATTTTAGGCCAAGTCCAAGAGTGCTGGTTTGTGTACCTTATGGAGCTACACAAGTGGAACGACGCGCTATCCGAGAGTCAGCAGAGGGTGCTGGAGCTCGTAAGGTTTATCTGGTTGAGGAGCCAATGGCTGCTGCTATCGGTGCGGGAATGCCCGTTCATGAGGCGCGAGGGTCTATGGTTCTTGATATAGGCGGTGGAACCTCAGAAGTTGCTGTGATCTCCTTAAACGGGATCGTTTATGCAGCATCTGTAAGAATTGGAGGTGATCGATTCGATGAGGCGATCACGAGTTATGTCCGTAGAAATTATGGCATTCTGATCGGTGAGGCAACTGCGGAGAGGATAAAAGAGACAGTTGGCTCAGCTTACCCAGGCCAAGAGGTAAAAGAGATATCAGTAAAAGGCCGAAACCTTTCAGAAGGAGTGCCCCGTAGCTTCACACTTAATAGTAATGAGGTTCTAGAGTCCCTCCAAGAGCCATTGCAAGGTATTGTTAGCGCGGTAAAAGCAGCATTGGAACAGACTCCTCCTGAGTTGGGAGCAGATGTAGCAGAGCGTGGAATTGTGCTTACTGGCGGTGGCGCTCTCTTAACTGATCTAGACAAGCTTCTTACGGAGGAGACAGGGTTGCCAGTTGTAATATCTGATGAACCACTTACATGTGTGGCTCGCGGTGGCGGGCGCATATTGGAGTTGCTGGACGAACACGGTCCTTCAACATTTACTATTGACTGACCTTAACGGGCTTTAGCCTGTGGGTTTGGAGTGAGTGCAGACCATGAAAGCTCCAGGAGGAATAGGCGGAGGTCGAGAAGCGCCCTCCTTGGGTCTTAAGTTTCTTCTGCTTGCAGTTATTAGTTTGGGGTCTATGGTTATAGATCATAGAAATGATCATTTATCGCAAGTTCGTCAAGTTTTTTCCATAGCCGTCTATCCAATAGAAATAGCCGTTAATTTTCCCTTCAAAGCGTGGAGATGGACAACCATCTCGTTGGCTGAGCGAGCGTCTCTGCTTAGAGAAAATTCAGAGTTAAAAGATTTACAACTTAGGTACGATGTGCGTCTACAGCGCATGGCGGCTATAGAGGCAGAGAATTTACGTCTTCGTGCAATGCTCGGTTCCAGCGCTCGAATTGATGATCGTGTATTAGTTGCAGAGATATTGGCTGTAGATCTAGATCCTTACCGGCACCGCTTCTCGATTAATCAAGGTCTTCAAGATGGGGTTTATGTAGGTCAAGCGCTTTTGGATGCTAATGGAGTTGTTGGCCAGATTGTTGAGGTGGAAGTGTTTACTTCTGAAGCTGTGTTAATAAGTGATGCTGATCATGCTGTACCGGTTTCCGTGAATCGAAACGGATTAAGAACAATCGCTGTAGGCACTGGTGATAGTAGGCGTCTGAGGTTGCCTTATCTTACCAATAGTGCAGATATTGAGCTTGGTGATTTGCTTGTATCTTCCGGTCTTGGAGGTGTATTTCCGTCCGGGTACCCTGTTGGCCGAGTTTTGGAAGTGGAACGTAGACCGGGCCAGTCATTTGCAGATGTCATTGTTGAACCTGCATCTGAGCTAGATCGGGATCTTGAAGTGCTGTTGGTTTGGTCAGAAGAAGACCAAGATAAGCAATACGATAAATCCAAACCTATTGAGACTGACCCATGAGAGATGCAGCCAACACATTAGTCTGGCCAGTATCTACATTTGTGCTAGCGCTTATATTATCTGTTATTCCAATGCCGGATCTAGCCGTAGCTATTCGTCCGCCTTGGCCTGCTCTTGTAATGATTTACTGGACCCTTGCCGCGCCAGAACGTTTTGGTTTAATGACTGCGATGGTCTTAGGACTAGCTGTAGATACTTTATCGGGAGCGCTTTTGGGACAGAATGCTTTCGCGATGTTAATAATCACTTACATTGGTCTTAAGTTTCATCTTCGCTTGCGGTTTTCTCCAATTTCTCAAACGACGATGACAGTATTTGGAATGCTACTGATTTATGAATTTATCTTATTCTGGGTTGATGGGGTAGCAGGTAGGACAGTGCCTTTGTCTGAGCGCTGGATGCCATTATTGATAGGAACATTATTATGGCCGCTGATCCTAGAGTTGTTTGATCGAATACAACGGCATGATCAAGCGCGAATCGAATCATGAATTCTACGGCTAAACTTAAAGATCATTGGAAAGAGCAGAAGCTTTTTTTATCTAGGTTGGTTTCGGCTGGGGTTATTATCTTGGTCTTGGTTGGCGTTCTTATTTGGAGGCTGTTTCAGCTACAAGTGGTTGACCATGAGTTGTTTGCTGAGCTCTCTCAGGGAAATCGGTTACGTATTCAGCCTCTAGCGCCAACAAGGGGTCTAATTTATGACCGTAATGGCATTATACTGGCCGAAAACCTACCTACCTGGGAATTAACGGCAACTCCTGAACAAGTTTTAGATTTAGATTCGAGGCTACAAAGTCTTGGAGACCTAGGGCTTATTAATCCTGCGGCTTCTGAAAGTTTAATAGAACTTGTCCGTTCGCATCGGGGTTTTGAGCAGGTGAAATTGGCAAACTTGTCGGAGACCCAAGCCGCACGCTTTGCAGTAAGACGACATCACTTCTCTGGAGTTGATATTCAAGAGGGTCTAATACGTAGCTATCCATTTGGCGATCTAACTAGCCATGCTGTAGGTTATGTATCTAGCATTAGCTCCTCAGATCTGCAGCGGATAAATCGTCGTGACTATGCAGCAACCTCTTTAATTGGTAAGAGCGGTATCGAGAGAAGTTATGAGGTCACATTGCGAGGTAGTGTTGGTTACCGTCAGCAGGTAGTCAATGCTCAGGGGCGAATTCTTTTAGACCCAGTTGCAGTTGGCGCATCGCCAATCTCAGATCCTTCTCAAGGAACTCTCGAGACACGCTGGCCAACTCCAGGAAAAAATGTTTATCTTGGTTTGGATGTTCGTTTGCAACTCGCAGCCCATAGAGCTTTAGAGGGCAGAAGGGGTGCCGCAGTTGCCATTGAACCAGGAACTGGAGATATTTTAGCTTTAGTTAGCATGCCAACTTTTGATCCTAATCGTTTTGCGGTAGGTTTAACTCAGGCTGACTTTCAGAAGCTAAATAATGACCCTGATAAACCTCTTTTCCAGAGAGCCTTGACTGGACAATATCCGCCTGGTTCTACCGTCAAACCATTTTTAGGGCTGGCAGCTCTTCATTATGATTTGATTGATCCCGATAGTCGTGAAATGTGTCCTGGTCATTTTATTTTACCAGGAACATCCCACCGTTATAGGGATTGGAAGCCCGAAGGGCACGGACCGATCGATCTTCATCAAAGTATTGTTCAATCCTGTGACACTTATTTTTACCAGCTAGCTGTGAAACTTGGGATTGATCAGATACATGGGTTTCTTACGAGTTTTGGTTTTGGTGAGCGCACCGGTATTGATGTGATGAATGAGAATATGGGAGTTATCCCTTCACGAGAATGGAAACGGACGCAGTTCACACAGCGTGAAGACCAAACTTGGTATCCAGGAGAAACTGTTATAACAGGTATTGGTCAAGGGTTTACTCTTGTTACCCCTTTGCAACTCGCTCATGCCACCGCAGTTTTAGCAACTAGTGGCCAACGATTTAAGCCTCGTCTTGTTATAGCTACTGAGGATCCTGTAACAGGGGAAATTTTGAACCATGACCCAGTTTTGCTAGACATTATAGGTGATGTGGAAGAACCTCATTGGGAACGAATCACTCAAGCTATGGTTGGTGTAACAGAGGAGTTACAGGGGTCAGGCCATAACGCTATGAGAGGAACCCAATATTCTGTTGCTGGAAAAACAGGGACAGCACAGGTTTTCTCGTTGGCAGCTGACGAGACATATGATGCAGAAGAAATCGATGAGAGTTTGAGAGACCATGGTCTATTTATAGCTTATGCGCCTGTAGAAAGCCCAACAATTGCTATTGCTGTGATAGTGGAAAATGGTGGTGGTGGTGGTGCCACAGCTGCGCCTGTGGCCCGGCAAATATTAGACGCCTATTTTCTAGAGGATCCTAATGGCTCTGAGAAACATTGATATAGGAGCAGGGGCTTCGGCGTTCCTAGAACCGGAACGAAAAAAAGGCATAGTAATAGATATCCCTATTTTGCTTATTACTCTTTCTATCGCGGGCTTAGGTTTTATTGTTCTCTACAGCGCAGCGGGAGAAAACTCATCAGTGGTGTTACGCCAAGTTTTACGGTTTGGTGTCGCGCTTGTGGTCTTTGGAATTCTAGCGCAGGTATCACCACGCTTATTACGAATCTGGGCCCCTTGGATTTTTTCTATGGCGCTTATTTTTTTATTGATGGTAATGTTCAGAGGTGAGATGGGTGGAGGTGCCCAGCGATGGCTAGATATTGGCATCGTTCGATTTCAGCCATCTGAAATTATGAAAATTTCTGTGCCAATGATGGTTGCATGGTTCATGCATGAACGTTCACTTCCTCCCACCTTTATACAATTATTTATTCTTTTGTTGATTTTTTGTGTGCCAACTTTTCTGATCGCACAACAACCTGATTTGGGAACAGCTTTATTGGTGATGTTTTCTGGCGGGGCTACAGTTTTGCTCGCGGGTTTAAGTATCCGATTAATTGCCATTATAGGGGTGCTTGCTCTGAGCTGCATTCCAGTGCTCTGGGGTTATATGCTGGAATACCAACGTGCCAGAGTTTTGACCTTTCTTAGCCCTGAATCAGATCCGTTAGGAGCAGGCTACAATATTATTCAATCAAAGATTGCTCTTGGTTCTGGCGGTCTTTTTGGGAAAGGCTGGTTAAACGGGACTCAGTCTCGTTTGGAGTTTTTACCAGAACGTTCTACGGACTTTATTTTTGCTGTTATGGGCGAGGAATTTGGTTTGCTTGGGTTGTTGTTTTTGCTTGGGCTTTATTTGTTACTAGTTGGTAGAGGTTTATATATAGCATCACAGGCCCAGGATACGTTTACACGACTGCTTGCAGGCGGACTAAGCTTAACTTTTTTTGTATATGTGTTCGTGAACTCAGGCATGGTTTCAGGACTATTGCCCATAGTTGGAGTGCCTTTACCTTTGGTTAGTGCGGGGGGCACATCGATGGTGACGTTGATGGCAGGTTTCGGTATCCTCGCGTCCATTCATGGTAACCGGAAACTTTTGGCTTCATGAAAATCATTTTCAGGTATCCCTTTTTTTTAATTTTCTTATCAAATGCCTTGTACGGCCAAGCAGTGGAGTTCGATCTGCAATCGGTGGGTCAGGAAAGAGACACCTTTATTGAGGAAATGGTTGAAACACATAATTTTGATCGCCCACAATTAACCAGAATTTTATCTAATATAGATATTAATGAGCGAATATTAGAGGCAATATCACGTCCGGCTGAGAGGGTGTTGCCTTGGCATGAATACCGCCAAATCTTTCTTAATGATGCCCGCATTAATGGTGGCGTTGAATTTTGGATAAATCATGCAGACATGATTCAGAAGGCTAGCGAATTTTATGGTGTTGCACCTGAAATGCTGGTATCCATACTTGGGATAGAAACCTATTATGGTCAGCGTATGGGTAATTATCGTGTGGTTGATTCACTTGCAACACTAGCTTTTGCCTATCCTCCTAGAGCTGATTTTTTCAGATCAGAATTAGAGTCTTTTTTTCTGTTAGTAACAGAGGAGGACATTGATCCAGATGTTGTAATGGGCTCATACGCAGGCGCAATGGGAGCAGGGCAGTTTATTTCTTCAAGTTATAGAGCGTACGCTGTAGATGGTGATTCAGACGGACGGAGAGACCTTTGGAATAATTGGGATGATGTACTCTCAAGTGTTGCTAATTATTTTAGTGCGCATGGTTGGCGACCAGGTGAGCAAGTTGCTATCCGGGCTTCTGTTTCACAAAACCGTTTAATGGATGTGGTGGCTAATAGTATGAGTCTTGATGAAAGTATTGGCTCATTAAGGGACTCAGGCTATGTTTTTTCTACAGAGTTATCAGCAGAAACACCGGCCACAGTTCTATCTTTGCAAGGTGAAAATGGTCAGGAGTATTGGGTGGGATATCATAATTTCCATGTTATTACTCGTTACAATCATAGTGTGATGTATGCCTTAGCAGCCTACCAGCTTGGTGAAATTATTCGCACCGGATATGAGCAAGCTCTAAATTAAGGATCCCCCAGGGGGAGCAAATGATCTTTCAAGAAAACCATATGGCATCACTACATTATCCAACATTTAGCTTTATTATTATCTCCGCGAGTTTAATGTGGGGTTGTGGGCCGAGTCGACTTGAACAAGCGCATGAATCAGATCAGAGTGAAGCTATTATAAATACAGCACCCAGTGCTCGGGGTAACCCACCTTTTTATGATGTGCTAGGGCAACGATATTACGTGCAGGCATCAAGCGTTGGGTATCGTGAGACAGGTGTAGCTTCATGGTATGGCCCAAAATTCCATGGGCTTCCCACATCTAATGGTGAGACATATGATATGTATGCTATGACAGCAGCTCATACAACTCTCCCAATACCCACTTGGGTAGAGGTTACAAACCTTTCAAATAATCTACGTGTGGTTGTTCGAGTAAATGATCGTGGACCATTTTTACATGATCGTATAATAGATCTTTCTTATACTGCGGCCTTACAGTTAGATATGGTTCAAGATGGTACTGCACAGGTAGAGGTGCGAGCCCTTGATGCTCTTGGCGCATCACAAGCTGCTTACATGTCAGAGCAGGTCTATATTCAGGTAGGGGCCTTTTCTATCCAGCAAAATGCAGAGGACCTTGCACTTTCACTTGAAACAAAAGGATTTTCTCGTGTATTGGTAGACTCAGATCAAGGAGGAGCCTCCAGATTACATCGTGTGATTATTGGGCCTTTTGATCGGTCGGAAAAAATTGATACTGTATTTGATAGTCTTTCATTAGCAGGTTTAGGTGAAGCACTGTTGGTTATAGGGAATTGAGCATAAAGTACAATACGGATCTGGGAAGCTAGGCCGATCAGGAGCCGCCAATGATTAAAATCTGGATTATCCTCGCACTAATTTTGCCGTTCAGCGTGTTTTCGCAGAACGTTCCAATCCCCGCACCACCTCAACTTGGTTCGGAAAGCTATTTGCTTATGGATTTCTTGACTGGACATGTTATAGCTGAGTCATCACCTGACGAAATTTTGGAACCTGCTAGCCTCACTAAACTGATGACCGCATATGCCGCTTTCAAGGCTTTGGAACAGGGTCAAATCAGTTTAGATGATCAGGTTTATGTAAGCGAAAAAGCTTGGAGAACGGATGGTTCTCGAATGTTCATAGAGGTTGGCACATACGTGTCAGTTGAAGACTTGTTTCGAGGCATGATTATCCAGTCTGGTAATGATGCAAGTGTTGCATTAGCCGAGCATGTGGCAGGATCGGAAGAAGCCTTTGCAGGATTAATGAATCAATATGCGCAATTACTAGGAATGAGTTCAAGTTCTTTTAGGAATAGTACTGGTTTGCCGGATGTTGACCATTACACTACCGCACGAGATACCGCCAATTTGACGAGAGCGATTATTGCCGAATTTCCTTCCTACTATTCTTGGTATTCGGAGCGTGATTTCACCTATAACGAGATCACACAGCCAAATCGCAACTCGTTGCTGTGGCGTGATTCGTCGGTAGATGGTTTGAAAACTGGCTATACAAATGCCGCTGGTTATTGCTTGGTAACTTCAGCCCAACGTTCAGATATGCGTCTGATATCTGTTGTTATGGGGGCCGATAGTCCAGAAGCACGGGCCACTGATAGTCAAGCACTTCTAAATTATGGGTTTCGTTTTTACGAAACGCACAAGCTTTATTCAAAGGGGGAAGACGTTACCACTGCCCGAGTCTGGAAGGGGGATCCAGGATCTGTAGCCACGGGAATTACTGAAGATCTTTATCTCACAATACCTCGTGGTAGTTATGATTCTTTGTCTGTTCTAATAGATATGGAACCTGAATTGATAGCGCCACTTCAGATAAATAGTGCAATTGGGCATATAAGGATTTCTTTAGATGGAGAGCAAGTCTCAGAGGTACCTTTAGTTACACTGTATGAAGTTCTAGATGCGGGTTTATGGGTGCAGATTAAGGATCAAGTTATGCTATGGGCACAATGATTCGTCAGATTTGATGAGCGAGGGCTCCTTACTAAATTTTCCCTGTGATCTTTTTGTAAAAGTATTGGGTCATAATAAAAGTGATTTTCGGTCTGTAGCTGAGGCAATTGTAAAAGCACACTATGCTGATCTAGATATTGAACAGATAAAGGAGAAGGCTAGTAAAAATGGGCGGTTTTTGAGTCTAACTTTTGCTGTTTATGCTCAGAATAAAGATCAAATAGATGCCCTCTACCAAGAGCTTGTAGCAAGTGAAGATGTTTTGCTGGTCTTATGAGATTGCTTACTTTCCGTAACATTGGTTTCAGGCCGCTTCCCGATGTTTGGGAGGAGATGAAAAAGTTCACTGATGAGCGTAATAGAAAAACGCAAGATGAAGTTTGGTTAGTTGAACATCCCCCTATATATACCCTTGGCCTTAACTCAAACCCGGATCATGTATTAGAAGCATCTAATATACCTATTCTTAAAATCGATCGTGGTGGACAGGTGACTTACCATGGGCCCGGACAGCTTATTGCCTACGTTATGTTAGATCTTCATAGATCAAGATCCAGTATACGTTCTATTGTTGAAGCGCTTGAGGCAGCGGTGATCAGGACAGTTTCTGTCTATGGAATTGAGGCTCAGGGAAGGCGTGATGCACCTGGTGTCTATGTTGGTGATAAAAAACTTGCCGCTATAGGACTACGGGTTCGTCGCCACTGTACTTATCATGGATTGGCAGTAAATGTGAATATGGACCTTACACCATATGAAAGGATTAACCCTTGTGGCTTTGAAGGTTTGGAAGTTGTTCAGCTCAGCGATTTATGTCATGGGATTGATATCTCAAGAGTGCGAAAAGATTTGGAAATGATGTTAAGAGCGAGTCTTTCATAAGCTAGATATGAGAGTTATAGCCAAGAAAAATCATGCTGAGAATTTGCTTAGGGGAAACAAAGAGATTGTTTCTGAGGTTACTAAAAAACTACTCAAGCTAACTACAAATAATTTTGTGGAGCGTCCATGGGGAGGCATGAGCATTCGAAGGTTTAAGGGGCTTTGCCCATTGCCAGATCAATTTGTAGTCAACGGTATGGGGTTGGGTGAGTCTTTCGAGCTTTCAGCCTGGGATGAGGATGGTGAATCCAAGATGTACCCAAGTATACTAAGATTTGCTGATGGTTCGGAAGTTCCACTATCGGAACTCTTAAGGGTGAGAGCTGAAGAAATCCTTGGAGATGAGTTTATAGAGTCCTACGGTAAGGCGTTTCCGCTATTAATAAAAACCTTAGATATAAAGGAACTACTGTCCATCCAAGGACACCCTACGGGTAATACCGAGTTATACATAATTATTGACGCTGAGCCAGGGGCTACCCTACGTATCGGATTTCGGGAAGATATAAACCTGAAACAGTTGGAAACAAAGCTTCAAAAAGGCCGATTGCAGCAGGAAGCCTTATTAAAAAAACTCGAGCCTATGATTAGTTCATTAGATCTTCAGAAGGTTTTACAGTCTTGGATTTCAGACCGAGAAGCGCCTTTCTCTAATTTAATAAATGGTCCTGATATTCAGAATATCGAGGTTTGGTTGTCGGTAGAAGAGCTTTTAATTGAATTAAAAAGTGTGTACTGGCATGTCCTGGATAAGATGAATGTTATTCCAGTTAAGTCAGGCCAGGTTATTTACAATGCTAATCCACAACGCTTGCTAGACCAAACTGGGAAGCTGGTAACAGCCGAAGCGCATGCACTCGGTAATCCAGAAAACAAAGAAATTCTTGCGCTTGAAATTCGGAGACCAGGGCCAACCTATCGAGCTTGGGATAATGTTAGGTTTCCTGTACGAGATCTAGATATTTCATCTGCTCTTGAAGTGCTTAATTTGCAGAGAACAGATGCCAGTGAGTTTATCGTCATACCTAAAAAGGTAAATGATCGACCAGGTACTTTTTGTTCTCTCGATAATGATATTTTTTGTGTGGAGCATCTAAGGCCTAATAGAAAAAAGCCTGTTTTAGTGCCTAAGATGCCTCCTCACTTTTTATATGTTATTTATGGTCATGCTCGATTTATCGATATCAATGATGTTGAGATTGGCATTCTTCAGCAAGGAGAGTCTGCGATTGTTCCTAAAGCTTTAGGTCCATATCATGTCGAAAGCATAGAGCCTGAAACAGAAATCATAAAAGTTAATTTGCCGGTTGGCGTCTAGGCCATAATACGAAAATAGAGCAAACTTGTATGGCTTTAGTGTAGGAGGTATTTAGTGATTAATTTTGAGAGTATGGCTAATGTTGATGGGGTGATAACTAGCGCTGCTGATGCGCGGGTTCCAATTATGGACCGAGGATTTCTTTATGGAGATTCCATATACGAAGTATTTAGGACATACCGGGGCATTCCACTCTTTCATGATGAACACTGGGCACGTTTTCAACGTTCAGCAAAATTAGCCCACCTAACCCTCGCTATATCTAAAGATCAGATAATAGACGAGATTCGTAGGACAGTTCAGGCAACAAATGCGGCCGAACAAAATCGTGACCTTTATGTCCGTTATATCGTTACTCGAGGAGAAGGTCCAGTAGATCTTTTCCCTCGCCCGGAACTTACCACTCGCTACGTTATTATTGTCAAAGAGTTGCCAGAGTGGGACCCAGAATTTTTGCGAGTGGGATTGCGATTGGCGATTCCTGAAACCAGGCGTAATGCAATAAATTCACTTAACCCAAATATTAAGGGTGGTAATTACTTAAACAATGTTCTCGGAATTATTGAAGCACGAATGCTGGGGGCTGATGACTGTGTGATGCTAAACGATTCGGGTTTGATCACTGAAGCATCTACCAGCAACATTTTTTTTGTGATGCACGATGAGAAAGTATTAGTTACGCCAGCAGAAACAGCAGGTCATCTTAGGGGGCTTACAAAAGCGGCTGTAGAAAAATTGTGTGTGAAACATGATTTGCAGTTGTCCGCAAAGGACATAACTACGGATCTCTTACTGCACACCACAGAATGCTTTCTGACTAGTTCAACTCGTGAAATTATGCCCGTATCAAGTCTACGTTTACCTAGTGGTGACGTTTTAAGATATCCTGACGGAGGTGGAAGTATCACCAGACAGGTTATCGGTCACTATCAAGCTTTTATTGATGATTATCTTAAAGATTATGAGCATCTATGTCTTTTCTGAGAAAGAACCTGTTCTAATCAAATAAATGACTACACCTGAGTTGTAAGCCAGGGATAAGATGGCGCGCCCGGAGAGATTCGAACTCCCGACTTCCGGCTTCGTAGGCCGGCGTTCTATCCAGCTGAACTACGGGCGCGTACAGGTGATCGAAGTATATGGGAACGGTACAATTTGCGCATCCTACAAAATAATAGTTTTCATGAGCTTTTGTAGAACGTTATTTTCCATATAAAGCTTTTTAGACTTCAAGCTATAAAATGGAGGAGTTGCAAGAATGAAGGTTTGTGTAGCAGGGCAGGGGGCATTTGGACAAAAGCACCTTGCCGGATTATCACGTATAGACGGAGTTGAGGTGGTATCTCTTGCTGGTGGATCACCTGAAACCACAGAAGCTGTTGCTAAAAAGTTTGGTATTCCGCATTGGACTACTAATCTATCCGAAAGCTTGGAACAGCCTGGTGTCCAAGCCGCAATCCTAGCATCCCCAACCCAAATGCATGCTAACCAAGCTGAGCAATGTATGCGTGCAGGCAAGCATGTAGAGGTTGAGATTCCAATGGCTGAGAACCTTGCAGACTCTCAGAAGCTATTGCGTGTCCAACAGGAGACGGGTTTGATTGCGATGGCTGGTCATACCAGACGGTTTAATCCAAGCCATCAATGGCTTCATAAAAGGTTCGAGTCTGGCGAGCTAAAGATCCAACAAATGGATGTACAGACATATTTTTTTCGCCGAACAAATATGAATGCTGCAGGTCAGCCAAGAAGTTGGACTGATCATCTTCTCTGGCACCATGCGTGCCATACGGTTGATTTATTTCAATATCAGACTGGAGAAGTGGCTTCGGAGGTGTTTGCACTTCAAGGGCCAAAACATCCAGAACTTGGTATTGCTATGGACATGAATATTGGAATGAAAGTAGCGTCTGGGGCCATTTGTACTCTTTCATTATCATTTAATAACGATGGACCTCTTGGTACATTTTTTAGATATATTTGCGATAACGGAACCTATATAGCTCGTTATGATGATCTTTTTGATGGTAATGAAAAACGTATAGATGTTTCAGGAGTGGATGTTTCTATGGATGGCATTGAACTTCAGGATCGCGAGTTTTTATCGGCTATAGAAGAAAACCGTGAACCAAATGCGAGTATTGCCCAGTGTTTGCCAGCCATGGAAACCCTGGACCGCCTTGAAAAAAATTGTGGTAATTAATTACAGTAATCTTAAGAGAGTCGTATGAGTGAATTTGAAGATATCCCCGGAACCTACTTGTTTGACAAAGATCGTTGTCATGATGGTTATCAATTCAACATGTTCTGTATGTCGTTAGTTAAACCTAAAAATAGGCAGGCCTTCCGGTCTGATGAAGCTAGTTATATGGATAAGTGGCCACTTACTGAGTCGCAACGTCGGTCTGTGCTAGAGAGAGATTGGCTAGGGATGATAAAGGCCGGCGGTAATATTTATTACACTTCAAAAATTGCTGCTACCGATGGGCGGTCATTTCAATTTGTTGCTGCTGCAATGTCTGGCGTGCCCGAAGAAGAATATCGTTCAATGATGATGGCCGGAGGTCGTCCTGTCGAAGGTAATCGTAGCAAAAGGGAGACTGACTAATGGCCAGGGTTGTCGCTGGTCTAGCCACCTCTCATGTTCCAGCTATTGGCGCAGCGATGGATCTCGGTAAAACCAAAGAATCCTATTGGAAACCACTTTTTGATGGTTATGAACCGGCAAGAAAATGGTTGGCAGATCTTAACCCTGATGTGATTATTATGGTCTATAACGATCATGGTAGTGCCTTCTCCTTGGAGGTTATCCCAACTTTTGCAATCGGTGTAGCGGAGAAGTTTCTGCCTGCTGACGAAGGGTGGGGGCCAAGACCTGTACCTGCAGTACATGGTCATCCGGGGCTTGCATGGCATTTGGCGGAGTCGCTTATATTGAATGAGTTTGATATGACGATTGTTAATGAGATGACGGTTGATCATGGCCTCACAGTGCCGTTATCAATAGCTTGTGGTGAGCAAAAAAACTGGCCATGCCCTGTTATCCCCCTATCGGTTAATGTAGTTCAATATCCGCCCCCTACAGGCAAGCGCTGCTTTGATCTTGGACGTGCAATACGTAAGTCTGTAAAAACTTATGATAAAGATCTGAAGGTTGTAGTATTTGGTACGGGAGGAATGTCTCACCAGCTTCATGGCGAGCGCGCTGGTTTAATAAACTCAGAATTTGATAAAAACTTTCTTGCTGACCTCACGCGAAACCCGCAACGCCTGATAGAGTTGCCGCACATAGAGTATGTTCGGGAAGCTGGTGCTGAAGGAATTGAGATGGTTATGTGGTTGGTTATGCGTGGAGCGCTTGATGAGAACGCAGTTGAAATTTATCAGCATTATCATGTGCCAGCTTCTAATACTGCCACGGGATTGATGATTTTAGAAAACCAACCCCTTACAGTTTAGTCGGGAATTACTCGACCTATATTTAATATTTCTTTAGGGTCTAGTACTTTTTTCATTCGACTCATCAAGTCAATCTCTTCATGGGTTCGCGAGTGGTGTAGATATTTTCTTTTTAATGCCCCAACGCCATGTTCGGCAGAGATAGCTCCCCCATACTTCCCGGTAAGGTCATAGCCAAGATCATATATTGCATCAATATCTTCTTGGCGGTGCGTAGTGACAAATAAATGCAAATTATTGTCGCCAAGATGACCAAAGACTAAATTCATGGCATTTGAAAATAATTGTTTTAACTTGTTATCAAATTCTTCTAAGAACTTAGGCATATTGGCAATGTCCATGCTAACGTCGAGGCTTGCATAGGGCATTAATGCTTTCGTTATTTCCCCTACTCCATCCCTAATCCCCCAAAAATCTTGTCGATCCTTTTCTGATTGTGCGATGACTGCATCATGAATAATGTTGGAGTCTAGGGCGTGCTCGAGAGTGTTTTCAAAACGACGTGTATCGGAATTCTGATCTGTACCTTCAGTTTCTATAAGAACATATAGAGGAAAGTTTTTATCAAATGGAGATTGTAAATTATCTATATGACCGACAACACGTTCAAAATAGGGTGCCCACATAACTTCATAAGCACTCATAGAGGTGCCAAGGTTTATTTGCATCTCTCGAAGTAGTGCAACGGACTGGGAAAAGGTTTCCACCGCGCAAAGAGAGGTGCATCTACTTGGGAGTGGTGGAAATAATCTTAGTACTGCCCGGGTCACGACGCCTAGTGTTCCTTCAGTGCCTATAAAAAGATGCTTAAGGTCGTATCCAGAATTATTTTTTAGCATTTTATTCATTGAGCTAATAATAGTCCCATCTGCAAGCACAGCCTCTAAGCCTAGGACTAGATTGCGTGTCATTCCAAAACGTATTACTTGATTGCCCCCTGCATTAGTTGCAATAGCACCTCCTATATGACAAGAGCCACGAGCGCCATAGTCTAAGGGCAGCAGTAGACCAGCATTTGCTGCTGCCTCTTGAACAGTTTGTAAAGGTGTACCAGCCATAGCAGTTAGTGTCATTGAATCGACATCAACTTCTTCAATGCCGGAAAGTCTTTCAAGTGAAATAGCAATTTCATCTTGTTTGGGTGTAGCCCCACCTGCAAGGCCAGTTAGACCGCCTTGTATGACAACCCTTTGGGCAAGCGCTGAGCAGGCTTTTAATACTAAAGAAACTTCTTTTGTTGACTTAGGCCTAACAACTGCAAGGGGTATTTGGCGATTTTCGCCTGTGAAGTCGACGCTATACTTCTCGCCAATATCCTTACCGGTTAGGAGTGAGATGTCCCCTAGATGTTGACGCAAAGCCATGATTCTCTGTTCGTTTGAAATCATTTAATCGACCTTATGAAATTTAACAAGATATTTTAAGATACAGTACGCATCTTGAGTATAAAGAACCATTACTTCTAGCCTCGAAGCTTTATATATCTATTCTGGTGAAAGCATAAAGCACCCCATGACAATATAAAAACCATGGCAGAATACGAACCTAAAAGTGCAACGGACTGATTTAGAAAGGACACATATGATTGATTTGTATACCTGGACAACCCCAAATGGGAGAAAGATCTCCATAATGTTGGAAGAGCTATCTCTGCCCTATAAAGCTATTGGTGTAAATATTATTAAAGATGAACAGTTTGAACCTAGTTTTCTTAAGATAAGCCCAAATAATAAGATTCCTGCGATAGTTGATCACGATGAGGGTGTGAGCCTTATGGAGTCAGGAGCAATCTTGATCTATCTGGCAGAAAAAACTGGGCAGTTGATTCCTAGCTCCGGACATGGCAAATACAAGGTTCTTGAATGGTTGATGATGCAAATGGGCGGTGTAGGGCCAATGTTAGGACAGACACATCATTTTGTTTTCTATAATGAAGGTAAGTCGCCATATGCAGAAGAGCGTTATTTAAAGGAGACTGCCAGAATTTATGGTGTGCTAAATAAACGCTTAGGTGATGAGGAATATTTGGCTGGTGATTACTCTATTGCCGATATTGCAACTTGGCCATGGATCGCGCGTTACCCTCGGCAACGTATGGAACTGCAGGACTATCCTAATTTAATGCGTTGGTACAAAGAAATTGCAAACAGGCCCGCTGTTCAGCGGGGCTATGATGTCCCAAATAAAGTTGAAGAAATACCTATCCCAGATTGATTTAATGTCCATGATATGTGACATAAAAGTCAGCACTGCAACCGCATTTTTTATGCGCATCAGCTACATGCTAGTTGCAGTGCTTTTAATGTTTAGAATCTTGGGTGTTGAGGTCCAGAGTACCGATGCTCAACTTTTTAAAGTTTCACAGAAAACATGGTATAGACCTTATTTTTCGATAAATTAAGTCAAGGAATATGAAAAATTCTAATCTCGCTCTTGGCTTAAATGCTGTTGTTTTAGCTGTGACTAATGATCAACCTAGGGTGCTTACGGTGAGAACTCAGGGTGTTGATATGATTAGCTCTACAGAACCTCTACATGCACTGCCCTTTGGTTCTTTTGATGTAAATCAAGACCGCACACTGGAACTATGTATGAGGAGATCTGTCTTTGAGCAAACAGATAAAGAGCTTGGTTATGTTGAACAGCTTTATACATTTGCTGATAAAGGAAGGGATCCTCGTGAGCGTTTAGGTGGGAATAGGGTAGTCTCGATTGGTTATCTGACGCTTGCCCAAGAGCAACATTTTGATGTTTCAGAAAATTCCAGTTGGGCTAATTGTTTTGATTACTTCCCATGGGAAGATTGGCGCTCTGGTCGACCAGAGGTGATTGAGGAAGTTGAGATGGCTCTATTCAATTGGGCTCAAGGTAATCGTGAGCTTCGGGAAAGAGTTGAAATTTGTTTTGGTCTAGGCAACGTTGGTTGGGATGCATATAAAGTTCTCGAGCGCTATGAGCTGCTGTATGAGGCACAAATGATTCCTGAGTTTTGGATTGATATTGGAAAACCAATTGAAAACCAGATTTGTGAACGGTTGGGTAAACCAATGGCGTTTGATCACCGACGAATTTTGGCGACTGGGCTTAGCCGTGTTAGGGGAAAGCTTAGGTATCGGCCTGTAGTTTTCGAGCTTATTCCAGAAACCTTCACTCTTTTGCAGCTTCAACAGGTTGCCGAGGCGCTTACAGGATTGCAGTTACATAAGCAGAACTTCAGAAGACAGATTGAACATAGTGGTTTGGTTGAAGGTACTGGAATGAATAATCAAAATACTCGAGGAAGACCAGCTGAGCTGTTTCGGTTTAGAAAAGCTGTTTTACGTGAGCGGCGTGCACCAGGGATGGCATCGTTACATGGCCGACATAAGTCACAATGATCTTTCTGAAAGGTTAGAATATCTCAATGTTATACAAATTGGATTAGACGTATGAGTTTCATTGATAGTCGGGTAATAATGTTTTTTGTATCAGGTTTTATTTGTGGAACACCCATTTTGGCGCATCATTCCCATAGTAATTACGCCACAACAGAATATACACACCTTCAAGGTATGGTCACTGAGTTTCACTGGATAAACCCACATACATGGATTTATATAGAAGTGCTGGGTTCTGATGGACAATCTACTGTTTGGGCTCTTGAAGGCCCGAGCCCAACAGAGCTTCTGCGGGATGGATGGCAGCGGGATGACGTTAAGATTGGAGATACAATTACTGTTAGGTGCCATCAGTTAAAGGATCGTTCTTCTGGCTGTTTGCTTGGTTTTGTTACTCCAGAGGGTGGAGTCGAGAAGGAATGGGATTAGTAACTACCTTTGTAAAACTAGTTTTTAAAATATGAAAAATGTTAATTTATTATTTTTGTCTATAGCTTGTTTGTTTTGCAGTATTTCTAATGCGCAGGCCCAGAACTGGCTTGAGTACATTAATAAAACTGATTTGTTTATTGTAAATTTCCCGGGCGAACCCGAGGTACGGGAGATAACTCACGAATCTGCATTTGAAGCCATATTTCCTGCGCGCGTGTATTCTGTTGAATCTGATTCGGGCCTCTATTCCGTGACTGTAGTTGACTATCGAGAGTCTAGGAAAATTCATTCAGAACGAACCGACCGGACAGAAGCAAATAGTAGTAATAGCGTATGGGTTACGGATGTGCGTGCATCGGTTTCTCATGCTGCCCAATTATTTCGCTTACGGGGCGGAGAAATTACTTATGATGCTTGGGCAGATATTGACAAGATAGAGGGGCAGCAACTCCAAATTACTAACCCGGATCAATCCCGAAGTTTTATAGGTATTCATCTTCATGATAGCCGGCTTTATATATTGGAAGCTACCGTTGCCCCGGGTAGGCCACCTCCAGGTTTATTTCAGCAGTCGCTAGGAATTCTCGATGAGGAAGGAAGGCGAATTCGTTATTTGATTGATGCAGAAGGTAGACGGACTCGAATGCAGGTTATGCATGAGTGGATAGGTGTTGATCCAGAAAGAGCTGGTCAGCAGTTGATCGAATAATTAAAAACACTTAATAGTTGAGCTTCATCTGCATGCTATACTTTAGAGCCTTATTATGCTCAATATGAGTATAAAAACAAAAGTATGGAACAAATTCTTCCTTATACTCCTCAAGTTGCTGAGGCGACAAAGCATATTTACGATCGTGTCAGCACCATCATTCCGGATGTAGAGTGGCCGATCCATGCGCCATATATAGCCTTGATTAATGAGCTCAAGACTCAGCAAAATGCCATTCTACTAGCCCACAATTACCAAACCCCTGAGATTTATCATGGTGTAGCTGATTACACGGGTGATTCGTTGGGTCTGGCGCAGAAAGCAAGTGAGACCGATGCTGATGTGATTATTCTTTGTGGCGTAGAGTTTATGGCAGAAACAGCAAAGATTTTGAATCCAGAAAAGAAGGTGCTTGTCCCTGATCTAAGGGCGGGCTGTTCTCTAGCAGATTCCATTACTGGAAGAGACGTTCGTTTGCTCAAGGAACGCTATCCTGGAGTTCCAGTAGTCACCTATGTAAATACTAGTGCTGATGTTAAAGCAGAATCTGATGTGTGCTGTACATCCTCAAATGCAGTTCAGATTGTGGAGGCATTAAACACTGATCGAGTGATTTTTCTTCCTGATAATTATCTCGGTAAGTATGTGGCTAGCAAGACAGATGTGGAGGTAATTTTGTGGAATGGTACATGCGAAGTGCATGAGCGATTTACAGCAAAGGAGCTTCAGAACTATAGGATTACTACACCGGATATTCAGATTATTGCACACCCAGAATGCCCACCTGAGGTCCTTGATGAAGCCGATTTTGTCGGTTCTACTGCTGGCATGATTAAGTATGTAGATCGGGAGCGCCCAGGCAAGGTAGTTATGATCACTGAGTGTTCTATGAGCGATAACGTTGCGGTTGAGTTTCCAGATGTTCACTTCATTCGTCCCTGCAACCTCTGTCCTCATATGAAGCGAATTACGCTGCCAAATATTTTAGCTTCGCTGCAAGAATTGAAGTTTGAGATACAGCTTGATATGACAATTGCATCTAGAGCTCTAGGCGCTGTTAGAAAAATGTTGGAATTCTCTAAATAGAGGAATATTAGCCTCTTTAAGTGAGGCCCTATATCTCGTCATTTTGGTTAATCGGATCCAAACCGACCTATTGTTTATTAACTTTTAGCG
>TARA_B100000686_G_scaffold57111_1_pt1 | contig 20133 bp, 24 predicted proteins | sample TARA_B100000686 | Tara Oceans TARA_B100000686 (sample SAMEA2622733) | marine metagenome | biome: marine biome (ENVO:00000447); feature: marine epipelagic mixed layer (ENVO:xxxxxxxxx); material: "saline water (ENVO:00002010), including plankton (ENVO:xxxxxxxx)" | depth 150 m | reverse complement strand
GTCATTCTAAATAACCGGTTATAAAAATCGGTTCTGACCTTTAGTTGTATTTCCCCTATTTGTTTTCTGAATATTAGAGGGCAGATAGGGGTATAATTTTCCTAATATAGTGGTATCTTTTTAAGCTTGTTGTTATTTACATTTTTTATAATTTATTTAATGTCATTAAATACAAATGAATATTACTTGTACTGATCTTGATTTAGTAAGGCAAGCAAAATTAGGGAACCGAGGCGCTTTTGATAGGTTGATGGTTAAGCACCAGCAAAAGCTTGCTCGTGTTATTGCGCGTTATATTAAATTACCTCAACAAATTGAAGATGTAGTACAGGAAACTTTTATTAAAGCATATTTAGGAATTATGGCATTTCGAGAAGATAGCCAATTTTCAACTTGGATACACAGGATTGGTGTAAATGCAGCTATAGATTTTCTGTCATCTGAGCGGAGACGTATTCCACTATTCCAACCACCTCTTAATTCAAATAGTAACGAATTTATTATTCCAGATATTATTGATGATGATAATCCAGAAGGTATATTTATAACTCAGCAGACTATATTGAGTGTATTAAATAGATTACCAGAAGAGCTACGAACTGCAATTCTTCTTAGAGAGATTGATGGGCTAAGTTATGAAAAAATTGCAACAATAATGAGTTGCCCCATTGGTACAGTCCGCTCTAGATTAGCACGTGCTCGTGCAAATATAGAGGTTGAATTAAATCTAATTGGTTCCCCTTTATCAAAAAAACATGATTGTAGCGCTACCTAGAATTGCACTAAAAAGAATTTCCACTAGTTTGTTAATTTTAGCTATGAGTTTCTTATTTACTCTATTGCTTGGATGCGATGAGAAAGGTCCCGTAGAGACCTTTGGGAAGGAAATAGATGGTGTTGTTGAGAATATTGGTCAAGAAATTAATAAGGCAGAAAAAAATACTACGAAAAAAATTGATAAAATAGCAAAGGACAGTGCTGAGAAATTTAATAAGGCAGCAAAGGGTGCTACGAAGAAATTTGATGAGGTGAGAAAAGATGCAGTAAAGAAACTTGATGAGGTTGCAAAAGAAACAAATAAGAAGGTTGACGTAGTTAGTGATGAAATTCAACAAGTAGTTGAGGTTGTTAAAAAAACAAGTGGAAAAATTAAAGAAATTAGTAGTACGCAGGAAATAGTTAAGAGTGAGAAGTAGAAATTTTCTTATCTAATGAATATGAAGTAGTCTGTACGATTTATCTAAAGAAGCCCAGTATTAGATACTGGGCTTCTTTAGATAAAGAATCGATTAAACTGCTTGTATATTTGATGCTTGTTTTCCTTTTTCACCTTGAATTACATCAAATGAAATTTTTTGCCCTTCAGTTAGAGTTTTAAATCCACTCATATTAATTGCAGAAAAGTGAGCAAATAAATCTTCACCTCCATCATCAGGTGTAACAAACCCGAATCCCTTTGCATCGTTAAACCATTTAACTGTACCTGTTGCCATGTAATTACTTCCTTCTTAAAATAACGGGAAAAATCCCAAAAACTATCTGATTCTAGGTTTTTACAAGGACTCACACGGATTCACAAGGAATAGCACGATTAACAGTACTGCAAAAACTTTTAAAACAAATACCTAATATATATTTACTCCTATTTTTACTAAATGTAAATAACTATTAATTAATTATAAGAATAAATAGGATAGAGAGCTTCAATATCTCAATATATTAGCTGATGATAGAGATATTTTTTATAGATATAGGTGGTCAATTTTATACCTATTTATGGAGGGTATCGGAAGCATTGGTTGCAATGAGATGCTATGTTAGTAGTCATATATACTCATGTATTAAGAGTACAATGTGCTAGGAAATTGAAAGATAAGTGAGCTTAGGAGGTGGGGCTCCCTCCAGTGCACTGCCAGGATAGGACAGGTAAATGGCTGGAGAGAGGTCGTCACACCGATTAACAGCGCTAGTGTATCAAAGCTAGCGGCCTCTTCCTTAATTGGGAGAGATTAAGGAAAAGGGCTTTTGCCCCATTTAATAGGGATATATATTTGAAAGCTAAAGTTATAATTAGTTCAAAAAAGATAAATATATTTTTTCTCTATTAATTTTTTGTGCTATAAAAATAGTCAATTATCATAGGATGATTAAATTTAGGCTGGTATATACGCCTATCATTCTGAAGATAAAGAGAAAATAAATAATTTTAGTGTTAATGTCAGGAAAATAGGCTGCTGATTCAGATGATTTGGGCTATAACTTTAGTAATATTGGTCTTATTATTTATTCTCCCAAGGCAGGTGGGGGCTATATTGTCTACTATTTTAGTGGGTATTGGTATAATTGCATTAATTGATTATTTAATATTAAGCCAGCAGGAAAAAGAGCAGGGGTTGGTTTCTATATTTGTTTCATATTCTCCTGCTTTATGTGGTGAAAAGTCTCCATTATCTTTTAAAATTATAAATAGTAGCGAAAGAATGGTGAATAGAGTTATTTGGAATATAATTGCAGAGGAGAAAGGTGATAGCATGAATTTAGTTGATTATGATTCTTTTCCCAGTCATCAAGGAGAGTACTCTGCGGTCAAACACAGTAAAGACTCTACACCATATTCAATAAATCAATCACTTAGACCAGGAGAGACGTTCTCAGCTTGTTATGACGTTCCCTTAATTAAAGAGGCGCCACATATGCAGACTATTATTTGGAAGGTTATTAATAAGTACTCTGAATTTCAATAATATTCAATATTAAATTTTAAAATCATCTATATGAAACGAACTAAAGTTCTTGCTAAGCACCCTATAGGCAAATCTCTTCAGTATTATCGCAATAAAGAGAGTAGAGCACTAATTAAAAAATTTGCCTCTAAGAGGTTATCTGAGAAAGAGATAATTGGTAAGGTTTGGGCTAAAGGTAAAGCTGTTGAAAATAATGATCCAGATAAATATAGAAAAGATGAGTGTGGCGCTTGGATATATTTTTCACACTATAGTAATAGAGATTCGCAGTATGGTTGGGAAATTGATCATATTAATCTTATAGAGGATGACCCTCTAGAAAATTTAAATAATCTTCGTCCTTTGCAGTGGCAAAATTTTGTATGCAAAGGGTCTGGAGAGCTTGCTTGTATTGTTACGTCCAACAAGACAAGTAATGGTCCTAATAAAAATAGCCATTAAAGTTGTATTTAGTGCCACTATATTTGTGGAAGCATAGGGCTCCTAAGCAGGTATTTTAATATTCTGAGTAATCAAGAAAATATAGGTAAATTCGCGCCTCAATGTTTTTCAAATATTTAATAATTAGGTAGAAGAGTGATAGTTTATGGGCGTTATTACCATCTCAAGTATATTAGTTTCATTATGTGGCTTGTTTGCATATATAAACTATCGTTTCATTAAGTTACCTACTACTATTGGTGTAATGATTTTAGCTATGGTTTCTTCTGTTGGCATGATACTTGTTCCAGGAGTATCTGATGTAGTAAGGCCAGTTTTATCCGAGTTAGATTTTTCGGATACCGTTATGCACGGTATGCTTAGTTTTCTTCTGTTTGCTGGCGCTCTACATGTAGATTGGGCGCTACTTAAAGAACATAGGCTAATGATTCTTACCATGGCATTATTTGGAACTTTATGCTCCACTATTGCTGTTGGATATTCCCTAAATTATTTACTTGCTATTTTTGATATCCAGATAAACATTATTTATGCATTTTTATTTGGAGCACTTATTTCTCCAACAGATCCAATTGCTGTTCTAGCTATTTTAAAAAAGGCCGGAATCCCAAAGTCATTAGAAATTAATGTGGTTGGGGAGTCATTATTTAACGATGGTATGGCCGTAGTTATCTTTACAGCATTATTAGGCTTATTAGCACAAGGGAATGCTGACGCCTCACATGTTATGGTTTTATTTGTTGAAGAGGTTATGGGTGGTATCGTACTGGGGTTTGTTTTAGGATTTTTAGTATATTATCTGATGTACCATGTAGATAATTATAAAGTGGAAATATTACTTACTTTAGCTTTAGTGATGGGTGGATATGAGCTTGCACGTTATATGCACCTTTCTGGACCCATAGCTATGGTTGTTTCCGGATTAATAATTGGAAATTTGGCACATTCAAATGCTATGTCACAACAAACACGTGACTATTTAAATGGATTTTGGGAGATGGTAGATGAAATTCTAAATGTTCTACTATTTATGCTAATAGGTTTTGAGTTGTTGTTAGTAGTCTCGAATATTTCAGCATTATATATTGGTGTTATTATGATTCCATTGTTGCTATTAATACGCTTCATACTTATTTTTCTTCCGGTTTCTATATTTAAAATATTCAAAGAGTTCTCACGTGGAACTGTTCCGATTCTGACATGGGGTGGATTGCGTGGGGGGCTATCTGTAGCTCTTGTTCTTTCCTTACCAGATAATGAAATACGTGACATATTATTGCTTATAACCTACTGTATAGTGGTGTTTTCAATAATAGTGCAGGGGCTTACAATAGGTAGGCTTGCAAAGAAATATTCTTAAAAAGAATAAACTAATTAGAAGGCTAAATGTTCTTATTTAGATTATACCCAATTTATTAAATCAAAATCTTTTTTATAAGGCAGTAATAAATGACGTGAGTAGAAGAAAGATAGAGAATAGAGCTAGTTTATAGTGGTAATATGACATATTCATTAGTAATTATTAGCGCCATATAAAATATATTGCTGTAGTAAAAAAATTTAAAGATATTAAAATATAAGGCGCCATTAGTTAACTATTACTATAGATTTATAGAATAGCACATTGAATTAAATATAATAATTCCCAAGGAAATAATGCTGGTAATTTTGCAATGAAATTGGTTGCTTGACGTATTAATCCTAAATTCAGTAATATCCTTCCCTTATTTATAATATAAATTTATATTATAAAGATAATTACTTAAGGTGTTCTTAAGGCATCCGCTTAAAGAATTAAACGGGAAGTCGGTGCGTTTTGATTAAATCAGAGCAATGCCGACACTGCCCCCGCAACGGTAAATGAGAAAAGGATTTGCTTAATGCCACTATGCTTAGTCATGGGAAGGTGCAAATCTAGGAGTAATCCACTCATGAGTCCGGAGACCGGCCTAAAGTCAATATGTGTTATTGCGGTCGGGCAATATACAACACTATGATAGGCTACCAGCCTGATCTGACTGTTTATTTCTGATTCCTTCCGCAATATTTATTACCGCGTGCGGGTGTGTACAGGGAAAAGAATTAATGAACAGATACCATTTTCCGGTAGTTGCAGTGTTGTATCTGAGTCTTGTGGGGATTGTACTAGCAGGTAATGATGAAGAGAGGAAGGCTGTTATTGTAACTGCAACCCGTACTGCAAAGACAGTAGATGAAACACTTTCTTCAGTTACTGTTATCTCACGTGAAGATATTGAACGCCGGCAGGTAAGATCTGTAGAGGACTTATTACGCGGAACACAAGGTATTAGTATTGCTAATAGTGGGGGAGCTGGTAAGAACACATCAGTCTTTATACGTGGCACTAACTCTGACCATGTTTTAGTGCTTATAGATGGTATCAGAGCAGGGTCTGCAACATCTGGTGGTGCTGCATATGAAAATATTCCGATTGAACAGATTGAACGTGTTGAGATTGTACGAGGCCCGAGATCTAGCTTATATGGTTCTGAGGCAATCGGAGGTGTGATTCAAGTATTTACCCGTAAGGGAAGCAAAGAGGGAATTACTCCAAGTTTTAGTTATGGTGGTGGTAGTTACGGTACGTTTAACGGTTCTGCTGGCCTCTCAGGAAGAAACAAACGTGGCTGGTTTAATATGAACATCAGTGGTAAAAATACTAATGGGTTTAATTCCTGTTCGGGCAAGCCATTTCCAAATGGAGCTGGATGTTATACCAATGAGCCAGATAGGGATGGGTATCGAAATATTGCAGGTTCTTTCCGAGCAGGATATCTGTTTAAAAATGGATTGGATATTGAAACAAACTTCATGCGGTCTTCTGGTAAGGTCAATTATGATGGGACATTCTTAAATAAATCAGAGCTAGTTCAGCAGGTATTTGGTGGTAAGGCGAGTTATTCTCCTTTTTTATTCTGGAAAGTTACTTTAGCCGGAGGTCGTAGTCGAGAAAATAGCAGAAGTTATCTGGGGAAAGAGAAAAACTTTAAAAGTAGGTTTGATTCTCGACGTGACACCATCACCTTACAGAATGATTTCACATTAAACAAATCTCACCTGTTTACAGTAGGTGTTGATTATAAAAATGATACTGTTAGTTCCAGTGAGGATTTCACAGTTACCTCACGAAATAATTGGGGGGCTTTTGCTCAGCATCAGGCGACAATATTTAAGCAAAATTTAGAACTTTCTATACGATATGATGAAAATGAACAATTCGGTGGGAATGTAACCGGTGGCGCTGGTTGGGGATATACTGTAAAAGAATGGTTGCGATTTACTGCAAATTTCGGGACCGCATTTAAAGCTCCAGACTTTAATGAATTATATTATCCAGTGGGGTGGGGTGGCAAGTGGGGAGGCAATGCTAACCTCCGGCCAGAAGAATCCATGAGCTACGAATTTGGAACTAGTGGGAAAATTAAACAGACAAGTTGGACCTTTAGTGTTTATGAGACTCAGATTGACAATCTTATTGGCTATGACCCTCCTGGTATGCTGAGTAATATTGATAAAGTGCGTATTCGTGGTTTTGAAGGAATGATTTCCACACGTATCAAAAAATGGCAAATTAATGCTAATTTAACTTTATTGGATCCTAAGAATAGATCATCTGGAATTAACAGAGGAAATACTTTAGCACGTCGTGCTAAACAGTCTTTTCGTTTTGACGTAAACCGAAAATTTGATAAATTCAAGCTGTTTGGCCTATCCTTTAGCAGATCTATGATAGGCACACAACTGCTTGTTGTGGGTCAGCGCTATGATGATCTGGCGAATACGCGTAAACTGGACAGTTACGTTAAACTAGACATTCGTGGCGAGTACAATTTGAATCAGAACTGGCGTGTACAGGGACGTATTGAGAATGTTTCAAATGAACGCTATGAGACGGCATCATTTTATAATCAACCGGGCCGAAACTTTTTTATTACTCTACGTTATCAGCCTTCATAATTTGTTGAGGACCTATCATAATGAATTTATCTGTTCGTAATCAGCTGGCTATAGGCGCTGGGCTTGTATTCTTAATGATTCTTACTAGAGAATATCATTTTTCATATTTACATAGCTTACCTGGAGCCTCTTGGGCAATCTTCTTTCTGGCTGGTTTGTATTTACGTTCTATATGGCCACTGGCGGGACTTTTTATACTGGCATTGACTCTAGATTTTTCATCTTATACTTGGGGAGGCGTTGGTAATTTTTGTCTAACTTCTTCGTATGTTTTTTTATTACCAGCCTATAGTGCACTCTGGTATGCAGGTAGCTGGTATGCACGATGCTATAAGTTTGAATGGCAGACATTACTGCCCCTTTCTCTTAGTCTAATAATTGGCGCAGTAGTCTGTGAACTTTTTTCAAGTGGTGGGTTTTATTTCTTTTCGGGGCGTTTTGAAGAAACAACTCTGATTGAATTTGGGCAACGCTTGGTACAGTATTTTCCATATTATGTTGTGCCCTTATTTTTTTATATTTTGATTGCTGGTGTGATTCACGCTATGTTTACATTTGCCCAAAGATCATTTAGAACACATAACAATAAAACGATATAAATTAGAATGGATAAACCTAACCGAGAAGAACGCCATCGTACACGAATGAAGCGTAAAAAAGAAATCGTTGATAAGGCTATTGCGAGCGCAGATATTGAAAGGGGGTTGTTACTGCTATTAACAGGTAATGGTAAAGGCAAGTCGAGCTCTGCTTTCGGTATGGTTGCACGGGCCTTGGGCCACGGTATGAAAGTTAGTGTAGCACAGTTTATTAAAGGTCGTTCTGATACTGGGGAAGAGGCCTTTTTTCGTCAACATGACAATGTAACCTGGCATGTCCTAGGAGAAGGGTTTACATGGGAAACACAAAATCTGGTCCGTGATACTGAAACTGCACAGCGTGGTTGGGTTGTGGTAAAAAAAATGCTTCAGGATCCATCTCAACAGCTTATTGTACTAGATGAGGTAACCTATCCATTAAAATTTGGTTGGCTAGATATAACAACAGTTCTGAACGATATTAATAGTAGGCCTCCTATGCAGCATGTAATCATTACGGGTCGGGGAGCGCCTGAGTTACTCTGTGAGGCAGCAGACACTGTAACTGTTATGAATGATAATAAGCATGCCTTCCACGCTGGAATTACAGCACAAAAAGGTATTGATTTGTAATTTTTTATAGCAGCATCATTTTATTTTTTCTCTCCATTTCGGAGATTTACATAAGAATTATAATAAATCATGAACAAATTAATATTGTTAATATTAACTATATTGTTTTCATGCAATATTGCTTCTGGAGCAAATAATTTTCTAGATCAGGAACAGGATAATCCTACTAACCTAGTAGCCGGTGTGGGTGCATGGTCAGAAGGAAACTACGTATTAGCACATGATTTACTCCAACCTTTATCAGTAGAGGGGAATGCAGTTGCACAATATATTATGGCTTTAATGTATTTTCGTGGAAAAGTTGTCATAAAGGACTATAAGAAATCGATAAAATTAATGAATCTTTCTGCGAAACAGGGATATTTTCTTGCTGAGCATAAGCTAGGGAGTATATATTTTGGTAGTTTGCTCGGGAGGCCTGATTACAAAAAAGCTTTTAAGTGGTTTCGTCTTGCATCAAGACAAGGATACGCGCCTTCACAGTACTTCTTGGCTACTTTATATGAAAATGGAGATGGTATAAAGAAAGATTACATTAAAGCACATATGTGGTTCAGTCTAGCATCTAAAAAAAATATTATAGCTAAAGATGAACGTGACAGAATTACTAAGAAACTATCTCCCTCTCAACTCAATGATTCCTTGAAGATGGCAAGAGAATGTGAAAAGAAAAAATATAAGAATTGTGGTTAGGATTGGTAGTTAATTAAGTATTTTTCACTAAAAAATCGATAGTTAGCATATAGGAACGAAACCTACTGTTCTTTCTTTGATTGTTCCTGAGATACCCAGATAAGCTTGTCTGTATCAATGCCAAGTTTGGAAATATTTTTGATTAGCTGGTCTAGTAATTTAGTAGGTAGGGTTTTCTCTCTTGCCAAGATCCAAAGATATTCCCGGCTCGGCCCAATTACAATAGACCATTTATAATTTTTTTTATCTAGATCTGCAATATGATAGCCACCATAAAATGGCCAGAAAAATGAAACTTTTAATGAGCCAACTGAAGGTCTATCAATAAATTTAGCTAGGCCGGTAATATTGCTCCATTCTTTTTTATTTACATCATATCCGCTATTTATTACTTCAACATCACCATTTGGGAGTAATTGATAATGTGCTGATACATCACTTAGTCCTTGCTCGAAAGAGTGGTCAAGCCTAGCAATTTCATACCATTTGCCCATATACCGATCTGGTTCAAAATTATTTACAGGTAAAATATTATCAGGTGGACCTAAAGTACAAGCTGTAAGAAAATAGCAAAGTATAAAAAGTAGGGGGAATTTATTGATCATAATATTTTTGTTTCAATAATATTCTCTGAAAAATTTTGATAGGATTCCTTTATTTCCCTAGCCATCTTATCAGGAAACACATGGAAATCACCATTGTTAAGACCAGCTATAATACTATCTGCCACAACCTGTGGAGATTCTGCTATTTTTATTATATCTGGTGCATCGGCAATCATATCTGTTGCAATAGGACCAGGGTGTACACTCATTACAAAGGTACCTTGTTCATTTAGCATTTCACGTAAAGACTGAGTAATTGAATAGGCAGCAGCTTTCGATGCGGAATAGGTAGCTATTGGAACAAAATTTTTTATAGATGCTATTGAATTAATCTGAATAAACACGCCGCCACCATTTTCTTTTAAGGCTGGAGAAAATGATTGTGCCATACGAATCAGGCCATTAACATTTATTTCTAATTCATAATTTAGTGAATCAATTGCACAATTATCTAATGGTGTAGATCGGGTATTTACTCCAGCGTTATTAACTACCACTTCGACATCTTTTACTCGATGTGAAGCTTCAATGATAGTTTCCGGTTTTTCTAAATCAATATTAATAGCCTCGACTCTTTTACCATATTGTTCAATTAATGGTATTACTGTATCTGTATTTCTTACTGCGGCGTATACTTTATTAGCTCCTTTTTGTAAGAAGGTTTCTGTAATTTTTTTTCCAATACCTCTATTAGCACCTGTAATAAGTGCAATTTTGTTTTTAATCTCATATCTAATTGGCATATTTATTTCCTTAGATAATTAAATTTTGAGAAATTAGCTTGTAGTACTGTAAGCTAATATTCTGTTGGAACTTATGTTACTTATTTAATTATTTTTCTAATTTATAATTGATGGTTATAGGTGACATATTATTATAAACCTACTATAAGGAAAGAATAACAATGGTTTTTGTTTTTATATGGGCTATAGATATATAAGGTTTAATTATTATTTAAAATATTAATGGATAACTTGAGTCACAATATTTAGAACATGTTTTTAATATGAAGCCCCTACGCTGATAAACCTAGTATATTATCAATCTCATATGAGGAGAGGGTAATGTGGAAATTATTTTTAATAATTTTTCTTGCTATTGAAAGCACGAACACAATTGCTGAATGGATGGTGGTAGAGAAAAATAATAGTGAAGGTATGACTCGTTATGTTGATATCAGTACAATTAAAAAAATTAATAATAAAACCAGAATGGTAGATTTAATTGATTATCAAGTTAGCCGAGTGGCTATTGATGATAAGTTCCTATCTATCAAGATAGTACAGGAATATGATTGTAATGAAACTAGAAAAAGAATATTAGCCTTTAACACATATATTAGGAATATGGGTAAAGGAGAGGTCGTTTATAGAGATACTTCGCCAAATGAATGGAAAATAATTCCTTCTTTTGGTCATACTGGAATGAAGCTCTGGAAGATAGCTTGTAATATATAAATAATCTAAGTTAATAATTAGATAATTATTAACTTATTTCCCGCATATAGAATGATTTATTTAGTTGTTTATCTCTATCTATGACTCAAATCTAGATTTAAATTCATTTGCGCGAAAATATTTAACTTCGTCTGCAGATTTTCCTTGCTCTATCTTGATTTGACCATATAACTCAAGTAGAACTTTTGGCCAGTTTCCTCTTTCTTTAAAGGCGCATACCTGCTGACTTATATGGTTTGTTTCATCATCAATAGCAGTAATTTCGCATTCTATGGTAAAAACTTCGATATCATTTTCAAATAAGAAAAGGATAGAATTCAGACCTCCCGTTTCGCTTTGAGTTTTCTCGACTATTTTAAATTTTTGAGAATTGTATATGAATTCTACTGTGTATGAATCTTCCTTATTTGAGCTATTGATACCTTGTAAATTTAGTTTATTCCATTTGTCAGAGTCATCACGCTTTAGCCATAAAGGATAATGCTCAATCTCCTCCCAAATTATAATAAGAGCCTTATCTAATTCAGTATCTTTTGCGAATTGGGATAATCTCTCCTTACGTTGTAAATGCCCTGCATCACTCTTATATCTTTGCTCTAATTCTTGTTCATGTTGCCTAATTGTTGTGGTTACAGCCTTATCAATTTTAGATTTAAAGAGGGAAACTTCTTGAAGATATGGGTCTTTATTAATTCGGAATGACTTGATTTTATCCGGATTAATATAATTTTCTTTGTACCAATAGGCACAAAATATAGCGATAATTAATGTAAATAAAATAATTAATGTTATTTCTACATTCATAATTTATTTAATCGCTCGCTTCAAAGAGGAAGGGTAATAACAGTATTAATAAAAATATAGTAATGATTATCATAAGCCTTTGATTGAGAAATATTTTTATAAAGTGTCTGTTATTTCTAATAAATTATAGGATAAGAACAAAACTATATTTTTGTAGAATTAGCTATTATTTTATCTTAAAATGAAGTAAATTTAACATCATTATTTGCAGTGATGTTAATCTAGTCAGACTTTAATAATAGCACCAAAATACTATAGTATTGGTCAGTTAAATAGAATTATATTTTTAATATAATTAGACTGGCTTTCAGCTAGGTCGAGTTCTGTAAATTTTTAAAATATCTATTTAATTGGCATAGCGAGATAATTTAATTTTTTAATTTAGATGAAGAGATCTGAATAACAAGATGTTAACAGGCAGAATAATAAGTTAAGTTATTGTTTATAAATACTTTTATTTTGCTTGGAGAGGGCTGTATATGATGAAACTAAAAGAAATTTTGAGAAAATTTGCACTTGTGAATGTAACATTATTTATGTGCTCCTTCCTCGTTATCATTGGGATTGGTTTAGCAGGAATTGAAGTTATAAGCAGAAGAAAAAACTGTAATTAGAAGATAAATAATTAATTTTTTAAAAATAAATCAAGTATGGTCTATTAAATTAGGTTTATTCATATACTGAAAATTTTTTAGTGGCTTTAGTAAACTTAATTAATACTATTAGTATTGCCAATATCTAAATTTAATCCTAAAAGATTATCTAGTATACTTAGCAAATCCATATAGCTTTGAATACAAATTAAACAGTCGTTAATTAGCTGTTTTGAGGAACTTATTTACTTTTTAATACAATAACTTACGGAATAGGAGAAAATTTATGGCAGATCAGAATAATAATAAAGAGGTAAAAGAGGAACCGAGAAATGATCAAGAAGTAGCTATTGAAACATCGGTTAGTTCTGCGCCAGCTCAAAATAGCAGTGGAAAAGGTACGATATTTATTTCTTTAATTGCACTGGCTATCTCTTCTTATGTCTTCCTTTCTCCTCCACCTCCACCTCCAAAAATAGATTTAAGTAAAATTGATAAACTTGACAAAAAAATCGATAAAATATCTTCAAAAACAGATAAAGAATATAAAGCGGTACGGGATGAAATTGATAAATTATTAACTAGTGTTCATAGTGAACAAAAGGGAATAAAGGATAATCTAGATACCGTAACTTCGAGCGTATCTCAAGCACATAAAATTATGGCAAAAATGAATTTGGCTATTGCTAAAAATGAGCATGATCTAGAGTACGCAATTGCTGATTCAGCTGAAAAATTTGAGCAACAACAAAATCAATTAAATTTAGGATCTGGATTTACTAATCTCATTACAGAGATAAAGCCGTCTTTGAGCATCTATTGTAAGCGTGCTAATGTCGCATATATTAAATTGGCTAAAACAGCTAAATCAGGTACGAATTCGGTTGCAGTTAATTGTAATTTTAGTAATTCAGGAGTGCTAAAAGCAAATATTGTTCCGGGACCAGTAATTTTGATAGGGGGTAAGGGCCAGAAGGTAATAGATAATGCAGTTGAACGTATAGATAATGGTGAGGAGACTACTATTCTTCCTGGCCGTAGTCACGATAAGCAGTATCATATTGTCCTTACTAGTGGTGGTGTTTCAAATATGAAAGGCGGAGTCATGAAGATGTCTTTTCAATCATCTACGGATAAAGCAGCCTTGAATATAATAAAACGCAAAACAAGTAAAAGAATTACAGAAAAGCAGCTTAGAGAATTAACTAAGAAAAGCCATATTTTTTCATTTCTTCTTTAGTTCGTAGTTCTATTAGTGCACGTACTGTGTTATTTGTGTATTTGTCGTGACACAGTACGGTATTAATAGATGAATAATTTATTCTATTGGTATATTAAAATATTTATCTGGATAAGGTTCATCTTCTAAGGTAAAGTGCCACCATTCTTTTTCATGTGGCTTAAATCCATATTTTTGCATTATGTGATATAAAAACATTCTATTTGCACGTTGTTGTGCCGTAACTGCAAAACTGCTGGGTTCTGAATTACTGCCAAAAAAATCCCAACTTGTTCCCATATCTAGTTCTTTTTGGTGGGCTCCATGTAAAGAGATAATTGATACATCAACAGCACTTCCTCTAGAGTGGCTTGATTTATCCGCTAGATAACCTTCTTTAAATAAATTTTTCTTTTCTATTTCAGGGTAATAGTAATGCTTCATTTTAATATCGTGTGGATCTTTTGCCCATCGAATAAAATGTTCAACCGCTAGTTGAGGTCGGTATGCATCATAAATTTTTAGGCCAAGGCCAAAAATAGCAAGTTCAGACTGAATTCTTTTAAGTGCGTTAGCAGCCTTAATTGAGAGAAGGGCTTTAGGACTAATATAACCATCGATAGGTGCACCAACAAAATTATCTGCTGTGAAATAGCGTAAATCTAAATTTATACTTGGGATATGGTTTTTGAGATCAATAAAATTATTAGGCATATCTTTAGATATAGCATTAGTTGTTATCAAGCAATTAATCATAATAAATAAATATATCTTTTTTCTGAACATAGATAAGCCATCAAGGCATCATAGAAATACTATTGGAATTAATAGATAACTTAATGGAGTAATTAGAGTAATAGCCAAAATATTCAAGAAAACTCCTATTTTTGCCATATGAGTTATTGAAATTTTACCGGAACTAAACACAATTGCGTTAGGGGCAGTAGCAACTGGTAGCATAAAGGCACAACTGGCAGCAAGTGTCATTGGTATAATCAATAATATAGGATCGATATAAACAGCAGTTGCAATACCGCCTAGAATTGGTAGTAGGGTTGCGGTAGTTGCTGTATTACTAGTGAATTCCGTTAAGAATACCACTAGTGTAATGATGGATAGTATTAAAATAAAAACATGAAAATTAGTAAGTATAGATAATGCTCCGCTTAGCCAAATAGCCAAGCCACTACTATTTATCATGGCTGCAAGGCTAAGGCCTCCTCCAAATAATAATAATATCCCCCAAGGAATATCTTTTGCTGTTGTCCAATCTAGAAGTCGATTATTTTTATTTTCCTTATTCCCTGAGGAGACAAGGAAAAATGAAATGGCACCCATGAGTGCTATGGTCGTATCATTTAATTCGGATAACCCTGGAATTTGTTGTAGGATTGGCCGTGTGATCCAACCTAAAGCAATAAGAAAAAAAATAACTGATGTGCGTTTTTCTGCTGTACTTATAGGCCCTAAAATTTTTAATTCATTGTGGATAGTTTTATTAGTGAATTGAGTATATGGCTGATAGGAAGTCAATATCAGGCGTGTTAATAATAGCCATGAGAGAGGTAGTAGAATACATATAATTGGTATACTAAAGCTCATCCACTTAGCAAATCCAATATTAATTCCATAAGTATTCTCCATAAAGGCCGCCATCATAGCATTTGGTGGGGTACCGATAAGTGTGCCAATGCCTCCGATACTTGATGCATAAGCAATTCCAAGCAATAGACAAATAGTAAATTTATCCGAGATTCTTTTAGGTTGCCCATCCAGCATAATTGTACCTAGTGAAATAGCAATAGGCATCATCATTATTGTAGTTGCAGTATTGCTAATCCACATAGATAAGAATGCACTAGCAAACATGAAGCCCCCAATAATTGAGTTTGGGTGGTTTCCAACTATACCTAGAATCATAAATGCTAGACGTTTATGTAAATTCCAGCGTTGCAAAGCTATTGCAATAATAAAACCACCTAATAGTAGGTATATTATAGGATTAGCATAGGGAGCTGCAGCTTCACGAACAGAGCTTATTCCTAATATTGGGAATAAAACAAGAGGGAGTAAGGAAGTAATTGGTATGGGAAGAACCTGTGTAGTCCACCATGTTATCATCATCATACCAACACCTGCAGTAGTCCAGGCTTGTGTGCTCATGTTAGCAGGCGGTGCTGATATTAGAGTATATATTAGTGCAGATAGTCCTAGAACAAATCCAATTTTTTGAGACATTAAGAATTTACCCTGATTTAGAGTTTTATTTAAAGAGCTGTAAGTTAATTTTATAGGAAAGTAATAAGTGTAGATTGTTTACATAAATTTAAGTACTAGATTAGGTTAGTATAATATTAGATAAAAGAAGGCAGCTTGTGAAATCTTTCTTTTATTAAAAGCATAACATATTGATTATAAAATATTATATTATCAGTAGGGTCTTTTATATCAGCATCACACTAAATAATTTAATTTAAGGGAGTTGTTTTGATGGATATAAATAAAATACAGAAGAAATTAGCAATATTTTCAGATCAGCGTGATTGGAATCAGTTCCAAAGTCCTAAAAATTTGTCTATGGGACTTGTTAGAGAAGCATCGGAATTGCTTGAATTATTTCAATGGCTTACAGAAGAGCAATCTCGAGAAATAGTTACATCTGAAAAGCAGATGCTATTAGTAAAAGAAGAAATTGCAGATGTATTTTTATTTCTAGCTAGGTTAGCTGATATATTAAAAATTGATATAGAGAAGGCAGCATTACAAAAAATCAAAATTAATGAGGTTAAATATCCAGTAAGCCTTTCTAAAGGGAATATGGAGAAATATAATAGAAGAGATAGTTCTATTAATTAAGTTTCAGTTTCTTTCTTTATATGCTGCTAGTTATCCGTACGTAGCTGTCTTAAAATTGATACACGAACACGCTGAGCTGCAAATAACTCAAATTGATGGTCATATGCTCCTTTGTACCGTTTAATTGCATCACTAAGCCCCTCCATTCCAGCTTGAATAAGATCATCAATGGAGATAGAAGTAGGTAGCTTCTCCATCATATGATGTGCTATCCGCTTTACAAGGGGCGTAAATTTTTTAATGAATTGCTGTTCTGTTTCAAGATTTTCTGCTGAGGTATTTAAAGTGATGGTATTCATAATAATTGATTCTCCTCAGATAAATAGTGATAAATATATAATTAATACAAATAGTTGTTTTAGTTATTTCATTTGTTTTCTATTATAAAAGCAAGCTTATTCCTACATATAATCCCCACGCTATAAAAATAGTTAGGATTAATCCAAGAGAAAGGTCTAATGTATCCTCTTTTTGTGTGCCATATGAGCTAAGATTCTGATTATATTCTTTTATTTTTTTCATTTTAAATTTTGTAGTAATTGTCTTTAATTTGAGTTTTTGCAATTTAGGTAAAGTTTTATGCATGTAATGTATATTATACAGTATAATATACATTATGTGTATATATTTATAAGGATTTTTGTGACAATTACTACAATTGCCAAATTGATTAGAGCAGCTCGAAATAAGCATAGCCAGAAGGAGTTTGCACAAAAGCTCGGCGTGAAGCAGTCCTCAATTAGTCGGTATGAAAGCGGGAAGGTGAGCCCTTCAGTTCAGGTGATCGAATACTGTATGCATTTAGTGCATACACAAGAAACGGAGCTAATACCAACAGCAGATGACTTAGCTATAAAAATTAAAGAAAGCCTTGCTAAATCTGGACACGGTAAATTAAGGCTCGCTCTTGAAAAGCTAATTGAGGTTATTTCTAAGGATCCAGTAGATAATTCTACAGTTAACTAATTAGAAATATGAGAAGAAGAAAGTATTTAAATATTTTATCGGTTAAAATGAGTGAAAATTTGGTATTTATTAGTATGGAATATAATTATTGATAAGCAGAAAGTAAATTAAAAGGGAAGGGAAGGTAATAGCGAAGAATACTTTCTTCATTTTTTATCCATCCGTATTTTTTTTGCATACATTTCTCAATCTCATTTTTATTTAATTTTTGATCCTGAGAGTTCATGTATAGGCTTATCTCTTGCTTACAATGCAATAGGTCTAAATAACTTCCAGACTGATTTTTTGTTGGATGCTCCCAACCTCCAGTAGCACAACTACTTAAAGGTATAATAATTATAATTATTAAAATAAATCTATACATTTATAGGTAATAACAATCTCGATATGACTGACATAAACTAATTTTATTTATTTTATATAGTTTGATTTATTAGCGACTGGATAGCTGATACGAGGGGAAAAACAATAGAGAAATAGACTATTGGAAGGGAAAAAATAATCCAAGATTTATAGCCTTCTTTAAGGCTAGATTTATCAATTATTGATGTTATTTTCATCGATATAAAATAGCCAGAAACTATAATCATAGCTGCCATGATCATGTTTATAATAGGAGTCATAACTTCTTCTGAGCTTGTAAAGCTTAATGAGTGGCTAATTAGCTTAATTAAACCGCTATTGTCTATAGTAGCTAAAAAACAGAATCCTGCTAAAAGGTGTATAAAAACTCGAAAGCGTGGTGATTCATCCCATCTATTATTTGAAAATTTGTTATTTGCCATTTTTCAATTACCCCACCTGCCATAATAGAGAAAATTTTTGTTAATTTTATTATTTCATCTCTTTTAATAGTATGTATAACAAGGGAAGCCTAATGCTAAATAGAATATAATTACATAATTAATGTATCTCTTAATTTTTGTGTTCTAGCATCATCACATCTTCTATTCTCATGCCCATTTTGGTTTCTCCACCAAAAACAGTTCCTACCTTCTTATTATTTAAGTGTACTAAATTAAGGCTATAAACGGGCTTAGGTAGCGGGAAGTATTTAACTTCTTTTATTAATGCAGGGCCTTTTTTCATATAAAAATCAATAAATTCTCTAATTTCTTTCTTTTTTGCAGATTCGATATTGACATAAATAAAAATAGGTCGAGATAAGGGCTGGTAAGTTCCATTTTCAACTGTTTCATAGGAAGGAAGTACACCCCCTTTACCACCATCAATAGCTACAGCCTTAAGTTTCTTTTTATTCTCTATATAGTAAGCAAATCCAAAGAAGGCCAGCCCATTTTTATTTCTTGATACACCTTGTACAAGAACATTATCATCTTCAGAGGCAGTAAAATCACCTCGACTTGATTTTGATTTTCCAACAACTGCCTCAGTAAAGTAGTCAAAAGTGCCAGAATCTGCACCTGCTCCGTATAGTGTAAATTTTGTATTTGGCCATGCTGGATTTATCTGATTCCATTTAGTAATTTTATTTTGGGCAGCAGGCGACCACATCTTTTTTAATTCTTTTATTGTTAGTGTGTTACTCCAATTATTCTTTGGATTAATTACTATAGTTAATGCATCAAATGCTACAGGCATCTCAACATATTCAATACCATTCTTTTTACATTTATCCATCTCTTTTTGCATTATTGGGCGAGAAGCATTTGTAATATCTATTTCACCCCTACAAAATTTCTTAAAACCACCACCGGTTCCAGATATTCCTACTGTTACTCTAGCTTTGCCTCTTTTAGCAATTTGAAAATCTTCAGCTACTGCCTCAGTAATTGGGTATACAGTACTAGAGCCATCAATTCTAATTGTTCCAGCACTTGCAATATTTATCCCAGCTATATTGATTAATATAGCACCTAGTGGTAATGAGATACTCTTCATATAAAATTCTGTCATCTAATATCCCTATTTTATATTAATTAATTTTATATTAAATTGCTAATTGAGTTCTAAACATGAATGTATTCAGTCCATCTGGTTTTCCGCCAGTTGAACTCTTGGTTAGTGGTGAATTATTAATTTCAAGGATCCTATCGTAACCAAACATTAGACGGACATTTTCATTTACATACCAGTTAAGGGCGAAACTAAAATTTTTCATGGAGCCACCTTTATATGCCCCGTCATTCATGTTTATTCCCCCAACACGTGCGGCTATTTCCCATGCACCTATCCCACCATTAGCCAAACTAAATGTATTCCTTGGTTTTAATCTTTTAAATATCCCGCTCTTATAAGTACGTGATTCACCCGTTAGAGTGAGAGCTGCCTCTCCATACCAGCCATGAAAAGCAAGAGAGCTCATCCCATTATTTCTATCTATCCAAGACTGAGTAAATTCACCGCCTACACTAACTGGCCCATATACACCATTGGCTTCCAGGCCAATCATTTTTACATTCTTAACAGTGGTGATGGTACCGGTATCAATAGGGTATAAGTTACTCATGTGAGTTGTTTCATATTTATATTGAATCCCACCCCGCGAATTAGTAACTGACTGACTGGTCTCCCGATAATTTCCAGCGATACCCAAATGAATTAG
>TARA_B100000686_G_scaffold354862_1_pt1 | contig 20134 bp, 13 predicted proteins | sample TARA_B100000686 | Tara Oceans TARA_B100000686 (sample SAMEA2622733) | marine metagenome | biome: marine biome (ENVO:00000447); feature: marine epipelagic mixed layer (ENVO:xxxxxxxxx); material: "saline water (ENVO:00002010), including plankton (ENVO:xxxxxxxx)" | depth 150 m | reverse complement strand
GAAGCAAATCCAAAAAGATCCAATGGTAATTCATAAGACCAGCCTAATTCTGCAGCGAAGTTACTTTCAGATTGATTTATTGCAATTTCAATGACTCTTGATATAGGTTCATCAGTTCCTCGAAATTCAGGACTAAGGTTACCGTTATCGAAAGTAAGAATATTTCCATTAGGCAGAATTTGAAGACTATGTTGAAAACTGAAACCAAGTTCTGAACCCATATCAATATCATTTGATGCAAGCTGATGCCCCATATTCCAGATTATTTCTCCAGATGGATAATTAATTTTAGTAATTCTGGAAAGATGGCGGGTTGATATATAAATAGAATTATCATTTGGATCAAATACTAATGCATTAACGTGTGTCCAATCATATTGAAGATCTGTATAGGCTTGATTCCAGGTACCTCCATATTGATCATAATCCAACATTGAAAAATGATCAAAAGTATTCCAGCTCCAGATTACATCTCCAGTTTCACTATCCCATTCTACTAGTTTATCACCAACCCATGTAAACTCCATTGTTGTTCCATCTGCTTGAAAACCTAGTCCTTGAAATTGTGGTGTCCATGCACCAATTGGTATAGTTCCCATGGATGTTGTTTCAATAATGCCCATATAGTTTCCATTTGGTAACTGGACTAGATCATGATGCAAAAATTCATCGTTTGGCTCCCGCCAAAGGATATTTTCGTCAAAAGAAAATTCAATCCCAGGAAGATTATTCTCTGTTCCTGTTTTGAGATAACAACCTAATAAATCACCGTTTAAAGAAGTATTATAATAAACAATATTTTCTGTACCTGAATTCCATATTTCACGACCATTTTTATCTATAACTGCCGAAAAATAGTTAAAAAACGAGCTGAAAATCGTGACTCCATTCTGAACTTGGGTTTCATTAAATATTGTTGTAATCGTATTCGATAATTTTGTATCAGTAGAGAAAGAATAAATTTCTGACCAGGAAACTTCCTGGTTAGATGTAAATATTGGTCTTATCCTCCAATGATAACTGTGATTCCATTCTAAATTTTCATCTTCAATATATAACAGATTTCCAGTTTGTTTCTGAGAAATTATGGTATCAAAATTTTCATCTTCAGCAATTTGAATCTCATAATTTTCTGTTTCTGGAAGTTGTTCCCATTCAAATAGAACATGAATATAAGATAGCGTATCACCATTTTCGGGACTAATTAAACCTGCGCATAAAAGGGACTGTGATAATGCAATGGGAAAAATGAAAACAACACTTTTTATTTTTTTTATCATTAAAAAACGATCTAAAATTTTTTTGGTTTCATATAAACTTAATATTTGATTATTGCGCAGGCTACAGATAATCCTGCGCCAGTTCCGATTAAGAGGACTGTATCGTTTCGTTTAATTCTTTTATCATTTATAGCGGTTGTTAATGCCATTGGTAATGATGCAGCCACGCAATTACCAAATTTTGGTAAAATATTGATCACTTTTTTTTCTTTAAATCCTCCTACTGACACATAAGCATCAACGGCTTTACGTGAAGCCTGGTGAGGCACAACCCAGTCAATATCATCACTCTCCATCCTGGTCGCTTTTAAGGATTTTTTTAACATTTTGTAGACTTTTTTTCTAGCAATCTTATATACGGCTGGACCATCCATGCTAAATAGATTATCGGATATAGTTGTTTTTGGATCCAAAGGGTGTTTATTTGTGCCCCCGCCGCGGACTTCTGTTAAGTGAGATCCGCTTGGCCAGGTTTGCATATTATAATATAAAAGCTTGCTTTTTTCCTGTTTGATTGATGGTTCAATTACAACTGCAGCTGCTCCGTCTCCTAAAAGACACGCGCTCTCTGGTTCATCAAAATTTCGTCCAGATGTTCCTCGGTCAGATGAGACGATCAGTATCCTTTTATAAATTTTAGATTGAATAAGAGAACTGGCAGTATGAAAAGCAGTGATAAATGAAAGACAGGTAGAATGGATACTAAAGGATGGTATACCTTGAAAGCCTAAGGCTTTCTGGAAGAAAGTAGATGTATCAGGAATGGTTTGTTTAGGAACACCAGATGCATTTATTATCAGGTCAGGCTGGCTTCCATTTCCAAGTGCTTCTTTTGCTGCAACAGCGCCCATTTCATCAACATCAATAGATGAAACCCGACGCTCTAATACACCTGATTTATTTATTACCCAATCAAAGGATTTCCCAATTCTAGATGCAATATCCTTAGCGGTTTCTATTTTTGGTGGGATATAGATACCTACCCCCGTGATCTTAGTTTTCAAAATAATTTCCTTTTAGAAAAAATATTTAATTTCAAATCGAATATGCGAAAAACTTTCCATTTTGTTAAACTGATAGTTATTACCTTCTGGATGGATATTTGAACCATTTATCTTAGTTATGGAAAATAATCCTAAGAGGTTACGATACATATTATATTCAATTTTAAATTCAGTTAAAGATCCTAAAACCTTATTTAATCCTAAATTGGTTTCCAAATCCATAATTGACATGATAGAAAATTTTAATTCTTGATTCATAAATAATCTGTCTATCATTATAATTGCTGCCTTATTCGTAAGAGTGGCCAATGGTGCTCCAACTCCAGGGTTAAAAAAGAAAGCTGGTGTTATTTCTTCGGGATCAATATTAAGATTAGGTAAACTTATTTCCTGATCTACAGGAAGATTTTCAGATGAGTAGGATATTGTGTCGTGCTGGAAGTATTGTGCAATTAAATTCATGTTGAATGGTAGTTCTGCTTCTATCTGGAAGGTTGTTTGATAATAGTTTGATTGTTCTTTTAAAGGATATGAAAAATGAAGTGAATCATACCAGACAGGATTGTTCGTACTTTCGCGTTTTATATTTGAGTTAAGATCCTTTGTCAAAAAATATCCTATATCTCCACGCAGAACAAACCATTCCAATATTATCACACCTCCAATACCAAGAATATTTGTTTTACGATAGCCATACAATATGTCTATATAAGGGAAAGAAAGATCAGACCCATGGCCATAGATATTTACACCTGTTAAATTAAATATTCTATCATATGTTGAATAATATGAAAATGAGACATCTCCTTTTCCGTGGGAGATTGTAGTATAAATACCACCTTCAAGAGGAAGTTCACTTATTGGATATATTTGCCTTCCTTTAGGATAAACAGGTAGTGTGATAGGGAAATCATCATTGCCAAGTGGTATTCGGTTCGTTTGGTGCAATGGTGAGAAAACTATACTTGCTTTTAGATTGTTAAAATAATAATCTATTTTAGCAGACAGAGATCCTATTTTTCGCTCTTTACCAGAAAAGAAAATATAGTAATAATCTTTTGCACCTGCATTATCCAGTGGACTATTTTCATCAACACTTCCCCAGGAATGAATTTGTTTTCCTAATTGAATTTCAATATTACTTCCAATATAAGTTGCATAAAGTTCACGCATATCCAGCCTAAAATCCTGTGGATCTATTGATTCTAAAAAGTATGTATCACTCCTAACTTGATATTCCAAAACAAAATTTCCATTTAATGAAAGATTTTTCGATCTATTTTCAAAGTCCAGTGAAACCATTCTGTATGGTATATCTATTAGAGAAAAATCAGACAACCTTGAGATATATGCAAAATTTGCATATCCTTTAAAATCATTTTTTTGCTGATCGCTGAAGCATAATGAAACCAAAAATATGAGAGCAGATTTTTTCATGAATTATTCTTTTTTGATAAAGCATCCCCAAGCCAGTATAATATTTCATTACCTTGGGTAATCCACGCACGATAAAGAGCAAAATCAGGAAAATTTCCAAGTAGCTCACCATTCCATGCATAGGTTACTTTGGTTTTATCTATTGCTTCCTTGGTAAGAATCCAGATTCCAGCTGCGTTGTGTAATCTTACATGTTTTGGATTGAGTAATCCATCTGAATGTTCCACAGAATGGAACGAAAAAACCCATGTGTTTTCAAATTTTTCTAAATCATATTTAATAATGTAATCTCTCCCATCAAATGGAAATGGCATTTTCAAAATAATTTGGATAATATTTGGCTCTAATTGTTTAGTTGCGGTTACCCTTTTAAAAATACTAGGGTAATGCTCTATATCGTTTATAACAATGGCAATTTCATTTATTGGATAATGTAATATTGTTTCTGCTTTACTGATTGGGAACCCTCGATAGGTTGTCCACTCTATATTAATTTTACCAGATTGAAGGGTTTCCCAGTTCCTTATAGATTGTATTGGACGAAGATCTAATCCAAGAGGTAGGGAAATTAGTAGCGGTAAAGTGAAAATCTTTTGTATCATATATCAACCTAAAAATGTCTTGTATATATGAGCACAGTCTTTTTTAATATTTTCTTCAGTAAGGCCAAATTTTTCCAGATCATATTGATGGTTGCTTATGTATTTTTTTTGACTTTCGGCAGTCTCTCTAATATTTTTTATCATTTGCGAGTTTGGTTCTGTTTCAGTAAAAATCATTATTTCTTCCATTACAGATTCAAAGTTATTCATCATTCTATCATAATGGACGATCAATACTTTATCTCTGTTAATATTTTCCTGAATCCAGTCAAAGTGAAATCGATTTAATAATTCTACAAGAGCAGAATATAATCTTTTGATGAATCTGGATTTAACATTTTCATCCAATGACCAAAAATTAAATTTTTTATCTAAGACACCAGTTACCAGGCTCAATCCAGAAGGAATTACCTTTAAAGGGTCGCGAACCAAATATAAGGTTTTTGCATGAGGAAATCTATTTTGGAATGCTGGTAGATTGCTGCTCAGACTAAATAATTTTCCAATATAACGGCTTCCTCTATTCGATTTCTGATTACGTTTCCAAAGTGAATTGAACCAAGAAAAATCCCTGGAGGACGTATCCCTAATATTGGGGTCCACCCATTCAAATAGGTCTTTTTCATTAAAAGCTAAGAAAAATCCGTATAAGAAAAAACCATCGAAATAACGGAATAAAAGAGATACATCATCTGTTTCAACAGAATTTAAACTTGTCTTGTGGGCTTCCGTAGAATGGTGTCTGGCAGGACTTATAATTTCCATTAGAGGGAGAATGGGTTTTATTATTTTTTGAATTATAATGGATGGGTAGATCATTTGCCATAATTCCGATCCCGTTCCCATCCCTAGTTTGATAAGGTAACGATGCAAAAAGGTTGTCCCAGAACGGGGATTCCCAATAATAATGATTGGTTTCTCAATCGGTTTAATAATTGATGGAAATAAAAAAAAATCTATAGTTCTACCTAGGCTAACGAATATCCTTAGTATTAAAAGTAAAATACCAGTAAAAATAGGAGTAATCCATACCCCAAATGTTCTACCAATGATAATGTATACTGTTAGTATTCTTCTTAGAGCCAAAACAAAATAAAACGTTTGATTGAAAAGGTTAGAGCTTAAACTAAATTATATCATTAAACTGAATAGATATAAGAGTATTTAATTATTTTGAAAATTGTAATTGCATTTTATTTTCATAAAAAATGAAAATAAAAAATACTATTCTTCTTTGTTTTTTCTATTTACATATGCTTTGGGGACAAGCTTTTGATGGGCTTACTCTATTCTCTCCTATTGGAAATAGTCAAGGACAAGGCGGCCCTTACTATAGCTATCTAATAGATAATGACCTCAACCTAATTCATTCATGGGAGCATCAACGCGGTGCTGCAAGTATGCCTTATCTTCTTCAAGACAGTACTCTGCTTTATCCTTACCGTGTCTCAAACCCAACAATGACTGGAGGAGGTGTAGGAGGAGGTATTTCAATATTTAATTGGAGTGGTGATTTATTATGGTATACTGAAATTGCTGATGAAATTTATCAACATCACCATGATATTGAACCGTTACCGAATGGAAATATTCTAGTATTAGTGTGGGAGAGACACCCAGCGACACAAGGCAATGACTCTCCCTATTATGGTGGCTTTGGCAAAGGTTGGCAAGAGATGGGACGAATCAATGTCGTAAATAATCTAAATGAAATGTGGAGTGCTGCCATCTTAGAGCTTGAACCTTATGAAAATGAAATAAATATTGTTTGGGAATGGCACCTATGGGATCATTTAATCCAGGATGTAGACTCTAGCATAGTAAATTATGGCGTTGTTTCAGAGCATCCCGAATTACAGAATATCAATTTTGGGAATGTTGGCTCAAATCAAGGTCCTGGAGGCCCAAATGCAGATTGGAAACATTTTAATGCCATTTCTTATAATGAGGAACTAGATCAGATTGCAATTTCCAGTCGACACCATGGAGAAGTTTATATTATAGATCACAGTACAACTACAGAAGAAGCAGCAGGGCATACTGGCGGGAATGCAGGAAAAGGAGGAGATTTTCTTTATCGCTGGGGCAATCCTCAGGTTTATAACAGAGGTACAGCTGCTAATCAAAAGCTAGATTCCCAGCACGGGGTTAACTGGGTTTCTGCAGGATATCCTGGAGCAGGAAATTTAATTATATTTAATAATAATTATATTTCTGCTGGTCAACAATCTCGATCTGCTGTTTTTGAAATAGAAACTCCTATAAATGAAAATGGTACATATTATTTAGAACCAGGACAGGCCTATGGACCGGAGAATCCAGTATGGACGTACACAAATAACTTTCATTCCAATGTGCAGTCTGGTTCATTTCGATTACCAAATGGCAATACATTGATCACCGTCGCAAATGATTCGCGCATTTTTGAAGTTACTGCAGAACAGGAAGTTGTCTGGGATTACATTCATGCAGGGGGTGGTGGATCTATGATAGCCCGGGCTCAAAAGTATTCCTTGGATTACTTAGGAATTGATTTTCCTGAATATACAAATGGCGATGTTAATTTTGATGAGACACTGAGTGTAATGGATATTCTTCTTATTTCAGATATGTACTACGGTTTTGGGTATGCATCAACTCCACCAGCTGATTATAATGGTGATGGGACTCTTAATTTTTCTGATATTATGATTTTAGTGCAATTTATAATTAATAACTGAACCTATTTGTTTTCAAAATAATTTGGTTTTGAACTTATTATATCCAAATTAAAAGTAATTATATTAGTTGTTTTATTTTTTATAAAAATATATTTTAATTAATGCATTCTAACCTTACTAATTCCCCGATTCGAAATTGGTTTATTAATCAAAGTTTAAACCACTCTAAAAGAACCATTATCGTTTCCTTAATTGCAACATTAATCATGGCATCAGGAATGCAATTTTTTGTTATAGATGATGATATGATGAAAATGTTGCCAAAAAATTTAGAGTCCCGAATTGCTTGGGATAAGGTTCAGGAAGAATTTGGCAGTACTGAAATTATTTTTATTTCCTTTGGGGAAAAGGGTAAATCCATCTTTTCCCCTGATGCTTTCGAAGTACTTTGGGATGTTTCAATGGAATTGGAAGCATTGAATGAAATTGAAGAAGCTCAAAGTATATCAACTACAACCCGGATTGATAATTATGATGGATTTATGGAGATAGATGATTTACAGTACGATAGAGAATTAACCAGTAGCGGTATCCAGGATATCAAATTATACCTTAATAAGAACCCGTTTGTTAAGGATCGATTTATAAGTAAAAATGGAGATTATTTAATAGTTATAGTTAAACCTCATGATGGATTTGGCTTAGATCGTGTAAGAAATAAATTAGTAGAAGTTGTAAATCCTATCACACGGGATTATGATGTGCATTATGGTGGACCAGCTTATATAACGGGAACTATTCCTGGGGTAATTCGAGATGATGTGAAGTCACTTGTAAAAGTAGGTTTATTTATCATGGTTGCTATTTTACTAATTAATCTAAGAAGTTTACCTGGGTTGGCAATGGTTATGATGGTAATTGGTCTATCACTTATTGCAATGATGGGTTTTTTGGGTTGGGCATATAAGATTACAGGATCTGACAGATTTTTATTTACTTTAGTAAATACATCAATGCCCATTATTCTATTAACTATTGCAAATTCTGACGGTGTTCATGTAGTTACCAAATTTTTCAGGGAAATGAGGTTGAAAGGAGATGTGCGAAATGCTCTCATCATCACTATGGATTCTTTACTTGTCCCAATATTTTTAACCAGTATAACAACAGTAGCTGCTTTTTTAACTATGATTTTTTCTCCGTTGGAACCAATGATTGGTTATGGAATTACTATCTCAGCAGGTATAGTCTGGGCTTGGTTATTGAGTTCCCTTATGTTGCCTGCAGTAATCAGTCTTAGAAAATGGGATTTGAGCTCTAAAGCAATATCCGAATCAAGTCCATTTGAAAAAATGATAGAGCGTCTAGGTCAGGTGGTTCCAACCCATCCTAAATATATATTTACAATAGGTATTTTCATGGTGCTTGTAGGGGCTGTAGGACTATTTAATATTTCTGTTGATGTGAATCTTGCACACTTTTTTAAACCAGGAACAGAGATCCGCGATAGTATGGATTTTATGGAGCAAGAGATGACAGGAACCATGGATGTCCGTGCAAGAGTAGAAGGAGATCTAAAGGACCCTGCGATATTGAATGATATGTTGCTATTGCAGGAATCCATGGAAAAGGATGATAAAATATCAATCAGTTATTCTATTGCAGATGTAGTCAAACAAATGCACCATACAGTTATGGAAGATAATCCTGCTTTTGAAAATATCCCCGAAAGCAGGCAGCAGGTGAATAACCTTTTTACAATGTATTCTATGTCTGGTGATCCTGAAGATTTTTCATCTATGGTTGATTATGATTATAAGGTAGGTCTAATTACTGTACTGAGCAAAATTATGTCTACAGAAGAAATATTTTCATATTTAGAAATGGTTAATAACTATGTCCGCAAAGAGCTGAAATCAGATTTGAAGGTCCATGTAACCGGAATGATGGTTGTTTTTCGAGATATGGTACTTATGATTATTAAATCTTGTACATTAAGTATTGCATTTTCTATTCTACTCATTGGAGTTATTTCGGCAGTTTTTTTTAAGCAGCTAGTTTGGGGGCTTTTGGCTGTGGTTCCACTCTCATCAGCAGTTATTCTCAATTTTGGGTTAATGGGTCATTTTAATATTGCATTGAATCATATCACTGCGATTCTTTCTTCTATTATTATAGGTGTTGGGGTTGATTTTGCAATACATTATATTTCTCAATTTAAAAAACTTACTAAGGAAATAGATGAAAACAAAATCAGTCAAAAAGTGATGGATGATGTAGGCTATCCTATAATTTTAGATGCTGGTTCAAATATGGGTTTTGGTGCTTTATTATTTTCTGTATTTATTCCTGTCCAGTATATTGGTGGACTTATGGTTTTTGCTATGATATCAACTTCTTTTGGCACCTTAACAATTTTATCTGCGATGGCAGAACTCGTTAAAAAGCGGTTGATAGATAAAAAATGAGAATATCTTAGAACTTTATCAGGATACAAGAATGAAAAAATACCTAGTTATTATTTTCAGTGGATCTATTCTTTTTTGCCAGACAGGGATTGATATTGCTAAAATGATAGACCAAAAATCAAATCCGAAGGATTTGAAAAATAGGATTAAGATGGTGTTGACTAATTCCAAAGGAAAAACAAGAACGAATGTGATGCTTTCAATGTCTAAGGATAATAATAAAAAACAAATAATTTGGTTTTTAGATCCTAGGGATGACAGAGGCGTGGCATTTCTTAAAATTGAACATGATGATAAAGATGATGAAATGCGTATGTGGTTACCTGCGTTTAAGAAAGTCCGAAGAATATCTTCTAAAAAGAAAGGTGATTCTTTTATGGGTTCAGATCTAAGTTATGAAGATCTATACAGAAGAGATCTGAGTGAAAATAATTATAATCGATTGGAAGATGACTTCATCTATGGTAAAGATTGTTATGTAATTGAAATTATTCCCAAAAAAGAAGCGAAATCATCCTATTCCAGACATAAATCATGGGTCGAGAAATCTTCTCATTTGATTTTAAAAGAAGAATCTTATGATAAACGGAAAGAATTAAATAAAAAGAAGCAATTTTTTTTTCAAGCAATAAAAAATTATATGGTTTTAGAGCGTATTCAAGTTAAAAATGTTCAAAAAGACCATACTACAGATGTTACATTTTCTGAAGTTAAAGTTGATTCAGGAATTGATAATACATTATTTAGACAAAAAAATCTCAAAAGAATTCCTAAATTATAGGTTATGTTGGAAATTTTTTACAATATGTTATAAAAAGCAAAACCAAATCATTATTTTTTGCTAAAGTTTTTTCCTAAAAGCAGGTGAGATATATATTGTTGATTTATATTGCTTATTTTTTATGGATGCTAGTTTCTAAGAGGTTTACCTTTTTTAAGCATATATTTGATACGATCCTGGGTGAGTTTTTCTCCCGCAAGAGAAACAAATGCTTCTCTTTCAATATCAAGAATGTATTGTTCATCTACGGATTTTGTTAGGCCTGCATTATTCCCTCCGGTAAGAACATAGGCAAGCTTTTCACCAATTTTCATATCGTGATCTGAGATTTTTCCCTGCATCTTAAATCCTTTTAGCGCCATTGTCATGGCAGTTCGTCCACCAGTTCCTGGTAGTTTTAGATCATCTCGATATGATGGTGGTTCATAATTGTTACTTAACTCAAGCGCTTTTTCTTTCGCAATCTGAATTAAATGACTGCGATTTAAAACTACGGTATCATCTTTTTTTAAGTAACCCAGATGCTTGGCTTCATCGGCGCTTGTTGCAATTTTTGCAAAACCGACAGTTTCGAAGGTTTTCTGAATTTTTTGGAATGCACCCATTCTGCCAGTACCGGCTTCCATAGCATTCAAAATCATCCTAAGATTGCCGCCACCTCCAGGGATAAGACCGACACCTACTTCAACAAGGCCCATGTAAGTTTCTGCAGCTACAACTCTATGCGCAGCAGGTTGAACAATCTCAACTCCCCCTCCTAATGTAAGCTGGAATGGCGCTGCAACGACAGGAAATTTAGAAAATCGAATTCTTTGTGTGGTTTCCTGAAGTGTTTTTACAGCGAAATTCAAGGCCTCCCATAGCTTATTCTGACTTAATTCTAAGAGCAAATTTAGGTTAGCTCCTGCCGAAAAATTTGCACCCTGGTGGCCTAGAACTATGGCTTTATATTCACCATCTTCTACAAGATCCAGTGCATAATTCATCATCTCGATCAGAGAACTATCTATAGGGTGCAGAACTGGTTGCAGGATTGAATGGAACTCAACATTTAAAACACCATCTCCTAAATCATTTACGCTGGAGCTTAGATCCCGCTTTAGCCTTTTACCTGCTGATTTTTGAAGTATAAGATTTAATACTTTTGGATTTTGTTTAACTGAAATTGGTTTTTTTTTAATGGGACACCAGTATGTCATCTTTCCATTTTCAATTGAATAGAAAGATTCTCTACCTATTGTTACCATATTCATCACCCAGTCAGGAACTTTCTTCCCTTCAGATTTCATTCTTTCTATTGATTTTTTTACACCGATTGCGTCCCAACCTTCAAAAGGACCTAACTCCCAGCCAAAACCCCACTTCATTGCATTATCAATATTTATAATATCATTAGATATTTCGGGGATTCTGTTTGCGCTATAAATTAAAGATCTTGATATAACTTCCCAGAAATATTTACTACCTCTGTCATCGCCGTATATAAGGGTAAAAAGTTTATCTTTTAAATTTTGGTAATCTTTAGCTATCCGGTAACAGTCAAAACGGACCTGTATCAACGGTTCATATTCACCAGTCTTAAAATCAACAGATTGAATAGATTGATCATCCATCTTTTTGTAAAAACCTGCTTTGGACTTTTGTCCTAATCGGTCTGAATCAACTAATTTTCCTAAAATTTCTGGGATTTGAAATATATTTCGCTCTTCATCATCTGTTGCTTTTTCATAGGTTGTAAGAGAAACATTTTTTAAGGTATCCAGGCCAACAATATCTGCTGTTCGAAAAGTAGCGCTTTTCGGCCGGCCTGCAATTGTGCCGGTAAGCTTGTCAACTTCTTCTACTCTGAGTCCTTGTTCAACAGCCAGATTTAATGCGGTCATCATACCATGTATACCAATACGATTTCCGATGAAATTTGGTGTATCCTTAGCATGTACAATTCCTTTACCCAAAACTGATTCTCCAAATTCAACCATCGTTTTATATGTTTCATCAGATGTTTGGTTACCTCTTACCAATTCCAGTAACTGCATATATCTTGGCGGATTAAAAAAGTGTGTAATCATAAATCTTTTTTTCAGGTCATCAGGCAGCGAAGCAGAAAGATCAGCAAGCGGAATCCCAGATGTATTTGAAGTAAGTATAGCATTATTTTTCAAATGAGGTAACAGATTAGTATAGACTGATTCCTTAATAGAAAGTTTCTCTACAACAGCTTCCAGAACCCAGTCTACTTCTGCTATTTTTTCCATATTTTTTTCGTATGTACAGGCTGTCACCAAATCTGCATTTTTTGGTTTGTATAAAGGTGCTGGTTTTAATGATGTAAGTGTATCTTTTCCTTTATTCACTAATTCTTCATTTATATCAAATAGGTAGGATGGAATACCTGCATTAGCTAAATGACCCGCAATCTGGGAACCCATGATTCCCGCACCAAGTACTGCAACTTTTTCAATTTTTTTTGACATAATTATTTCTATCTTTCTACTATTGTTGTGATACCCTGACCAGTGCCGATACACATAGTAGCTAGACCTAGATTAAAATCATTCTGCTCCATTACATTTATCAAGGTAGTAATTATTCTTGTCCCCGAACAACCTAGAGGATGGCCTAAAGCGATAGCTCCGCCATTCAGATTAATTTTGGATTGATCCCAGTTTCCGTTTTTTATCACATAGAGTGATTGAGCGCCAAAAGCTTCGTTTAGTTCAATTGTATCAATATTATCCATTGTTAATCCAGCTTTTTGGAGCGCTTTTTTGGTAGCAGGGAGAGGCCCCATTCCCATTTTTCTCCAGTCTACACCTGCGACAGAACGACTTTTTATAGAAGCTCTGGTTTTGAGTCCAAATTCTTCAGCAAAATTTTTACTGGTGATTAAAATAGCAGATGCGCCGATGGAGATTGGGCTGGATGTGGCTGGGGTAATGGTACCATTTTCCAAAAATGCAGGATTTAGACTTTTAATTTTTTCCAGGTCAGGTTTTCTTGGACCTTCATCCTTGTCAACAACAACCTCACCATGAACATCGATAGGAATAATTTCATTCTCAAAGCGACCATTTTCCCAGGCATCCAGAGCCTTTTGATGTGATTCTATGGCAAAATCTTCCTGTTCTGATCGGGTAATCTGACCATCTGCAGCAAGGTTCTCCGCTGTTTCTCCCATCCCGATATAGTATTCTTGTTCCGCCAGTATTGGATGAAAATCGGGGTTGAAGCCTCCCATAGGTATCGAAAACATGTCTTCTACCCCTGCAGCGATACCTGCGCAAATATCACCGCTTTCAATTTTAGAACTGATTTGGTGCACTGCATCCATAGATGAACCACAAAATCTGTTTACCACTGCGCCTGCAACAGTTTCGGGGAGCCCCGCAATGATACCCACACCCCTTGCCATCAACATTCCTTGGGGTCCTTCGGGGAATGCACATCCTAGGATAAGATCTTCTATAATATCGGGCTCTATTGTTTTATTGCGTCTTAGTAACCCTTTAATAACTTGAGCTGTGAGATCATCAGGACGGATACCTACCAGTTTACCATTTTTCATTCCAATCGGAGAACGAACTGCATCAATAATTACTGACTTTGACATAACCTATCTCCTGAAAAAACAATTTTTATGATATAAAATAGAATCGTTTAAATCAAAATGAGTAAAATAAATCACTTTTTTTAGATACATTTTTTCCATGCTGATAATTCCTTTTTAAAATGGATATTCTTTTTTAGTATAAATAAAATCGGCCAATTCCTGCTTTAAAGAAATAATATCTGAGTTTAAAATCAGTTTATTTTCTAGCAGCTGGATTGTTTTCAGATGTTCATCAGGAATGATTTCTTTGAAAATTTTATTTAAACATATCTTTGAAAGCGTTTTTATTTTTAATAATGACTCTGCTGAATAAATGCGCGCAATTACAGAACTCATATTGGAAGTGCCATTATTAGATTGTGTCTGGGTAACACGGCAGATTACTGATTCCATAGTATAAATTTCAGTGAAAATATCTGCCAAAGCTTCAGATAACTGCTGTTGATGCTTAAGGTCTTGTCCGTATTCACATAATGCTTCCTGAAAGACAAGTGTTGTTAACAGTTTTGCGCTCTTCAATCCATATTTTTCAAATATTAAAGGATCATTCGCTACTTCTTGGATTTCCTGGCTTAAAAAATTATTTGTTTCTTTTAAATAATTCCGCAGGGATAATTCTTCCATAAGAACTTTTTTCATCATGTAGCCTGTAATGATCATACGGTTAATTTCGTTAGTACCTTCCCATATGCTATTAATTCTGTCATCCCTGTAAGCCATTGCCAGTGGATATTCTTCAATAAATCCATAGCCGCCAAAAATCTGCAAACATTCATTTACAGTAATATGGGAAGTTTCACTGCCGAATATTTTAACCATTGAAGCTTCAACAGCAAATCGCTCAGTGGCTTCACCCATTTTTTTATAGTAATCAGGATCATTTTGATCTAAATCATCAATAGCATCCTGGATTAAACCAACAGTTCGGTAAAGCATGGAATCATTAGCAAAGACTCTGACTGAAATATCTGCAATTTTTCCCTTTATGGAATCAAACTTTGCAATGGGCTGACCAAACTGACGCCGTTCAAAGGCATATCTGATTGTTTCTTCTATGGCTAGTTTAATTCCTCCAACAGATGCTGCTCCTAGCTTATAACGACCAATATTCAATGCGTTAAAAGCAATTACTGCTCCTTTTCCAACTTCATAAAGTAAATTTTCAACTGGAACCTTTACATCTGTGAATTTGAGCGAAGTAGTAGAAGACCCTTTCATACCCATTTTTTTTTCTTCAGCACCTATTTCAAAACCTTTCATCCCGCGTTCAATAATAAATCCAGAAAATTTATTCCCATCTACCTGCGCGAGAATAGTGAATATATCTGCCCATCCGCCATTACTTATGAACTGTTTTTCGCCATTCAAGATGTAATGAGATCCATCGCTTGAGAGTACAGCGTTAGTTTTGGCTGCCAGGGCATCAGAACCGGAAGAAGGCTCTGTTAATCCATAGGCAGCTATCCATTCACCAGTCATGAGTTTAGGTAAATATTTTTTCTTTTGTTCGGGTGTACCAAAAAACACGATACCCATACTTCCTATGCCCGTTTGAACACCAAATGTGCATGAGAATGAAGCAGAACCACCTCGTGAGACTCCTTCTGAGATAATACAGGAAGTAATTTTGTCTAATCCACTTCCACCATATTCTTCTGGTGCGTCTACACCGATAAGCCCTAATTCACCCATTTCGCGTAGAATAGAAAGGCTTAGGCCCTTATCAAGTTTATCAATTGCATTAATATTAGGATAAATTCGATCCTTAGCAAATTCATTTACCATGTTTTCAATATCTTTATGGTCATCAGTAAATAACTCGCGGCAAAATATGGTTGTGTTGTATACAGATGATACTAGCCATTGACCGCCTGTTTTTATTGATATAGGGATTGTTTCGTTCATGTGTTCCTTTTTTTCTTTAGACCATTAAGAATAAAATTAGATATAGTATCAATATATTCGTGTGCTTTTACTCCAGATTTATCAAATAGTGTAAACCAGTTTATACCTTCAATATTGATCAGGATGGAGAGGGCGGTAATCCGCGGATTAACATTTTTAAATTCATTGTTAGCAATACCAAAGTTAATAATTTTTATTATGTACTCTAAGAAATCAGTATATATCTGTTGAAGCTTAGCGTTAAAATCAGGATTTAAACCTGCTAGTCTCCAGAATTCCACCAACAGTTTGAATGAGGAAGGGTTTTTATCAAATTGTTCAATAAAAAATTCGAATAATGCTCTCAATTGCTCGGAAGCAGAATCCTGTTTTTCCAGCTTTTCAACTACACCAGAACTATATTGAAGAAACCAATAATCTACAAGAGACAGATATACTTCTTCTTTGGATTTATAATACCAGTATATAGCTCCTTTAGACAGGTTCGATTTTTCAACAATATCATCCATGCGGCTCTGGTCATATCCTTTTGTGACAACTACTGATAGAGCAGCACTCATTATTTGTTCTTTTCTGCGATCTTGAAGTTTCATTTTTTTCAATTTAGTTTAAGACAGTTTATAAACTGACTGGTCGGTCTATTTTATCACTAATTACCTTTACAGTGCAATATTTTAAATAGATAAAATCACTTTTCACATGATTATAAATATATATACTATTGATAATAGGTCTCATTATAAATAATTATTGACATCATAATTTATCTTTTCATAATTTATGTTGATAATAAGTCTCATTAAAGAAAAGAATAATTATGAATCCCTAAGGCTCCGTCACTCCCTAAATAAGAGTTAGTTCTTAGTTTATTACATCCAAGGCAAACAGATCTAACATTTTCGGAGCCTTAGAACCTTTATAATAATGGCAGAATTAATAATAGTATTTAGAGAAGTTTTAGAAGCATCCCTAATAGTGGGGATACTCTATACCTATTTAAATAAGACTGGTCAATCAGCTTCTATTATTAAACTTTGGCAGGGAGTGTTATCGGCTCTGGCAATGAGTATTTTGGGGTCCCTTCTGTTTCAGAAGCTTGCCGGGGGGTTTCATGGAAAGGCGGAGAAGCTCTTTGAGGGCATTGTGATGATTGTTGCTGCTATTGTATTAGGAACGATGATTGTCTGGATGGCAAAGAATAGAAATATTGCCTATGAGATAAAGGAAAAAGCAGAGGATGCACTTGAAAATGAAAAATTAGGTTATGGTATTTTTGCATTGGCCTTTATATCTGTTTTCCGGGAAGGAATTGAAACGATTTTATTTTTATATAGCGTTATGATGAAGCAGGGTGGACTAAATATAACTCTTTCTTTAGTAGGTGGAGTCTTAGGTGTTAGTCTTGGATATATGATATTTGTCCAAGGGAAAAATGTTCCCCTCAAAACATTTTTTAATGTTAGCAGTGTGTTATTGATTTTTGTTGCTGCAGGGATGATGGCATATGGTATTCACGAATTAGAATCCGCAGGTATCATTCCCGATTACGGTCGCCTTTGGAATATTAATCCACCACAGTTACCAGATGGTACCTATCCCTTAATGCATGATAAGGGATATGTAGGAGGTTTATTAAAAGGTCTTTTTGGTTATAATGGAGACCCAAGCCTTATAGAAGTTTTAGCTTGGATAATCACTGTCTGTGGATTGGGTTTTCTTTGGAAAGATGTTTTGACGTATTCAGAATGAAAAAAAATATTTTACAATTTATTGCTGTCATTTCTTTGGTATTAACCGCATTTAGATGTGAAGATGACCCTCTTCTGGACCCCGATACTGGAGATGAAGAGCCTGCAGGTAGCTATGGTAATCTGGCTTTACCAGGAGAATCTGATTCAATAAAAATAACGAACCCTGAAATTTTCTAATTGTAGACTGGGCAAATGAATTATTCAAAGATTTTTTTATTTTTTATTTTAATGTCTATCTCAACTATACTTGCTGATAATCACAATACAAATGTTTCAGGAACTGTTATGAGAACTGGAAATAATGTACCTCTGGAAGGTGCAAATGTTTCATTTTTTAGTGAATCTGGAGATGAATACGGTGCATCCACAGATGGAAATGGGAAGTTTAACATTTACGGTGTAAATCCAGGAAGTTATACCGTAAAAATAAGTTTTATTGGATACGAAGATTATAAAAAAAGTATTATAATAGAATCAGGTAAAGTATATCAAGTGGACGCATTCTTGTCCATTGAGCCAATTCTAATGGCGAAGCTTGAGATAATCAGTGAAATTGATGAGCCTTACGAAAATCTTCCAGGAGCTGCCACAGTGATGGATGCAATGATGCTTAAGCTTGTAAACCCTATCGGAACTCAGGAAATGCTAGAGTATGTACCTGGAATAAATGGATTTGCAGATGATGGAATAGGTAATTCTAGAATCAGCATTGGAATACGGGGCCTAAACCCAAGAAGAAGTTCGAGGGTTCTTATACTTGAAGATGGTGTACCGATCCAGCCTGCGCTGTATGTCTATCCGAATATGTACTATAATCCTCCTTCGGACCGGATCGATCAGATTGAAGTTATTAAAGGAAGCGGAACAATATTATATGGTCCTCAAACAATGGGAGGTGTTATTAATTATTTTACCCGGAGACCGCGAAGTGAATACGGAGGTATGCTGAAATTAACTGCTGGAGAAAATGGCTATGGTAGCTTTTTTGCCGAAATTGGTGGCTGGGGTACTAAAAAGCTTAAACCTGAATTGCAGCTACTTTATAAAAGAGGGGATGGATTCAGAGAGAATAATAGCTTTGAGCAGGTAAATGGCACTTTCAAATTAAACTTTATTTCTTCAGAAACGAAAAATATATATCTTAAAGCAAACCTGAATTATGAAAATTCAAATGCAACATATACAGGATTAACTCAGTGGTCGTTTGAAAATGACCCGAAATTTAATCCTAAAGAGGATGATAATTTTAATGTTTTTCGTTCAGCTGTTGATATAATACAATCTGAGAAATTGAATTCAAATATGTCGAGAAGTACTACCGCTTTTTTAAGCTATTTTGATAGGAGATGGTGGAGAGAGAATGATATATTTATTAAAGCGAATGATTTAGGAAGTGCAAACCCAGATGCACAGAGCTATTGGAGTATTGGTGATTTAGTAAGAGTTGGAAATGGGAAGGATAATTTCGGAATATTGAGGACATTTTATGTATTTGGCTTAGAACGGTCGTATAAAATAAATCATACTGTTTTTGATCAGTCAGCCAAACTGGAAACTGGCTGGAGGGTGTACTGGGAAAGATTTATTGATGATAGACAGACAGGTATTACAAAAGACTCATCCTATGCTCCAAATGCAAGGGAAGGCGCCTATTTTAAAGGATCAGGTGAATCGCTGGAGATTCTTGGAACGAGCCATCATTATGAAACAATGGCTTTTTCAGGATTTATAAGTGAATCAATAGATTTTGGAACCCTTACTCTGCGACCTGGATTAAGGTTAGAGGTCTTTGAACAGGAAAGGGTTGATAGAATGCAAGGATCATTATATCAGGATAAGACTCTTTTTGTAATGTTGCCAGGATTGGCTTTTTCTAAGCGTATTAGTGAAATAAATCTTTTTGGTGGAATACATCGTGGCTTTACACCGCCATCCAGCGGAGCTTTAAAAATCTTAAACTTTGGCGAAGGGCTTGAAAATTCTGGCCTGGATTTAGAAGCTGAAAAGAGTTGGAACAAAGAATTGGGATTGCGGGGAACAATTACTATTCTAGATTTTGAATTTGCTGGATTCCACAACAATATTGAGAATCTTGTCGCAGCAGGAAGAGGAACCGCATTTAAGAATTTAGGAAAAGTCACTACAATGGGTGTTGAAGCCAGAACAAGTATCCTTCTTTCAAATATAAATTCTCTTATTCCAGATATTTATGTTTCATATACCTTTCTCTCTACGGAAGTGAATGAAGGAGATATTATATCCAATGTAAAATCTGGAGGTGCCATTGTTAGTATCAAAGGGAAAGAATTGCCGTACTCTCCAAGCCACACGGTTACCGCTGGAATTGAACTTCGACCTATAAAAAATATGATCTTGCGATCAGATTTCAGATATGTCAGTAAGGTATATACTGATTTTGAGAACATAGAAGAAATGGATAAAATAGGAGTTACGGGACCGATACCTGAGTACAGCATCATCAGTGTTGCAGGAAATTATCAAATAAGTCGAGAATTGACTATTTTCTTTTCTGGGAAAAATATAACAGATGAAATATATATAGGGTCAAGACTGCATTCCAACCCAGGGCAAAAAGATGCCAATATAAGTTCTGGTATCATTCCTGGTCCTAGAAG
>TARA_B100000686_G_C16806252_1_pt1 | contig 20221 bp, 16 predicted proteins | sample TARA_B100000686 | Tara Oceans TARA_B100000686 (sample SAMEA2622733) | marine metagenome | biome: marine biome (ENVO:00000447); feature: marine epipelagic mixed layer (ENVO:xxxxxxxxx); material: "saline water (ENVO:00002010), including plankton (ENVO:xxxxxxxx)" | depth 150 m | reverse complement strand
CTGCCTTCTAAGCAGACGGTCACAGGTTCGAATCCTGTCGCGATCACAATTTTTATATAATTTTATAAAAAAAAAGAAATGAAAATAGCTGTTCCTAAAGAGATAAAACCTCAAGAGGCTAGAGTAGGATTAACACCATCTGGAGCTTCAGAATTAATTTCTGATGGTCATGAAGTGGCTATTCAAAAAGATGCTGGAAAAAATAGTGGCTTTTCTGATAGAGAATATAAAAGTTTTGGATGTGTAATTCTAGATTCAATAGAACAAATTTATTCATTTGGTGAAATGATTGTTAAAGTCAAAGAACCCACCCAAGCTGAATATTCATTAATTAAATCTAATCACTTATTATTCACATATTTTCATTTTGCTTCAAGTGAAAAGTTAACCAATGCAATGATAAAAACTGGAGCTACGTGTATAGCTTATGAAACAGTTGAAAAGGATGGCAGATTACCTCTTTTAATTCCAATGTCTGAAGTTGCTGGAAGAATGGCAACTCAACAGGGAGCAAAATATCTTGAAAAACCAAAAGGTGGCTTTGGAATTCTTCTAGGAGGAGTTCCTGGTGTAGCACCTGCTAATGTTTTAATATTAGGCGGGGGAGTTGCTGGTACAGAAGCCGCCAGAATTGCTGCTGGAATGGGAGCAAATGTTACACTATTAGACACCAATTTGGATAGATTAAAAACCTTAAATGACATACTCCCTGCTAATGTTACCGTTTTATTCTCAGATTCTATTACAATAAAAGAACATATTAAGACTTCTCATTTAATTATTGGGACTGTATTAATTCCTGGCGCTAAAGCTCCAAAATTGATTACCAAAGAAATGCTTTCTAAAATGCAACCTGGCACTGTTTTAGTTGATGTAGCTATAGATCAAGGTGGATGCTTTGAGACGAGTAAGCCAACAACTCATGAATCTCCTACTATAAATGTTAATGGTATAATTCATTATGCAGTAACTAATATGCCTGGAGCTGTTCCAAACACTTCTACAAGAGCTTTAACCAATGCAACTATTTCTTATACTCGTCAATTAGCGTCTAAGGGTTGGAAAAATGCCTGCTTAGAAGATAATTCACTAGCAAAAGGCTTAAATATTATAGCAGGAAGAATTGTATATAAAGAGGTTGCTGAAGCATTTTCTCTTCCATATGAACAGATACAAAAATTTTTAAACTAAATTTATAATTATAGAATTTCAAGTGAGCCCAAGAAAATTTAACTTTTTCATGTTATTTAAATTACCAGCTGCTTGGCTTACTGGAGTAAGAGTTATTGAGGCAACATCCGAGAGGTGTGTTGTAAACATTCGTCACCGATGGATTAATCAAAATCCATTTAATTCAATATTTTGGGCTGTTCAAGGAATGGCAGCAGAGATGACAACAGGCTTTTTTATTACGCGAGAAATTAATAAAAGTGGCAGAAACATCTCTATGTTAGTTGCTAAAAACAAAGCAATATTCACAAAAAAGGCTACTGGTAAGATAAATTTTATATGTAATCAAGGTCTTGAAGTAAAAAAAATAATTGATAAAGCCATTACCACTGGTAACGGTCAAACCCTTTGGATTGATTCAAAAGGATATAATGAGAATGATGTAATGGTTTCTCATTTTTCTTTTGAATGGTCTGTAAAACTTAGAAAATAATGAAACCATCTTTTTTTAATGAATTAACCTTGCCAGTTATAGCTGCTCCAATGTTTTTAATCTCTGAACCTAAATTAGTAATTGAATGTTGTAAAAATGGAATTATAGGCACCTTTCCTTCTCTTAATAATAGAAGTATAGAAGGTTTTGAAGAGTGGGTTATTGAAATTAAGGATGCACTTAATGATTTTGAAAAAGAAACAGGAAAAAAGGCTGCTCCATTTGGAGTAAACTTAATAGTCCATCCTACAAATATGAGAGTTCAACCAGATTTGGAAGTTTGTGTCAAACATAAAGTTCCCATTATAATTACATCATTGGGTGCAGTTCCTGAACTAGTAGATGCTATTCATAGTTATGGTGGTTTGGTTTATCATGATGTTATAAAAAAGAGACATGCTCAAAAAGCTTCAGATGCTGGTGTTGATGGCTTAATACTTGTTGCAGCAGGAGCTGGAGGTCATGCTGGAACTCTTCATCCAATTCCATTGATTAATGAAATCCGCAAATTTTTTAAAAAGACTATTTTACTTTCAGGCTGTTTAAGTTCAGGGTATGATATTGCAAGTGCAATGCAGATGGGGGCTGATTTTGCTTATATGGGTACAAGATTCATAAATGTAAAAGAAAGCATAGCAAGTGAAGATTATAAAAAAATGATTATAAATAGTTCCGCTGAAGATATTATATATACAGCTGCAGTTTCAGGGGTCAATGGTAGTTTTTTGCGAGCTAGTCTTGAAGCTATGGGAATTACTGAAGAGCAGTGGAAAAATTCAAAGAAAATTGATTTTGGTTCTGAATTAGATGCTGCAAAAGCTGAAGCTAAAGCCTGGAAAACTATTTGGTCTGCTGGTCAAGGTGTTACAGCTATAGATGATATAGAAACCATAAGTTCTTTAGTTAAAAGACTTAAGATAGAGTTTAAGGATGCTATTAATAAACAGTATAATCTTTTGAAAACTTTTAATTAGTGATAAATCTTTTTATATGTCTTTAGTAAGAGACTTAACAATTTTATTGTTGGCATAAAATGTTTTTAGCATTACTTTAATCGAAGTATATGCTGGAATAGCTGTGATTAATCCAATAATTCCAAATAGAGATCCTGCAATCATTATGACAATAAAAATTTCTAATGGATGAGATTTTACACTTTTAGAAAAAATAAATGGTTGACTAAAAATATTATCTACAAGCTGTCCAAGACTAAAACCAATTAAAACATAAATTGTATTTGGTAAAATAACTTCTGTAAAAGAACTATCAATAAAACTGGTCATTGTAAGAACACTAATTAAAAAGGCACCAATTATTGGTCCTAGATATGGTATCAAATTTAATAGAGCACATAAAAATGCAATTATAAAAGCATTTGGAACTTCAATAATTAAAAGAACTACAGTATATATAATTAATAATATAGTTATCTGAAAAACTAGTCCAACAAAATATCTAGAAAGCAGATCTTTAATTTTCTCTAGAGCATTAATAAATTGTTTTTCTTGATTTTGTTTTACAAAAATTAATGCAGTTCTTTCAAGTAATTTACTGTCTTTAAGAAAGAAAAAACCTGCAAATAACACTGAAAAAAAACCAATTGTAAAATTACCTAGAACCCCAATAAAACTATTTAAAAAGTTAGGAATACTGCTAAGTCCAATGCTTGAAAAAAAAGAATTAGAACTAATAATTGAAGAAAGATTATTTTTATCCCAACCAACGAATTCAGATAATTGATTTGTTAAAATAATAAATTTAGCCTCAAGTTCATCAACATTTAAAAGGGATAGACTATTTGCTTGTTGAAATATTAAAGGAATAAATAAAGAGATTATGCCTATTATAATTAATAAAAAGAATAATAGGGTAGTAGTTGCAGACCAAAGGGCAGAAAACTTAAATTTATTTTGAAGAAATAAAGCTATAGGTCTTCCTAATAAAGCTAAAACAGCTGCAATGGAAATATATATAATAATCTCCTTAAGATCATACAGCAAGAAAATTAATAAACAAATTAGAAAAACCTTGTAAACTGCATTTAAAATTCCTTTACTAATGGTGTTTGATTCCATGACATTAAAGATATGAAACTCTAATTGATTTGTTATTTTTGCTGATAGAATAAGGTTGATAAAATATTAATTGCAAAAATTGCAGCTGTTTCTGTCCTTAATCTATTATTTCCTAAACTAATAGGGCAGAAACCTTTAGAAACTGCATTCATTATTTCATTATTTGTAAAATCTCCTTCTGGACCAATTAATAATAGTTTAGGTTTTAAATTAAAAGGTAGTTTAGCTAAATGAGTTTTTGGATAAATATCATGGCAATGCGCTATATATTTTTCAATTCCTTTTTTTTCACTTAATAACAATTCTAATGATTTTAATTCAGAAATTTCTGGTAAATAAAATTGTTGAGATTGTTTAATAGCAGATATTGAAATTTTTTTGAGCCTCTCTATGTTAATTTTATTTCTTTCACTTTTCTCTGTTAATATAAAATGAATTTTTTCTATTCCCATTTCTGTCGCTTTTTCTACTAACCATTCAATTCTATCAATTTTTTTTGTTGGTGCGATTGCAATCTCAATTTTAAATGGTGTTTTTTCAAAAAAAGTTGATTTGATTTTTTTTGCTTCAGTTTTGTTTTGATTCAAAGAAATTAACTCACCAATCCACTCTAGACCTTTGCCATTTGTAACTCTAATTCTTTCACCTCTTCTTTTTCTTAAAGCCTTAAAGATGTGTCTGCTTTCATCAGATGAAAAAATTAAATTCTTAGTGTTTTTTTGAATATTTGAGCTAAAAAACAAATCCATTATTATATAATTAAAAGTCTATCCTTGCTTGTGAAGGGGTGCTAAGGCTAGTAAAATTATTTTCACGCCACTTGTAATATCCTGCAATTCCAATCATTGCACCATTGTCTGTTGTATATTCAATTGGTGGGATATGAACATTCCATTTATTTATTTCTGTTTGATTTTTCAATAACTTTCTTAGTTCACTGTTTGCTGATACACCTCCACCAATGGCTACAGTTTTTATTCCAGTTTCCTTAACTGCTAAATTAATTTTTTGGAAAATTATTTTTATAAGTATTTTTTGAATACTTGCGCATATATCATTTATGTTTTCTTGAACAAATTTTAAGTTATTTTGTTTTTCTTTTATTATAAAATTCATAAAGGCAGTTTTAACACCGCTATAACTAACATTAAGATTGTTAACTTTAGGTATTGGAAACTCAAATCTATAACTATTTCCGTTTTGTGATAGTCTGTCAATTTCTGGACCTGCAGGATATTTAAGTCCAATTAATTTTCCACACTTGTCAAAAGCCTCACCTATTGCATCATCAATTGTTGATCCAATAACCTTCATTTTGAAATAATCATTAACTAGAATAATTTGAGTATGTCCGCCGGAAATATTTACACCTATAAAAGGAAAAGATGGAGGTATGATTTCTTTTGATTTAATAAAATGAACAAGCAGATGAGCTTGCATATGATGAACAGCTATTAAAGGAATATTTAGACCCAAAGACATTGATTTAGCAAAACTGCCTCCAACTAATAAGGACCCAAGAAGTCCAGGGCCTTGCGTAAAAGCAATAGCACTAAGATCTTTACACTGTATTTTTGCCTTTTTTAGTGCAAAATCCACCACTGGGACAATATTGGATTGATGAGCCCTAGAAGCTAACTCTGGAACAACTCCGCCATATTCAGTATGAATTTTTTGGTTTGTGATACAATTTGATAGAACTTTGTTATGATTCAATATCGAAGCTGCAGTATCATCACATGAAGATTCAATTCCTAAAATGTAGCACGGTTTTTGTTTCATATAAGGTTTGATAACTAACTTAACAAAAATAAAAGATTAAGATCAAAACAAAATATAAAATATTATTTGGAGCATTTTCTGTTTTAATTCTTTTCATGTTATTATTATACTATTTAATTCAAACAAATAGTGTTCAAAATAAAATTATTCAAAATATAACCAATACATATAGTAAAAAACTTAATAGCAACTTTAATATTGGAGAAATTGAAACAACAATTGATGGAGATATTAATGTTAAAAATGTATTGGTAAGCGATAGTAATGATACTTTGTTTTTTGTAAAAAATTTAAAAACTAACCTTAACTCATTTAAAAGTTTAGTTAATGGAAACATAAAATTATCAAAAGCAAATATTGATGGGTTAATATTAAACATAGTGAATAATGAAAAGTATGGACAAAACAATCTTGAGATTTTTTTGGATAAAATTAGAAAAAATAAAAATCCAGAAAAATGGGATCCATTTTTTTTTATATCATCATTAATAATTACTAATGGACAAATTAAATTTCCTAATGAGGATAACATAATTAAGATTAATAAGTTTAATGCAAATGAATTTTATGGTGGATCTAGTTTTATTGAATTTAATAATGTTTCAAGTAATCTAAAATTTAATAATCATCAAACAATATTCAAGTCAAAGTATTTGGAATATAATAAGTGCTCTTTTAAAATTGATGACTTTTTAATTACTTCTAATTTTGGGGTTTTTGAAGGGGATTTTAAAATAAATAATGAGAAGAAGACACTAAAAAAATTTATTAGAAGTTCCTCCATTTATTCAGAAATAAAGGCATCAAACCTTAGATTAAATAATTTTATTGAATCTAGTAGAATTGATTCATTATTAGTCAATTCAGCTCACATTAATATTTCAGGAACACTAGATTCATTAAACTTAAATAACAGTAAATTTGATATAGGTTTTGGAATAGTAAAATCAAATCTTAATCTCAAAAATTTCTTTACTAAAAATCAATCTGAAGTATCTGGAACATTATCAATTAATAATTTAATTATAGATAATGCAAAAAAAATCTTCAAAATAAATTCTGATTCTATTTATATGTCAAATTTTGATTTTAAAAAAATTGATAATTTGAATTTTAACGGTATTTATTCTAAAAAATATTGGAATATAGATGGTGAAATAAACTCTGCTCTTGGATTTGTTAATTTCAATTCTTCAAGGAAGAATATAGATAAAAAAATAAGTGAAAAGCATCAAATTCAATTTAATAAGATTAATATAAACAGGATAAATCTTACACTCCCTAAAAGCAATTTGTCAGGAGAAATTATTATACAAAAAAAAGATAGTGTTTTTGAATGGAAACTAATAAGAGGATTAAATCAAAGGCTTAAAAATAATGATGTTAAATTTATTGGTAGTGGATTAGGGGATTTAAATAAAGGGTCTATTTCATTTAGTACTAATGAAGGAAATATCATTTCAGATAACATAATTGAATATGATTTTTATAATGATAAGAAAAGAATAAGTACAATGATTAATCTTAAATCATTAAACCTTTCAAGATTTAATAATTATTTGGTTAACTTAAATCCAACCTTAAGTGGCGTTTTTAAGGCAAAATATGAAGGGAAATCTATTAACAGTTCTTCTTTGATTCTAACTGTTCAAGACCTCGAAATCAAACATGATAAAGGATTTTTAAAGTCTAGTGACTTTTACTTTAATACTCTTTTTGATAATAATATTAGAAGTGTTTCCTTTATAAATTCATCATGGATTAAAGGTAAAGCAAATGGCAAATTTGATTTAACTAAAGTTAATTTATTGATTAACAATACATTAGCAGAAGCTTTCCCGTTAATTCCATTAAATAAAATATATAATCCTCAAAATATAAATTTTGATTTTACACTTTCAAAAGATTTGGTTAATTTTTTAAATCCAGAAATTTCAAGTACAGATGATTTTAGATTTATTGGAAATATTGATAGTGAAGATTTTAATTCAGTTTTTGAATTTAATGTTCCATTTTTTCAATATCAAGATTTTTATGCAGAAGATTTAAGATTAAAAATTGATAACAAATCTTTAAATAGATTAAGCAATTTAGAAATAGATAAATTATTTTATAAAGATCAGTATCTTGGAAACTTTGTACTTTCAAATAAACCACAGAATGAAAGCTTATTAATAAGTAGTTCTCTTAATGATTATAAAGAGGAAGAACTTTCATTTGATTTAAACTTTCATATTAAAAAATTAAGTCAAAATATAAGTGAGATTGATTTTTTATCCTCTTATATAGTTTATAATTCAAATCAATGGAATTTGGTTTCTTCTAAACCTATTAAATATAATTATGTAACTGAAAGTGTTTTACTTGATAACTTTTTATTAAGTTCAGATAATTCTAAAATAAAAATTAATGGTTATTATGAAAATAATGATTTTTTCGATATTAATCTTCTATTTGAGAATGTAAATTTTAATCAGGTTTTACCTATTAATAATAAATTTTTAGCTAAAGGATCATTTGATTCAAATTGGATTATTAAAAGAACTCCTAATGAAAACATACTAAATGGTTCAATTATTTCAAATGAAATCAAAATTAATAATAAAAGTATTGGAGTATTAAATTTTGAAATTCAAGGTAACACAAGAATTCAGTCATACCTATTAAACTTGGAAGTCCTTAAGAATAATAAAAAAACTTTAAATAGTTTAGGTACAATAATCAATAATTCTAACTTTCCTAAAGTTGATATTGATTTAGTATTTAATGATTTTGATATTTCATTTCTTTCTCCTTTAGGTAAGTCAATCTCAAAAATTAAAGGGAAAATTGACGGAAATATTAATCTTTGGGGTGAATTAACTAATATTCAAAATTCTGGAGAGCTTAAACTAAAAGAGTCTGGTTTTATGATTCCTTTTATCAATGTAGATTATTTAATTGATAAAGACTCTAAAATAAATCTTTATAGAGATATTTTTGAAATTTTACCTACAAAATTAATTGATGGGCATATAGGGACATCAGCAAAAATACTTGGCAAGTTTCAGCATAAAAACTTTAGAGACTGGAAAATGGATTTGTCTATTGATTCTAAGAGAATTTTAATGCTAAACAAACCTAATAGCGCAGAAGCTATTTTTTATGGCAAGGGGTTATTGTCAGGTGAAATTAAAATGAATGGATCAACAAAAAACCCACAGTTACAATTGATTGGTACTACAGCACCAGGAACAATTATTAAGATACCTTGGAAAGACACCAAAGAATTGGAAGAAACATCATTTATAACATTTATAGATAAGAAAACAAAAGTTGTAAATATATCAAAACCAAAAAATCAAACTATAAATGAAATCAGAGGGTTAGAAATGTTTATGGAGTTAGATATTAATAATGATGCAATTATAGAGATAGTTATTGATCAATCCACTGGAAGTTATTTGAATGGAAGAGGTGAAGGCAGATTACTAATGGAAACTGATACAAAAGGAAAATTTAATATGTGGGGAGATTTTATTACATATGAAGGAATATATAATTTTAAGAACTTAGGGCTGCTTGACAAAAAATTTAACTTAAAACCTGGCGGTACAATTGTATGGGAAGGAGACCCATTGGGAGCAAAAATGGATTTAAATGCAATTTATGATGTTCCTGGAGGAGCTAATCCTGCTCTATTACTCGATAATCCAGGTTTTAATAAAAAAATTCCAACTCAAGTAGGTATCCATCTTCAAGGTAATTTACTAAAACCAGATAATCCTCTTTTTGAAATATATTTTCCAAATACAAGTGGATCAGTAGTTTCAGATATTAATTATCGATTGTCTGATCCTCAAAAGAGTCAATTACAAGCTATTTCACTACTTTCACAAGGAATTTTTATTAACGATGTTAGTGTTTCTGTACAAGGCCTAACAAATAATCTTTATGAAAAGGCTTCTGATTTATTTAGTTCCATTCTGGGAGATGAAAATGAAAAGTTGAAAGTGGGACTGAATTATATTCAAGGAGATAATAACTCTGAATTAGATATTTTTTCTGAAGATAGATTAGGACTTACATTATCAACTCAAGTAAGTGATAAAATTTTAATTAATGGTAAAATTGGTGTTCCAGTTGGTGGTGTAAATGAAACATTGATTGTAGGTGATGTGCAGATAGATTTTATTTTAAATGAAGATGGAACATTAAAAGCGAAGGTTTTTAATAAAGAAAATGAATTTAGATATATAGGAGATGAACTCGGTTATACACAAGGAATGGGTATTTCTTACAATGTTGATTTTAATGATTTTAAACAATTAATAAATAGAATCATTAAGGAAGCAGAATAATTTGAAGTTATTTTTTCTATGTAGATTACAAATGTAAGTTTTTCTATACCATTTAGAATGGTTAAATTTGTTCCTTCTTTTTAACTGAATGAAAGATATAAAAAAAATTGGTGTATTAACTTCTGGAGGAGATGCTCCAGGCATGAATGCTGCTGTTAGAGCTGTCGTTCGTAGTTGTGTTTTTAACAAAATTGAATGTTTTGGTGTTTATAAAGGTTTTCAAGGATTAATTGATAATAATATTAAGTCAATGAATGCCAGGAGCGTAAATAATATTATAAACAAGGGTGGAACAATTTTAAAAACTGCTAGATGTAAAGATTTCTATAAGGAAGAAGTCAGAAAAAAAGCTTATAAAAGCTTAAAAGAAAATGGAATAGATGCGTTAGTCATAATAGGAGGAGATGGTTCATTTACAGCCTCAATAATTATTAACAAAGAATTTGGTGTACCTATAATTGGAATACCAGGAACCATAGATAATGATATTCTAGGAACAAGTTTCACAATTGGTTATGACACTGCATTAAACACTGTAATTGAATCAATTGACAAAATAAGAGATACAGCTATTTCTCATAATAGATTATTTTTTGTTGAAGTTATGGGTCGTGATGCTGGTCATATTGCACTTAATGCTGGTATAGGTGCTGGTGCTGAAGAAATTTTAATTCCTGAAGAAGATATGGGCTTAGATAGATTAATTGAATCACTTAAAAGAAGTGAGAAATCGGGAAAATCTTCTAGTATTGTTATGGTAGCTGAAGGAGATAAGACTGGAAAAAATGTTTTTGAAATAGCATCATATGTTGAAAATAATATGCCAACATATGAAGTTAGAGTTTCTGTTTTGGGACATATGCAACGCGGAGGATCTCCAACATGTTTTGATAGAGTTCTTGCTTCTAGAATGGGTGTTTATGCTGTTGAATCTCTTTTAAATGGATCTTCAAATGTTATGGTAGGGATTAAAGATGATAGAATGATATTAAGCCCATTGGTAGATGCCATTAAGGGTCAAACAGAAATTAATAAAGATTTAATTAGAGTATCTGAAATATTATCAATTTAAATTTTAAGTATGTCATTAAAAATTGGAATCAATGGATTTGGTAGAATTGGAAGAATGGTTTTTCGTTCAGCTATAGTCAGTGATGATATTACAATTGTTGGAATAAATGACTTATTGGATATAAATCACTTGGCATATTTATTAAAGTATGATTCTGTACATGGTAGTTTTAATGGCACAATTCAAATAGAGAAAAATACATTAATTGTTAATGACAAGAAAATTAAAATTACTGCCGAGACAAATCCTGAGAATATTGTCTGGGGAGCTATGGGAACTGATGTTGTTGCTGAGTGCACGGGTATTTTTACTACTATTGATAGCGCTAAATCTCATCTAAATTCTGGAGCAAAGAAAGTAGTTATATCTGCTCCATCAAATGATGTTCCAATGTTTGTTGTAGGAGTTAATCATAAAGAAGTTCTCCCAGAAAACAAAATCGTATCTAATGCTTCTTGTACAACAAATTGTTTGGCGCCGATAGCTAAAGTTCTAAATGATAATTTTGGAATAAGAGAAGGGTTAATGACAACTGTTCATGCAGCTACTGCAACCCAACAAACTGTAGATGGACCCTCAAAAAAAGATTATAGGTTAGGTCGTAGCTCTTTACTAAATATCATTCCCGCATCTACTGGAGCTGCCAAGGCTGTAACTAAAGTTATACCAGAACTTGAAGGTAAATTAACTGGTATGGCATTTCGTGTTCCTACAGCAAATGTTTCAGTTGTTGATTTAACGGTTAAGTTAGATACTAAAACTTCATATGAAATTATTAAGTCAACTATGTTAAATGCTTCAAAGAATGAATTAAAGGGAGTATTAGGATATACAGAAGATTCTGTAGCTTCACAAGATTTTATTGGTGATACTCGTACATCTATTTTTGATGCTAATGCAGGAATGGAGTTAAATTCCAGTTTTTACAAAATAATTTCTTGGTATGACAATGAATGTGGTTATTCAAATAAGTTAATAGATTTAGCTCGTTATATTAATCAACTATAAGTTATGATTTTAGTTGTTGATAGTGGATCTACAAAAACTGATTGGATTGCAATTGACTACAAAGGATCTGTCTTATTTTCCACTCAAACCCTAGGTTTAAATCCTCAAGTGCTGTCTAGTTCTATAATAAATGAGAGAATAATTAATAATTATGATATATCTCAGAATAGAAATGATGTAACTAAGCTTTATTTTTATGGAGCTGGTTGCGGTGTAGATTCATCTTCAAAACGAATTGAAAAGATTTTTAAACAAATATTTTGTAAAGCAGAATTAGATATTAAAGAAGACACTTATGCTGCAGTTTATTCTTGTTCTAAAATAGGTGAACCATCTATAGTCTGTATACTTGGAACGGGTTCAAATTGCACTTATTTTGACGGAAATAATATTGAACAAAAAATTGTTTCATTGGGCTATGTGCTAATGGATGAGGCTAGTGGTAACTTTTTTGGCAAACAATTAATTAGAAGCTATTATTTTAATGAAATGCCAGAAAAATATGCTAAAGAATTTGAAAAGGAGTTTAAACTTGACCCTGATACTATTAAAGAAAACATCTATAGGAAAGAAAACCCTAATACCTACTTAGCAAAATTTGCTAAATTTATGATTAATCGAAAGGATCATCCATTAATGAAAGATATGATTTATAAAGGTCTTCAAAGATTTATTGAGCACCAGATTCTCCAATTTAAAAACTGTAAGGAAGTGCCAATTCATTTTGTTGGTTCAATATCATTTTACCTTGAAAAAGAAATAAAGGAGATTTTAAATGATTATCAATTAACTATGGGAAAGGTAATTAAAAGACCCATAGATGGGCTTTTAAAGTATCATAAATTTAATCTTCAATAATTCAAATTAATTATTTTATTCGTGGGCAATCATACTAATTTCCAACCTAACATTTTTAGGTAAGGTTTTTACAGCTACGGTTTCTCTGGCAGGAGCATTCTCATTATTAAAATATTCTTCATAAATACTATTTACTTTTGAAAAATCATCCATATTATTAAGATATATAGTTGCTTTTACAACATTATCAAACTCCATACTTGCAGCTTTTAATACTTCATTCAAGTTTTCCATAACTTGTCTTACTTCCTTTTCTATATCATTTTCAATTAAATCCATAGAAGGTGTTAGTGGAATTTGACCAGATAAATATAAAATACCTTTTGATTTAATAGCCTGATTATATGGGCCAATTGGTGAAGGAGCATTGTTTGTATAAATTATTTCTTTTTTATTCATAATTTTTATTGTTTAGTTTAGTTTTCTGTCTGGTTCTCTATTCTTTTCATATTTAATATCACTTAATAGTCCGGATTTAATTCCAATAAAAAAGTTCCAAGAAGCCCTTGGTGAAAAAGGCACCCAGTCAAAATTCATTCTCCAACTGTCAAGGTCTCTATCAAAACCTAATTGAGTATAGGTAAAACCTTTGTTTTTTACATCATATCCTGAAGAGGCTCTTATTCTCCATTTGGGAGTTATCTCAACATTTCCTGAAAACATAAAGGAATTATTTGTTATTTCTCTTTGTTTGGTTCTATTGGAGTAAGTTAAAGAGTAAGCTATTTTTAAATCCCACGGAATTTTACTTTTATAGTAGGGATATTTACTTGCTGGTATATTATCATCCTCAAACATTCTTGAATCTGCTGAATCAAAACCTCTACCGAATAATCCATCATCTCTACCTCCACTTGAAGCTGTTTCCCTATCCCTAGTTTCAGATTTATTTTTATTATCTGTTTTAGCAGAAATTGAATAATTAAAATTAACATTTGCACTTGTCATTCTAAGTAATGAGCCACCAGTAGAAATATTAAATTTATTAAATTTTTTGAGATTTTCATCAAGTGCATATGGATCAAAAGTAGCAGCGACATTCATTTGTAATTTATTCTTTAGAGCATTAAACCCTGTTGACATTCTTATAGGCGCTAAGTTTAATGAATCTGCTCTTAAATTATAGTTTGTAGATAAACTTAGATTATTTATAATCTTCACTTTCTTTGGCTCTAATTTTGTTGAATCTCTGTCTGTCACTTTTGCTTCAAAACTATTATTTATATTAATGCCTATACTACTCGAAAATGAATTACCAGGGGCACCAAATAATCCTCCTTCAAACCTTGTATAAGATCTTGTATTTCCATCTGCATCAATTATATATTCATCATAATATTGTTTTTCAAAACTTGGATTATAGCTATAGCTTATAGATGGTCTAATAGTATGTCTTATAGATTGAATTTTTTTATCATTTCCAAAATTAAAAGTACCATAAATTGTTGTTCCAATACTTGAGTTTAGATTATAAGTTCTAAATGCATCAAATTCTTGTATAGTATCTTTTATAACCAATTGACTTTCATTGTTATAATCGTTATACTTAATCGTTCTAGGCGTCCACACCTCTTTGTAATTACTTCCTAATGAAATACTTAGGTGTTTTAACAGTTTGAAATTTGTTGATAAGGGTATGTTATGAATCATTCCTGACCTTGCGTTTTCATACATATCCTCTTTAAATAAATTCTCTTCAGTAGTTATAATTCTATTTTCAAGTTTTCCAGTGTATTGAAAGTTTATATTTTGAAGTATTCCTTTTTTACCTCCTTCTTTTGGAGCAAATGGAAAAATTCTTTCCATATTAGTTTGTAGAGTTGGCAATGTAAGGTTTACACTTTTGGTTTGAGAATTTTGGGACATAGATGAAGTTAAAGCTACATTAACCCTTGGTGAACCAGGAAAAGTTTTTGAGTATGAAATTGATGAACTTAATGTATTATTTAAAAAATTTGGATTGTTCAATTGATTAACAGACTGTTGATAAAAGTCACTACTTCCAAGATTCACGGATGCTGAAAATGTTGAATAAGGACTGGCCTTTGAATCTTTTGAATGTGACCATCTAAAATTAAACACTGTTGATTTGGAATATCCAGAAAGACCTCTTTCTCCAGCTACAAGGTTTTCATAACGAAAACTTAAATTCCCAGTATAATTATACATTTTACGATATTGGGTATCACCTCTAAAACCATAACTTCCATTAGTATAATAGTCTCCAAGAATAGCAAGGTTAAAGTAGTCAGATAAGTTAAAATAATATCCTCCATTTTGGATTGCATATCCTCTATTATTGTTTTCTCCAATTGTTGGAAAAATAAATCCTGAGGATTGATTTTGTGTTGTAGGGAAATAGGCAAAAGGTAACATCAATGGTGTTGGGACATCTGCTATATACATATTTGTAAATCCTGCCACAATTTTTCCTTGAGGAACTAATTTTCCTTTTCGAACTCTAAAGTAATAATCAGCATCCTCTAAATCCCCACCAGTAGTAACTTTAGCATCTTTTAAATAGTAAACTGAGTCATTTTCTTTTTTTGTATAATTAGAAACAACATTTAATCCGCCTTGTTCAGTTTTGGAATTCCAAATTAAGGCTTTTTCTGTATCAAAATTATATCTTATTGAATCTGGATTAACTTCATTATTACCTTGCTTAAAATATGGGTATTGAGATAATGCTCCTGAAGAATCAGGAATTCTTCCAGCATAAACCTCCTTTTCTTTATAATCAAGAATTATTATTCCTGACTTAAGTGTAATATCTTGATAATATAACTCAGCTTTGTTATATAAGTATAACTTATTTTGTTTTCTATTAATCCTAACATAATCTTCAGCATTATAAGAAATTAAATCGAGTAAAAGGGGTTCCTTTTCATTGATTGATATTGAATCTAATTCAATATTTTTTTTTGAAATACTATCTTTTTTTGTAGTAGAGTTAGATTGACCAATAAGTATTGAACTATAAAAAAATATAAACAATGCTACTGTATAACTTAACTTTGACTGCAAGATGAAACCTCTTAAATTTGTAATGAAGCTAATATAGGTCAACAAAATTAAGGATAATTTTGTTGTTCAAATGACAAAGAAACGTTAATCAAATGAAAATCATTCAATTGAGTTTAATTATTAAGATATTGTACTCAATTATTTTATCTAATACCAATATAATAACTGATGACATTTTATATAACTCTAAACCATTTATAGTAGTAATTGATGCTGGCCATGGAGGTAAAGATTCAGGAAATAGAGGTAATGGATATTATGAAAAAAATATTGCTTTAGAAATTGCTCTTAAAATTGGTTCCAATTTAAGATCTAATAATGATATAAAAGTTATATATACAAGAAAGTCAGATGTTTTTGTTGATTTATTTCAACGCGCTAGAATTGCAAATTCAGCTGATGCAGATTTATTTATTTCAATTCATTGTGATTCTCATAATTCAAATGCTTATGGTGCAGGAACTTTTGTTTTAGGACTTCATGCAAATGATAGAAATTTTGAAGTTGCTAAAAAAGAAAACTCAGTTATTTTTTATGAAGAGAATTATGAAGAGAACTATGATGGTTTTGATCCAAATAATCCTGAATCCGTTATAGGTTTGACTTTAATGCAAGAAACATATTTGGATCAAAGTATTATAGCAGCAGCAACAATTCAAAAACATTTTGTAAATGATTTAGGGCGAAAGAATAGAACTGTAAAACAAGCTGGTTTTATAGTTTTGAAATATACTTATATGCCAAGTGTATTAATAGAGACTGGGTTTTTAACAAATAAAAATGAAGGAGCATACCTTAACTCAGAAAAAGGCCAAAATGCTATGGCTAAGGCCATCTCAAATGCAATTATTGATTATAAAAATGATATAATGAAATCTCTTCAAGAATCATATTTTTTTGATTCTAATGAAAAAAATAGTCATATAAGTGATGTAGTTGAAAAAATAAACTACAAGATTCAAGTCGCAGCCAGCTCAAACAAAATAGAAACAAAATCCTTTAATTTCAATGGTTTGAAATCTATTTCAAGAGAAAAATCTGGAGAAATATATAGATACTATTTTGGAAACACATATAAATATAAAGCTGCAAAAAAAATATTAAAAACTGTTAAAAATAAAGGCTATAAAAGTGCTTTTATTGTTGCTTTTAGAGGCAATAAAAAAATATCAATTAAAGAAGCTCAAAGAAATGAATGAAATATTAAATCACATCTTATTTATTTGCTAATTTTGTAGGATGATTAAAATTTCCAAAGAATTTAAAACTTTTTTCTTAGTATTATCTGGAATCATATTATTTGTATTTGGATATAATTTTTTAAAAGGTCAATCCATTTTAAAAAAACAGAAAACAATTTATGCTGTTTACTCTGAAATTGAAGGTTTGGTATCAGGAGCTAAAGTTACTTTAAATGGTTTAACAATAGGATCAGTTACTAGAACCGATTTTGTTACAGATGGCACTGATATTCTTATTACAATGAGTATAAGAGGAGATGTTAATTTTTCAAAAGAAAGTGAAGCTGTACTATATGAAACTGGTTTAATTGGAGGAAAAGCAATTTCAATAAATCCAATTTTTATAAATAATCAATCTATTAAATCTGGCGATACTTTAAAATCAATAATTAAGCCCGGGTTTACAGAATTAGTCAATCGTCAGATTGAACCTCTACAAGACAAAATAGTTGGCACATTGACTAGTGTTGATTCATTATTTGCTGGTGTGAGTAATGTTTTAAATTTAGATACTCAAAACAATTTAAAGTCTATTCTTGAAGATCTTAGTGTATCATTAGAAAATGTTAATAAGGCCTCCGTTGTATTATCTGATCTATTAATTTCAAATCAAAAGAATTTTTCCAATACTATGGAAAATTTATCTATTTCATCAAAAAATATTAATTCTATTACAGATTCACTAGCATCAATTAATTTTAATAGGACAGTTAAGCAATATGAATTGGTTGCTGATAACATTAATCAATTATTATTAAAATTGGATTCAAATGAAGGTACAGCAGGAAAATTATTAAATGATGATAATGTTTATCTGCGTTTAGAAGCAGCATCTAAAGCTTTAGAGGATTTACTTAATGATATAAAACTAAACCCTAAAAGATATGTGCATTTTTCTTTATTCGGAAGAAAGGAGAAATAACAAAGCAATAAAATAATGACTTATTTGCCAAATCTTTTATTTTTATTATTATTAATCTGCAGTATTAGCCTTTTTATAAGAAATATAAATAAGGTAATAACAAATATAAATCTTGGAAAGCAGATAAATAGAAGTGATAATAGTGGTGAAAGGTGGAAAAACATGATTCTTCTTGCCCTTGGTCAATCAAAAATGGTTTCTCGACCTGTTTCAGGAATTTTACATATACTTGTTTATTTAGGATTCATTTTAATCAATATTGAATTGCTTGAGATAATAATAGATGGGATTTTAGGAACCCATAGAATTTTTTCTCCATTTTTAGGAGAATTTTATTCTTTATTAATTGGTGTTTTTGAAATATTTGCTTTTCTAGTTATAGTTGCGGTAACTATTTTTTGGATTCGCAGAAATATTATCAGAATTAAGCGTTTTATGAATCCAGAAATGAAGGGATGGCCTAAAAGAGACGCTGATTACATTTTATATTTTGAAATAATCTTAATGTTTCTATTTCTTTCTATGAATTCTACTGATAGTCTTCTTCAAAACCTTGATGTGCCAAATTATCAAAAAGCAGGCTGGTTTCCAATTTCATCTTTTCTAGATATTTTATACGCTAATTTTTCAATTCCAGATTTAATATTATTAGAACGCACTTTTTGGTGGATGCATATAATCGGAATCTTATTTTTTCTTAATTATCTATATTATTCAAAACACTTACATATCTTATTAGCATTTCCAAACACATATTATGCTAACCTTGAATTACAAGGAAAATTTAAAAATAACTCTTCTGTAACATCAGAAGTTAAATTGATGTTAGATTCTAGTAATAACTCATTTGATTCTTCAAATAACAATGAATCAATTCCTGATAAATTTGGAGCCTCAGATGTTACAGACTTAACATGGGTTCAGCTGTTAAATGCATATTCATGTACTGAATGTGGTAGATGTACTAGTGAATGCCCAGCTAATTTAACAGGCAAGAAATTATCACCTAGGAAAATCATGATGGATACTAGGGACAGATTGGTTGAAGTAGGTGACAATTTTAATAGAAATAATTCCAAAATTATTCCAGATGGAAAACAATTACTTAAGGATTATATATCTCCAGAAGAATTATGGGCATGCACATCATGTAATGCATGTGTTGAAGCTTGTCCAATAGGCATTGACCCTTTATCAATTATAATGGATATGAGACAATACCTCGTAATGGAAAAATCTGCAGCACCATCTGAATTGAATAATATGATGGGCAATATTGAAAACAATGGAGCTCCTTGGCCTTTTAATAACCAAGATCGCTTATTGTGGGCTGAAGAGAATTAAATCATGAAATTATTTTAATTATTATGCAAAACAATAAAGTAAAAAATCATTTACAAAAAAAGACAAAGGATGGAAAACTAGTAAGTCCTGTTTTACCAAAAGAAGTAAAAAATTATCTTATTGATATTGATGGAACAATATGTGATGATATACCTAATGAGGAGCCAGAAAGAATGAAAATTGCAAAAGTATATCCAGATGCATTAACTACATTAAATAAATGGTATGATCAAGGTCACATAATATGTTTTTTTACTGCGCGAATTGAATCTCATAGGAAAATAACCGAGGAATGGTTGTTAAAAAATGGATTTAAATATCATAGTTTATTGATGAACAAACCTAGAGGCGGTAATTACCATTGGATTGATAATCATCTAGTACGAGCTACTAGATATAATGGGAAGTTTACTGATTTAATTGAAAAAGAGGTGACCATTGAAGTTTTTGATGATGAAATATCTTAAATTTTATCTATAAATGAAAGTTCCAACTTTAGCATCAATGGCTGCAGAAGGCAAGAAACCCGATGTTCTTTTTTGGGTTGGATGCTCTGGTAGCTTTGATGAAAGAGCAAAAAAAATCACCAAAGCATTTGTGAAAATACTTAACAAAGCTGATATGTCTTTTGCTGTTTTAGGAACTGAGGAAAGCTGTAGTGGTGATCCTGCAAAGCGATCAGGAAATGAGTTTTTATTTCAAATGCAGGCATTGGTAAATATTGAACTAATGAATTCTTATAATATAACAAATATTGTAACAACATGCCCTCATTGTTTTAATACACTTAAAAATGAATATCCTGAATTAGGTGGAAATTATATAGTTCAACATCATACACAGTTTTTAAATTGGATGCTAAAACAAGGTAAATTTTCAATTAAAGGAG
>TARA_B100000686_G_C16806254_1_pt1 | contig 20236 bp, 14 predicted proteins | sample TARA_B100000686 | Tara Oceans TARA_B100000686 (sample SAMEA2622733) | marine metagenome | biome: marine biome (ENVO:00000447); feature: marine epipelagic mixed layer (ENVO:xxxxxxxxx); material: "saline water (ENVO:00002010), including plankton (ENVO:xxxxxxxx)" | depth 150 m | reverse complement strand
CTTGATTAATTTTTAATCGCAGCACCTCGAAAACTCCCCGAACTATTGAACAAAGAAAGATATATAAAATGCCTAAACAATAACAATGCAAACATCAGAAAAGCTGTAGCCAAAGAGTACATGATTAACTTTACACCAGAGAAAAGTGCCAATCACATTTTCTTAGACAACTTAAATTATCAAAACACAGAAACCACAAAAAATATAGCTTCAGCTTATATAACACATTTCAAGCTTAACCAAAATACAATTAAAAAACTGCTACACCATAAAATCAAAGAAGTTAGAATGGCTGCCATGGATGTCATATTTGATAACAACAACTCTTTGCATGATCTTACAAACCTACTCTCTGCCAATAAAGTAAGCGAAGCAACGGCAGTATACAATGAAAAAATTAAAAATGGAGATTTTGACAACTCACTGGAACACATTATTAAAACAACCCCAGAGCCAGAACTCACAGAAGCCTTAGAACACAGAGCTGTACTTCAAATATCCAAAAATAATTTTAACTTTAGTAAATGTAAAGTGGTAACAGGCTCACCTCAAGAAAAAACTCTTACCCGTGCAATCGAGAAAGCACATTCAAAAATAAAAAATGATATAGAATCAACCTTAAACCATATCAACAATAAAGGCTTTGATGATTACATAAAAAATGTTGACTTTGATGACACTCTCATCAGCAGTAGAGTAGCAAGAGGGTTTATTGAAAGGTATGAAACGCCAGATCACCTTAAGGAAGGCCTAGCCCTTATTGCTGCTAAGTGTTTTGAAAACACTAACGACAGTGTGTTATATGGAAATTTCGAAAGCCTCTTGAAGCATAACAACAACGAAATCAACAACATATTCTGTAAAAAAGTTATAAAAGAAATTAAACTTGGTGTTTTTGACAGAATACTTGAAGGCTCTATCACAAACTCGTTCAAGAACACTTTTATGATTTCATGCGCAGAAAAAGAGCTCCATGATTTTATCAACTACAACTCATTTGGTCCAGACTTTAATAATACTAATATTTTTAAAACAGATAACCATGAACTTATGGCCGCCCTACATCAAAGATATAAACATGTGCTAGCCATCCAAACAGAACAATTATCCCAAAGAAGAGTTTATTGGCACCCAAGAGCAGTTGATTACTCTAAAAGTGACCTACCTACCTTTTTCGTACACTCAAACAACACACTACCAAAGGAGTTTTTAAAACTTAAAAATGAATCACTTGTCAAAATTCTAGAAAACCAACCAAGTCTCGCTAAGTTCGTGTGCTTTGAGAAAGAACTTCATATAAATGACACACCGGAGCTTAAAACATTAGCAGAGAGTTACGCTTTAGAAAGGATAAATAGAGCATTAAAAGGAAAATCATCAAATAAAGTAAGCTCTATTATTAATGACAAATATTTCTGGAGCATCAAAGCGCCTCAAATCACTGAAAAACATGAGCAACTTATCAAGGCACAGTTAAAAAGAGCACGTTTCTTAGAACCGGACAGTAAATTATATTTAAAAATTATAAACGAAGCACCGACTGAACTTGTTAATAAATATAATATTAGAGCCAAATTAGCAAAACAAGAAAAGAGAGAAATATTATTTGATAAATTATCTACCAAGATGGAAGATGGCTCAAAACCAATAACCTTTGCATTTGGTGTGATCGGCGCAACAATAATGCTCGCTTCTGAATTAAAACATCATATTAGGGATTAACTTTTTCTAAAATTTTATGTAAGTCTTTCTTAATATGAGTCGCCATTATTTTAATACGACTCATTTGCTGTGCCTCTCACTCCCTTTAAAAGAGATAACTGTACATTAACACCGACACAGACTGTCGGTTTTTTTATTTTTCACCCTCTAAAAAACCTCTATCTCAATAATTCGCCCCATCAAGAAAAACTATAACAATAACATTGAACTCACAAAGTGCTCACAACAAAACCATCCCCCCCTCAATAATAAGGCAAAAATCATAGAGTATCAGGCATAAACATGAACACTCTCTTCTGTAAAGTAAATATAAGGATACGAAATAAGTTTCAATGGTGCAGATGATAAAAACCGAGGATATTCTAATGAAAGTTATGCGCTTAAAAGACCAAGAGACAATGCAAGGACCTAAAGAGAATTTTACTGGTGAAGTTACTGTGCAAGGTTATTTTCAGCATGAGGCACCATCAACTGTTAGTGGTGCTCGAGTCACTTTTGCCCCAGGTGCCCGTACAGCATGGCATCGGCATCCATGTGGTCAGACTTTAATAGTGACAGATGGTATTGGATGGACCCAAATTGAAGGTGAAGACAAAATTGAATTTCATACTGGCGATATTATGCTCTGCCCAAAAGACAAGAAACACTGGCATGGTGCAACACCAAACTCATCAATGACACATATCGCCCTACAGGAGTCAAAAGATGGCAAAGCTGTGGAATGGTTAGAAAAAGTCACCGATGAAGAATACTACGGCAAATAAATTGACTACAAGGAGAAGCACCGATGAAATCAACAGCAACTAAAAGTATTTTCTTACTCATCGTGTTTGTTGGAGCTGTGCTTCTGCAAATGAAGATTGCAACAGCAAAGGAGGCACACGTGTTAACAAACAAAGAACAAAGTATTATTACAATTGCAGGCTATACAGCCTCTGGCGATATTGAATCACTAAAAATAGCTCTACCAGCTGGACTTGAGGCGGGCCTTACAATTAATGAAATCAATGAAATCCTTGTACAAATGTACGCTTATGCTGGCTTCCCAAGAAGTTTAAATGGCATCAATGCATTTGTTGAGGTATTAAATAATCGTAAACAACAAGGCATAGATGATATTCAAGGTGAAGCAGCAACACCTCTTCCAAATGATATTAACTTACAGACAAAGGGCAATGCTACTCGTAACACCCTCGTTGGTACGGATTTAACGGTGAATCAAGCGCCATATGCACAAGCAGCACCAGTTATAGATCAGTATTTGAAAGAACATCTCTTTGGTGCCATTTTTGCTCGAGATACATTAAGCTATAAACAACGAGAATTTGCCACAATTGGTGCTTTAGCGGCTATGCATGGTACATCAGCCCAATTAAGCTCGCATTTACAAGTATCACTTAATGTTGGCATAACCAAAGAACAGCTCCACTCATTCACAAGCCTCGTGAGTAACACATTTGGAGCTGATCAAGGTAAAATAGCAGAACAAGCCTTAAAGAAGGTTCTTCATTCAAACTAATAAGGCTAAGAGTGTGGAATATATTTGTACACACTTGTGTTTGAGACTTTCTCTTGTACATTGACACGGTGGTTTTCTAAAACCACCTCAAGCTTAAAACAGGCTCTTTCAGCAACTTTAGCACTTGCTTTGTTATCAGAATCACATTGAATTTCAATACGCTTAGCACCAAGATTTTCTGCTGCATAATGGGTTAAAGTATTTACAGCTTCAGTCATATAGCCATGCCCTTCGTAGGGAGTACCAAGCCAATAGCCAATTTCAAATTTAGGTATACTCCAATCTAAACGAGGAAACCCACAAACACCAATAATGCATTGAGACTCTTTATCCTGAATCAGATAATTAAGGGCATCCTTACTTTCAAAATCCTGTTGAGCTTTTTTAAGGTGAGCTGTTAAGTTCTCTAAACTTGGCATCTCTTTGGCCCAACGCATAGTTTCATGCAGACGCTGGAAGGATTTTTCTATAAGAAGATGAAGCTCTTCTGCATAGCTTACTTCTGGTGCAAGCAAATTAAGTCGGTCGCTTTCAATCACTAACTGAACAATAGATGCTCTTAACATAGATCTCTTACCTATTAAGATTACAGAATGCAGATAACAAATAATGCTACTCTCAATACATTAAATATATATTTAAGGGGTGCAGCATGTTCAATAAAAAATATCTTACTCTAATCCTATTCTCTATTGGAATCAACATCTTTACGACATCAGCCTCAGCAAAGGTCATCCCTATCCAGCAGAATACGATTAACATGACGGCGCAGCAGCTAAGCGCTATTATGAGCAGTAAAATTAATAGTGAACGTATTAATGGTAATTTCTTTATTGCTGGTGTTGCTGATGCTTCTGAAGGCATCAAATGGTGTGGGTATGATCGTGTAAGTGCAGTTCAACTCTGGAATAGAATAAACCGTCATTTAAAAACACTTGATAGTGAACAACGGCAAGAACGGGCAGCTAAAGTTATTAATGAACTGCTTGAAAAAGTCTACCCTTGCAAAAAGCAATAAGATAGCCTTAAGTTATTTAGAGTTAGCGCGATTGATACCAGTAAGTTCTAAAAAGAACAATGTCGTCTAAATCGATATTGGTTTGATCAACACCAATATTAATGGAGTTTTGCAAAGTAGCACTTGCAGCTCTTGTAATCATATCTGGTGAGCCTGGTAAACCTCGGGCTTCATCACTCCAAAGCAAATAGCTATCCTGGTCGTTTGAAAGAGCCTCACCATCTTTTAGACTAAAGCCATACAGGCTCGCAGTACCAAAATGCACTGGCTCGCATGGGTTCACCGAGTTTACAGGTGGTGTCAGTGTGGACATAAAAATTTGATCGTTGAAAATAAGCGTTTGCGCAAAGCTCTTTTCACCAATATGTGGCATCTGAAATAACCAGCCTCTATGCCCCCCTTTATCAAGCACACCACCAACGCTTGTTAAGTCATTTGGGAAAATACTGCCTGCATTTGTATATTGATATCCCTCAGGTGGTTGATAGATAAAATCATCTATAAAAACAACTAAACGGTTTTGCTCTTCTATATCCAATGGGTTAAATCGGTTACCACTACTCAAGGCAATAATAAACTGATACCGTGAGTGACCACCTAATCCACTTGAAATTGAAACATCAATATTATTAGTAAAAACTAAATCCTCATTTTCATACTGGGCAACACCCAAGCGACCACAATCAAGTATTTTTAATGCTGTACGAACAATGTCACAGCGGAACACTTGCCCTCGTATATCATTAATAAAAAATGTATCGATAAACCCATCATGATTAGCATCAATTAATATTGGCTTTGACACTAAAGAGTATTTCATTTCAGGTATATTTATATCTGCGAATTCGTTCGATATACTCCATAATAAATCACCTGTTGCAGCATCCATAATATAAAGCGCATTACCAAGCTGCTGTTCTGATGAATATGGCATGTTTGGATCAAGCCCACCTCCCAACACAACAATATCTTGCGTATCATTCTCGCTTCTTTTAATTGTTCCTACAGCTGCTTGACTTACACTTAGACCTAAACGATTAAACCCAGGTGACTCATTATTGATTGACCAAGCATATTTTGGCTGCGTTCTTTCAGTGACATCAAGTGCATAAAAACTTGAACCACCGCGGCCTAAACCAAAGTAAAGCATTGTTTTCGCTGAACCAGATTGGGAATTAATATCGTGGGAATAAAGTGCGCCATCAAGACCATAATGCTTGGTTTGATTCGAGCTATCCATGTATTGAATATTTTTCAAAAACTCAAAAGGCATAAATGAATACAGGTGTTCACCATCAGAGGAATCGAATGCATGCAAATAGCCCTCATTACTACCAGTAAAAACAACGGGGTGTGCTTTAGAACCATTAAAATAGCTGATCACATATGGTTTTTGGTTCAACTGATCCCCTAGGCTTTGACGGGTTTCCTCGCTGATCTTATCATCGTCAATATCATAAATATCCATACCTCCCGCCCATTTTAAGAGGTGTTTTCGATCTTGATCAGTCTCAACGGCCAGATCGGCATTTGTAAAAAGAGCGTTATCTGCATCTAATACATAGGTTGTTTGATTGATCGTGGTATTTTTAATTAACTGACTCTGTGGAATAGAGAATCGATTTGAACCAAACGAGCTTAAATGATCAAGTGCACCACCTTTTGTAGGACTATGACCATCTACTTCACCACTCCATAAACTTGTTGTATTAGGGTTAACGCTGCCATCATCAGAAAGGAAGGGCTGATTATTTTTCCCAACAAGCTCACCCTTTTCATTGACTTTAAACTTTTTTAAGTTTCCAAACCAATGCCCTGCTTTCATTTCCCAGATATTAACAAAAGCCTCATCTGTCGTGTTTATTGGATGACCAGAAGAGCTTGCTGTCAGCACATTATATCCAATAGCTGGCTTACTCATATTTTTAATATCCGCTAACAATTCTTGTAATGCCTCATGTAAATCTGCAACATCATCAAGGGCTTTATGAAATCCGCCACTGGCAAGAGCTGCTTCATCAAGAATTGTACGAGCCTCAGATTCTGACCAAGTTGAGATAAAATGCGTTGTTATCAATTGTTCACCATTAAGATCAGGCATTACATCATGAGTTGCTAGATACCCACTTAACTCATCTAAGAGTGTATGTTCAGGCAATCTATCTCGCTCTGGATAGGAATCTGAATATGACGGCATGCTCACACTTCCACCAGTAAGAGCTTGTATTTCGCTATTGGCATGCCAATCATAGGTGGGCTGCCCATCAGTTACCATGACAATATGATTAGAGCTGCACTCCGTTATATTTTCTTTGTAATTTAAATTAAGGTTCTCATTTTTATAGGCTGAAGTATCAATATCATCGAGGTGCTCATCAGGCCAACCAAAGGCTGCTTTTTTACTCCAAATTGATTTTTGTCCTGTTAAATAATAAAAGGCTTCAAACAAACTTTCTGTTAAAGGGGTTTGATTCGCATCTAAAATATTTTCGACGTAGGTTTGATCTAAACGCAAGGCAATTTCAGAAGCATCCTCGTTCGTCTCTATTGGTTTCATTGCCTGAATAACATAAGCACCATTATTTGTTTGGCCTGCATCAGGATAGGCTGTACGAATGTTAATGCCCGTTGGACCACCATCTGCATACCAGCGCCAAAAGCTTTTGTTATTTAAGCCAGTACGCATAAAACCTACATTTGTACCAACTAAGGCAGGAAGCACATCGGAAATAACTGTACGAGCAACATCAATACGTTGTAAAAACCATCGCTCCATGTATGGCACGGGACAGTCTGCATAATAGCCTTCAGCATAGAGTTCCACATCCACTGGGCAATGCCACGAATCATGGGACTCAGTTAACGTCATTGGGACAACAGCGGTATTGACTAATTTGGACTCAATAGCATTTTTAGTCGCTAAAAGTGCTGCAGCATTTGGATCGTAAGGGTTTAAATAAGGGTCCACCAAGCTAAACTTAAGCTTGTAGGACTCCACAAGGGAAGATGAGGCATCTAATACAAAGAGAATATTAATATTCTGTGCTACATCAGGAGAAAACCAGATGTAATCAAGCTCGTCAGCAGCCACAATCGATGTGCATAGTGAGCTTACTAATAAAGTTAATGCTTTTAATGGCTGACTCAAAAGCCTATACAACACGAGATGCCTCTAACTTGAAATAAGAATGTATCCTATTTATAGGTTAGCTTATGCTGTCGGAATAATTGTGTATATACGTAAAGAAGAGAAGAAGCTAGGGGTATTGTCATTCTATTTAATAGAATCTTTATTATACCTTACTGGATTTTCTACGCTTCTTTCTATAAACCTTCTTATCGCCCTTACCTCTTAACCCTGCAAAATCTCGTGGGTGAATTTCACCAATCAATGAATGCAAATCACCCGTTAAATGGCCCATAAACTGCCCATAGGACGCTTGCTTCTCACTGATTGATTCAAGCTGGGACTCCCAGTGTGCCGTCATATCAGGTAAAGCCATACGATCTGGCAAGCTGTTTATTAAACTACGACCAATATCAGTTGAATGTATTTCCTTGCCCTTCTTGGTTAAGAAGCGGCGCTTAAACAAAAGTTCAATGATACCAGCACGGGTTGCTTCAGTGCCTAAACCATCAGTGTCTTTCAAGACTTTTTTAATCTCCGGACTTGCGACAAAGCGTGCAATTCCAGTCATAGCAGCTAAAAGTGTTGCATCTGTAAAACGTTTCGGTGGTGATGTGTTTTTTTCAAGCAACTGCCCTTCTACACATTCAACGGCATCATTCACTTTTAAATTTTTCAGCTTTGGGTTTTGTGGCTGCTTTGATTTCTCATTACGACTTGGTAACACAAGGGTTTTCCAACCCTCTGACGTTGTATTACGTTGATTTGTCACAAACAAACCACCAGATACTTCTGAATGAATTTTTAAAACATCTTCTTTAAATGCATCTGCAAACTGCATTAAATATTGCCGACAAATTAAATCGTAAATATTTTTTTCGTCAGCAGCAAGGCTTTCTCCATTTTGTATTTTTTGCGTTGGGATTATGGCATGGTGAGCACCAACTTTAGAGTCATTCCAGGCTTTTGACTTCTTATTTAAATCAATATTCTTCATTAAAGTCTGCATATATGGCAGCGTTTGCGCGACGGCATGACTCACTTTATGACGATCATTAAAATGCTCTTTTGGTAAGAAACGGCAGTCTGAACGAGGATAGGTAATTAACTTATAGCGCTCATATAATTTTTGACAAATATCCAGTGTTTTTTGTGCATTTAAATTAAAACGATTGGCGGCATCAATTTGTAAGGCTGATAAATTATATGGCAATGGCGGCGCTTTGCTCGCTTTTGTTTTTTCGACAGCTTTAACCTTACCTGTTTGACCTTGGGTTTTAGACACCACGAGTGCTGCAAGCTTCTGGCTTAATACTCGCCCTTCATCATCTTGATAAGGTTCACATGCCTCACTTGGCACCCACTTAGCTTTATAAGTAATGTCTTTCTTGGCAGCATGAAGTGTGACTTCTACTTCGTAAAAAGGCTTTGACACAAACTGCTCTATTTCATGATCTCGCTTCACAACCAAACCTAGCACAGGTGTTTGCACACGTCCGATAGAAAGCACACCAGTAAAACCAGCCTGTTGGCCCATCAAGGTACACAAGCGAGTCATATTTAAACCATACAACCAATCAGCACGAGCACGGGCTAAAGCTGAAGTTGCTAGTGGTATAAAGTCGGTATTCTGTCGAAGATTTTTCAAGGTATTCTGAATAGCCGCAGGATTCATGTCGTTTACAAGACCACGAAGAACAGCTTGTTTCTTTTTTTGACTGACTTTAGCGTGATTAATCACTTCATCCACAAGAATTTGCCCGACCCGATCAGGGTCACCCATGTGCACAATCTGATCTGCCTGCTTAATCAGCTTCACCACAACCTGTAATTGCTTCTTGGTTTCTTTCTTAGGTTGTAGCTTCCACTGCTCTGGAATTATGGGAATATGATCAAGCTGCCATTTCTTGTACTTTTCATCGTAAGCATCAGGCTCAGCCTGCTCGAGCAAATGGCCTATACACCATGTCACGCAATCACCTGTACCTACTTGGATATAACCATCATGACGAGTATGGGGTTTAGGTAATACATCAACAATAGCCTTACCAACACTTGGCTTCTCAGCTATATAGACTTTCACAGGCACTCCTTGCAGCTTTTGTTTTGATCATCAGTGCAAGAAGTATACAGGGAATAAAGGGAAGGAAAAATAGAGATGCGTCACATATTAAAAAAGCCCAGCACATCTCTGTACTGGGCTTTCTCTACTTCTTAACAGCGTTAACTAAAAACGAAGTTGTTGCACCTCTTGCAAACTTAAAGCGCGACTAAACACTTTAACTCGTTCAATTGAACCATCAAAATATTCATCTCCACCTGGCAAATCTGAACCAAGGACTAAGTCTTCGGTAGTTTGACCAAATTGTATTGTCGCTGCTGGCTGGTAAGAATCGAGCACACCATCAATATAGAACTTAATCGTGTAGCCATCATAAGTCACCGCTATATCATGGGTGGTGCCTGCTGTTAGTGTTGTTGATGAGTTCCATGAACCACCACCAATTGCACCAGCAGGCCCGCCCCAGTTTGCTGTAAAACGAATGGCACCATTACCCCAAAGTTGTAGTGCATAAGGTGATGTGTTTATACCCTTGGTTATGACACCATCCCAATTATCGAATGCATCTACTGTCACACGGGCACTAAGTGTTATTTCGTTTTGAATGTTATGGTTTGCCCCATGGGGAATGTATATAGCATCGCTTGTGCCGTTATATGTATGAACTTCTGGTGCAGATACGTCTGCAACCAGCTGGCTTGAGCCTTGGGCTAGGTTTTGTATTTGCTGGTCAGATAACTGGCGGTTAAATACGGCTACATCTGCAATTGCACCATCGAAATACTCATCTCCACCTGGCAGGTCGGCCCCAATAATCATTGGCTCTGTATTTTGCCCAAGAGAAAGTGTGACTGCAGGTTGGTAAGGATCAAGTTCGCCATCGATGTAAAACTTTAATGTATGACCATCAGACACAACAGCAACATGATGCCACTCACCTGTTGTCATGGTAAGACTTGAGTTCCAAGTACCAACAGCTGTTGTATTTGCATTCGCTGCTGGAATATCCCAGTTCGTCGCTAAACGTAATGCGCCATCACCCCAGACTTGTAATGCATAAGGACTATTATTAATGCCCTTTGTAATAATGCCATTCCAATTTGCAAAACTATTGGCATAAATACGAGCAGAAAGTGTAAATGATTGCGTTAAATTCATAGCATCTGTATGCGCAATTTCACCATAATTATTGCCATTTAATTGCAGCCCACCAGCCTCTAATGGGTAAGCACTGACCACAGGGGTTACGGCTTGATTTTCTCCCGCAACAATTGCAACGTCATCAAGTAATACACCACAACATGGATTACCACCAGAGCCTGCAAAACTTAATGTTTCTGTTGCTGCTGTTGCCGTAAATGTATAAGAGGCTTGAATCCAGTTATCGATACCAGAGTTTGTGGCTGTCCATGTATCATCAAGATCAGCAATGCTTACCTGTGCGTTTGCACTGCCACCAGCGAAGTTATGGATCGCATAATCAAAAGTTAAAACATACTCTTGCCCAGGAGTTAATCCATTTATTGTTTGTGAGATAGTGCCTAATGGTGGGCCATTTAAATCAATATGACGCAGACCAGATGCACCGCCTAAACCAAGACCGTTATGATCATTATCATGCACGCTAATGGTGCCCTGAGTCACTTGCCATTGGCCTAGGTTTTGCCCTGCAGGCACGTTTAACCAATAACCGTCTTCCGGCACAAGTGTTTCGAAACCACCATCTTGCACAAGATTGCCAGCAAAAGAATCTGACTCTGGCGCTAAATGCACCATATGTCCAATAGAAGGGACACCAGCTGCATCTAATGCATACACAAGATAATACCCAGGGGTTGCGATATTGGCAGATGCTGGAATTTGTGCAGTTAAAGTATTGCCAGCTTGAGCAAAATTCAATTCCACAAAACGCTGATCATTATTAAATGAATGAGTCACTGCACCAGTTTTTAGGAATGTCATGCGCGCAATTGGTTTACTTGAATTAACTGTTAATTCAATTGAGCCACCATAGCTCACTGCTGCTTGCGAACTTGAAACGACTGGGCGTGCCGCGAGTTGTGTTCCAACATATAAATATGGTGGTGTGAAAATTTGCGCATTTAAATTATTCACTGGCCCTGGTGCACCACCACCGCCAGAAACAATCGTTGCATCTGGTAATAAGATTGCAGAGCTGTGGTAGAGCCTTGCGTGGACTTCAGATGCAAGCACTGTCCACTCACCAGTGGCTGGGTTCCACAGTTCTGCAGCAAGTGACGGCCCTGCACCTCCAAGCCCTGCGTTTTCATCAGAACCACCTGTTACCAGCACTTGACCGTTTGGTAAAATTGTTGAATTTGCCCAGTGGCGTGGAAAATGCATTGGCTGTGCTTGCGTAACAACAGGGTTATCACCTGTCACATCAATGAGAGTTGCAGCACTACTTGCTAATGGCCCACCACCATTTACATAATGGCCGCCACCCACTTGCAGAATTTTACCTGGCTGATACATCACAGCTGTTGAAGTGGCACCAATATTATTACCAGGAAAAGCCCCTGCTTCTTCAATATGCCCTTCACCTTGGTAGTCCAAGTAAAACATGGCTGGACCTGCAATACCGAACACTCGTCCATTTGGTAATACCCATGCACGTGGATACCACCAGCGGAAAAAGTCATCGCCATAAGCATAAGCACTAGACGCACCAAATAAACTACGCCAGCCAGTGGCAGGATTATATATTTCTGGCGTCAGCATACCATTGCCAACAACACCATCATCACTGCCACCCTGCACCAGAATTTCGCCATTAGGGAGTGTTGTGGTTGTCGGGTACCAACGCGGATACGCCATGCTAAAACCTGCATCAGTCAGCGTACTGGTATTACTGGAGTAAATGGTTGTGTTTGGATTGCCCCAGTTACCTCCAGTGCCATTATCACCACCAGCTAAAAGAACCTGCCCTGTTTGTGGTAATAACACCTGCGCTGCACAAAAAATATCGGTTGGTGTTTCGTTCGGTAGAAGCGTATGAGCATTTGCACCTGTGCCTAGAGCTGGGTTCCAAACACTGTAATGTAATTCTGCACCCTGGCCACCAGTGTTGTTTGTTCCAAATGTCATTAAGGAACCATCAGGATTTAATACCGTATGAATAGGGATTATTGGCCAGTCAAATACACCACCCCAAGCGCCAAGTGTGTCATTCGCTTGCACAAATGGCACACATAAGAGTGTCCCCAGCGATAAAGCTGTTTTCTTAAAAAGTGTCATAAAAAAACCCTGTTTTATTGAGTTGAAATAAGGGATTGGATATCACTGGCTAAGCGTTTAGGGTCAAACCTTGTACCAGCATAATGTTGAAGTATTTCACCTTGTTTATTAATCAGCAGCACCAGCATTTTATGATCTAGTGTGTCTGAGTTATTTAAACCAAGAGAAATAGTGTTAGAAAAATAAGCTAAATCTTTTTTAGATGTTCGTGCAAAAGTCCAATAGTCTTTATTGGCATTAAATTTCGCAGCATAGTCTGATAATGCTTTGGGCGTGTCACGATCTGGGTCTATAGAAATTGAAGCAAAATGAACAGCATTAAAATCAGTCTCATTTAATGCATCTTGGGTTCTTTTTAATTTTAAAGTTTGCATCGGACATGCTTCTGGGCAGTTAGTAAAAATAAAACTCAATACAAGCAATTTGTTTTGAAAAGAATTAAATGCAACAGACGTTTTACTCTGTGTTTCTAAAACTGGGCTTTGCTCATAAAGATTGACAGCAAAGAGCTTGGCGCTAAAACCTAAAAGCCAAAAACTGATAAAACAAAGACTTAAACGACGACAAATCATGGATTCATTACTACCTACAACTAATTCAGCGCCTATTATGTTCATAAAGGCTTTTAGGGTCTAGCGTTGGTTGCAAAAATGCTTAACATTTCGTTACAGGCAAGAATGCCACACATACACAAACATGTAAACCACTGTTATTGTTAGTTTTTATACAATTTATATGATCTCTTTATAGTGCTGCGCCATCAGCCGCAGCACATTCAAAACAACATCAAATGGCCTCCCCCACACCCAGCATAAAAAAATACACGCCCCTAATAAATTGAAAAATAAGGAGATAAAAATCAAGAATAAATCCACTTTAAACAACCGCTCGAATTAGCTAATAACAAGCTGATTATCAACACTTTTTAACACAAGATAACCAAACACTGGGGATCTTATCAGTCTTTCTTGATATCATAGGCTCATCAAAACAAGAACAATAAATCAAACATAACAAAAATAAAAATGCTGATTTCTTAATAATAAAAATGACAATACATAACTATAAAAAGAAGAGATTACAATGATAAAAACAATCACTTTAAAGCGCTCAACTGGTTTCACACTTGTTGAGCTGCTTATTACTCTTACAATTATGGGAATTCTTTTAACATGGGCAACTGCTGATTATTCAGAAGTGCGCCAAAGAGAAAAAATTGATGCGACTGCACAGATGATTCAAGAGTCAATTCAATTTGGTCAAGATTATGCTCGCCACTTGAGCGTAACAAGTGCTCTTTGTGCAGGTACACCTGAAGACCAGTGCCAAAGCACAGATTGGAACTCTGGTTGGACTCTGTTTCATGCTGCAAACCATGACTCGAGTGAGCCACTTGAAGCCATTCGTTACTTCGAGCCAAAGACAACTGCTGGCGTTAAAATTGAAGTCAATGGCCTTGAAAAACCAGGTAAAATTATAATTAACGGTGAAGGATTTATTGTCAGCAAAACCAATACAACAAATGCTGTAGTTTGCGACCACAACCAGTCTTACCACAGTGTTATTGAAATTGATAAAGCACAGACAATTCAACTTCAAGATCATAATTCAACACAGTTTAGTGAGTCGTGTCGAAATGCATAATTTGAGCCTTAAAAACAAGTATAAAACTGCCGCTGGCGTGAGTTTAATCGAAGTTCTTGTCGCCCTGCTTCTTGTCTCAGTTGCTGGTTTCAGCATCTTAAGTATGACCAGTTTTGCTAACCAAGACTCAAACAGTTTAAAATTTGAAATGTCTGCTGATTACTTAGCCCGCGGCATACTTTCCCGTGCAGAAGTAAATGCATCAACAACCAATAAAAACACCTATACATTTGATTCCGATACCCTCAATCCTACCGAAGCACCAGATTGCACATCTGGCTGTTCTAACGATGAAATTGCAGTACTCGACATTCACGAGTGGGCCAAAGAAGCAAAAGATTTACTGCCAGCAGTGCAATATAAATCGTGGTGGACTGCAAATGAACTTCATCTTGCAATTGCATGGCATGGCCCTATCAAACTAGAACAAGAAAAAGGTTGCCCATTTGCAAAAGCAGAACAAATCGCTTGCAAAGTTTACACAACTACCATTGCTCTCTAATTCAAAATCCATATAATAAGAATCACAAAGCGCTTATACATAATTCAGCTATAAAAGACTGAAAATAAGCGACTTAATAAACTATAAAAATTAAAAATAAATATAAAAAAGTGAGATCAATTATGAAGTATGGTCGTGTGCGTTATGCAGGTTCACAAGGTTTTTCTATTGTTGAAATGCTTGTTTCTATTTTACTAGGTTCTGCACTACTCGCTTTATCTTTTAACCTTTATTTTTCAACTAAAAAATCTGAACAACTTACAGTTGAAGTATTAAATACGCAAACAGAGGCTCGCAATGGCATGCATCTTTTACGCCAAGCCATTGAACATGCTGGTTATACAACTGAAGTTCAAACAGCTCAATCTAAAGAAATTCTATTTCCAGAGAATGAAATGTTTGCTGCAGGCCAAGTGATTCGTATTGATGGTGCTAAAACAAACCAATCAATGATGGTTCGTCTACAAGGTGACAACCAGAAAGCGCTAAGAGCATGTAACGGTAATATCGTTGCACCAGTAACTGAAACTCAAGTCTATGAAACATGGTACAAATTTTACAGCGAAGACGAAAAATTAATGTGCCAAGTGTACCAAAATGGCGAGAAGAACGGTGAACCAGTATTAATCGCAGCACCAGTAGTTGCAATGAACTTCCGCGCTTTCGCAACAACCGCAGATAGTGACAATCACAATACAAAAGTAACAACTTCTGCCGGTATCAGTCATGATTTAATTAAGAGCGTACAAGTACAACTTATCGTAAGAAGCCAAGACAAAATCAGAAACGAAGATGCAACATCAACAATTGCACTGACAGGTTTCTCTGACCTTACTTTTAACGATAGATACCTTTACGTGAACACAAACCAATATTTCCTAGCTCAGAACCAATAAAACAAGGCAAATAAAAGTCAAAGTAAATATTAATCCAGATTTAATTTAAGGCCATTAGCTTACACCTTTTGGCCTACAGCAGTATAAGAGATCTGAACAATATGAAAGTAAAGACAATCAATAACAATAATATGCAACAGCAACAAGGCGCAGTATTACCAGCAATTTTAGGTATACTTGCACTTATTTTTGTTATCTCAGGCCAATTAACTGAAGCGGTTTTAACTCAGCATAAAACGAACAATGCTTTTAAATCTCAACTGCAAGCTGAATCAATGTCTCACTTTGCTTTAAAGTCCACTGAAAATGATATTTTAGCCATATTGGATCGTCCTTTGACTACAAATCAAATTCATGAAATAGCCATGAATGAGAGTCAGCTCACACTAAACCAAATCTGGCAAAAAACCCTTGATAATTATGCATTATCTGCCACTGAAGACCGTTTAACTGGTGATCTTTTAGATTGGACAAGCCAACCAGAAAACTGGTGGGAAACATACGCAAACAAATATTCACGTAATAACTCGGCAACACAGTCTCAAACCGCCTATTCTATTGTAGAGGAATATCAAGAAGATTTTTCTGGTAGCGATTTAGGTCAGGCACGTGATCACTTTTCAGGTCCAAGCAAAGTTTTATACCAAGTAACTGCCCGTGGTGATGGCGGTCAACGAGGTGCTAGTCGAGTTCGTACTATTCTAGCTAAAACTTTCCGATAGACCATTTTAAAGAGATTTAATACAACTCTAATAATTCATGTGCCATTCCTATCAGATGATCATTTAACAAGGTTAGGCGCATGAATTTAAAATCAAATCAAAATAATTCTTTTGAAAATCAATCGACGTCATTTCCAAAAATAAAAAACATGACGATTGCATTAATTGCAGCCATGTCTTCTTCATCATTAATTGCATCCCCGCTCTCATTATCTGATGTTGCAACTACTGAAAATTTACAACCAAATGTTTTATTTATGGTTGATGACTCAGGTTCTGTAGACTGGGAAGTGATGACATCTGGCCAATGGAGTACAGGCTCTTACGTTAATGGCCTTGCTCGTTATAAAATTTCTGGCGATGGTGTTTATTATGCACATTTAGACACGGGCACCTGCAGCAATTTAATGTCAGTCACCTACGCATTCGGAAACAGTGATAATGCCTATTCAATTGGATGTGGTTATGGTGTTATTTTTCATGTTCCTGAAATGATTACTGCAGACTGGCGAATAGTCTCAAATGATTTTAATAAAGTTTTTTATAACCCTAAAATTACATACCAGCCTTGGCCTGCCTATCCAGATGCTGATTTTACGAAAGTCAGGTCTCATCCCGACCCTTCTCAACGAGGGTATAACGTCACTCAAAACTTAGACAATGCTGGCTTTAAATTTGCAGTCTGGCACGATACAGCTGGTTATCGAGGCCCTTCGCCACAACCTGGCCAGGCAACTCAAACCCCTAATAACGTAGTTGATCTGTGGGATAACTATGATCTTTATAGCGTCTCTAAAGGTGGTATTTTAGTTCAAAGCAATTCATTTACCCCTAGTAGCAAGACATGTTATTTTGCAGACGGGCTTAATCCTACCGCATACAATAAATGCATGAATGGCCAAACTAAAATTGTGGAGTGGAATGCGCCATTTGGACGCAGTATTGAAGAAGAAAAGCAAAATATTGCAAACTGGTATCAATACCACAGACGTAGAAGTTTTGCATTGCGCAATATTGTTGCATTTCTAACTGAACAATTTCCTTCCTTTAAATATGGCCTTGACTTCACTACAAATCCACAAAATAAGTTTTTAGAAGTACCAAAGCAAGGGGTCAATACTTATTTACATAATGCAGTTTTACTTTCAAACCTCTTTACCAACCCACAAGCAGCCCTTGGGACACCTCTTGCAACTGCTCTAGACAGGGCTGGCCAATATTTCCAAGGAAAATTGTCAGGCAAAGCATCACCTATTGAGCAATCATGCCAAGCCAATTATACAGTGATGCTGACAGATGGTTTCTGGAACGATCAATCCTATTACAGAGGTCAAGCCAGAGGCGATCTTGACGGTGATAAGGCTTCAGGACCTTGGGGCAGCACAACGCTTGCGGATATAGCTACTTATTATTATCAACGGGACTTGGCACCTGCATTAAAAGATAATTTTTCATTAAACCGTACACGTTGTATTGCCACAGACATCCCAAGCCACCAGCATATGTCAACCATTGGTGTTACCTTTGGCCCCTTTGGTAACCTAAAGGCAGATGCCGAAGGCTGCTGGCCAGAGCCTGCACTTGAGTCAAATGAGAACTGGGGTAACCCACTTCGCTCAGACACCCCTGAAAACACCTTAGCTCGTATTGATGACTTGTGGCATGCAGCCTATAACTCAAATGGTTTCTTTACATCCAATGCAAACCCAGATGTACTCCTTGAAGAGTTAAGCGCAATCTTTACTACAATCAGCCAGCTTAATATTGCAGGTGCCAAAGGCACACTATCTTCAAGTCGATTGGATAAAACCAACGGCATTATTATTAGCCAATATGATATTGACTCTAATGTGGGAGTCCTTGAACGCTTTATCACAGATGAAGAGACAGGCGTACTTGATGATACGCCTCAGTGGTCAACTCAAAAGCTCAAAGGCAGTGATCGCTATGCAGATGGAGCATTCCACTTGTTCAGTTACAACCCTCTCGCACAGCAGGGCTTGCATTTAACAGAAGCAAGCGTGCTTTCAAATGCACAGCGACAAGCCCTCTTCCCTACACTCAATCGTAATGATCGCCTGAGTGCGACTCAAAGCTGGTTAACTCGCCTTGAAGCTACTGATATTGGTGCAACTGTGCATTCTAATCCAACCTACGTAGGACACCCATCTCGCTCGAAAACCTATCAACAGGATGAAGTTAAAGCTGGCTATGCCGAGTTCCAAGCATCACAAGCGAAAAACCTCAATCGAGAAATGATTTATGTCGGTGATAACCGTGGCCTTCTTCGTGGCATCGACATGGCGACTGGTAAGGAAGTTTTCAGCTATCTACCAGATGCACTTATGAATCGCACTATAGCTCTTGAAAATACGGCCTATACAAGTCGCATGGACGGCCAAATCACAGCGGAAGATGTCTTTATGCCTCGTAAAGGTGAATGGCGAACAGTGATTGTGGCAGGCTTTAGATATGGTGCATCTGGTTATGTTGCCCTTGATGTAACTGACCCTGAATCATTTAAATCAGTTAACGGTAAAGATAATATTCTGTGGGAATACACGAATGACGGCTCTCTTGGTCAGGTCAATGATGATCTAGGATACAGCTACAGCAAAGCTGCTATTGGTCGCATGGCCAATGGTGACTGGGTTGCTGCTTTTGGTAATGGCTACAATTCAAAAACAGGTCAGTCTTCCATTATTATTCTCGACATAGAAACTGGCGATGTCATTGCTCAGCTTAATACAGGAAAAGGCCCAGCGAACGACCCTCTTAACCTTAATCGTGACAATGGCATGGCTGAACCTATACTCGTTGATGAAGATCAAGATGGTATTGTTGACGTTATTTATGCTGGCGACTTTTATGGCAACCTTTACGCCTTTGATGTAACGAGCCAACGCCCAAGCCAATGGAAAACAAAATTTGGGACTAAAACAAATGCTCAACCACTTTATGCAACAGGCGGCGCGCCAATTACAACGCGCCCTGCGGTTATGCGAAACCCTGATGGTAACGGCTTAGTGGTTATTATTGGTACAGGTCAAAATGTAACTGACCCTGTTTCCAATGAACCAGCCAACCAAATAACCGGTGTATATGACCGTGGTGCTGCTATTGCAAGCGCAAGCGATCTGCAAGAGCTCACACTCATCAGTACTAGTGCTGGTTGGTCAGTGTCCGCTCTTGAAACAACCTCTGATACTGAAAAGCAAGGCTGGATTATTCCACTTCATGATCTTGCTAAAGAGTTTAAAATCGTGACACAACCAGTAATAGAGCTTGGAGAGTTAACTGTACTTGCAACGAAAACAGAGAAACGAGATTGCGGCCCAGGTTATTCTACATCGGCGATCTTTAAGTTGAACCCTGTCACAGGTACATCGCTCAATCGTAAAGTATTCCTTGATGATGAACTCACCCCTCTTGATCAAGATGAAGATATTACTGATGTTCTCGTCGTGGAAAATACATTGCTAGTGGATATTACACTTGGTGGTGCGAGTGATCGTAATGTCGTCATTGGCAATACAGCTGATGGCCGCGTTATTGAATTAAACACAACTCAGTCTCCGAATGACCAAGGCAGACAACGCTTCCAGCGTATCTATGACTAGAATAAAGAAGGACACTCATTGCAACTCTTGTTAAAAGTGGGTGTCCTTGTAATATCTTTTAATATGTATCTAAAGGAACTAGGCAACGTCCCTAAAATCGTTGGTGGCACTGTTGCGAATTAAAATGTGCTCAGCAAGGCAAGTGA
>TARA_B100000686_G_scaffold51826_1_pt1 | contig 20342 bp, 21 predicted proteins | sample TARA_B100000686 | Tara Oceans TARA_B100000686 (sample SAMEA2622733) | marine metagenome | biome: marine biome (ENVO:00000447); feature: marine epipelagic mixed layer (ENVO:xxxxxxxxx); material: "saline water (ENVO:00002010), including plankton (ENVO:xxxxxxxx)" | depth 150 m | reverse complement strand
AAGAAAGTAGGAAAGAAAAAAGCAAGACGTAAGACAAGAAGAAGAAGATAATTTTGATTGTCTAATCTAGCTAAGTCATAAAGACTTCTATAAAAGGCCCTTTAGAGGGCCTTTTTTAGCTTAAAAATAATTTATATGCGTTATTGTTAGTTTCTTCTGAAAACTCATAATTGAGACTATTTAGATGTCTTAGAAGAGTTGGTTTTTCTCGATTACTAATTTGCAGACCAACAAGCACTCTTCCAAATGCTGCCCCATGATTTCTATAATGAAAGAGACTGATATTCCATCTGCTACCAATAGCATCCAAAAAACTATTTAAGGCACCAGGCTTTTCTGGGAAAATAAACCTGAAGATCTTTTCATTTCTAATAGATTTAGAAACACCACCAACCATGTATCTAATATGAAGTTTAGCCATTTCATTATGAGTCAAATCAATGACTTTAAAATTTTTCTTTTTCAAAGAATTCATAACAAGCTTCTTCTCAGAAATTCCATTATTTAATTTTATCCCAGCAAATACCTGAGCTTGACTATCATCAGAATATCTATAATTAAATTCTGTTATTGATCTCTTCCCTATTGTCGAACAAAACTTTTTGAAACTACCAGGTATTTCAGGAATTGTGACTCCTATAAGCATCTCATTCAATTCTCCAGTATCTGATCTTTCTGAGACGTGTCTAAGTCTATCAAAATTCATATTTGCGCCACAAAAAATTGAAACAATTGTTTTGTTCCCAATTTTTTTTTGCTTAATGTACTTCTTTATACCAGCAATAGATAATGCTCCTGCTGGCTCAGCAATAGTACGCGTTTCTTCATACAAATCTTTTATGCCAGAACAGATTTCATCTGTTGAAACCAGAATTGAGCCATCTACTAAGTCTTTAGTTAGCTTGAATGTCTTTTCGCCTATTTGTTTTACAGCTACACCATCAGCAAAAATCCCAACGTTCTTGAGTTTAACTCTTTTTCTTGCATTGAATGCCTGATGAAAGCAATCAGAATCGTCTGGTTCAACGGCTATAATTTTTGTTTTTGGACTAACTTTTTTTATAAAAACAGCAATCCCCGCTAAAAGGCCTCCCCCACCTACTGGCACAAATATGTAATCTGGTTTGGATTGGATTTGATTCATTATTTCCACAGCAATAGTTCCTTGTCCAGCTATAACATCTAAATCATCATAGGGATGTATGAATTCTGTTTGTGAAGATTTTGATTTTTTGAGTGCATATTCATAAGCATCATCATATGAGTCGCCATATAGAACTACCTCAGCTTTTAAATTTTTTACAGCTTCAATCTTAATTTCTGGTGTGGATTTTGGCATAACAATACAAGCCTTTATTGCTAATTTTTTAGCTGCAAGAGCTACTCCTTGAGCATGATTACCTGCTGATGCAGCAACTAATTTTTTAATTTTCTTATGGCTTATGAGTTTGGCGATTTTATTATATGCGCCTCTTAATTTAAAAGAAAAAACTGGCTGGAGGTCTTCTCGTTTGATGAAGATTTTATTTTTTAATCGTTTTGATAAATTTTTGGCAAATTCTAACGGGCTTTTAATAGCAACATCATAGACTTCTGCTTCCATAATTTTCTTAAAACATATGTTCTTGTAGCTTTCTTTCATTATCTCTAATTTATTTAATGTATAATATATTAATACAAAACTATGTAAATTTCTCACATTCATGAATCAAGATGAAAAAAAACGAAAAGTTGCTGAGGCCTCTCTTGAATATATAGAGTCGGGACATGTTATTGGAATCGGTACTGGTAGTACAGTAAATTGTCTTATAGACCTAATGGAAAAAATAAAATCAAAGATTGATGGTGCTGTTTCAAGTTCTGAAAAGACAACAAAATTATTGTTAGAAAAGAACATTAGAGTCCTAGAACTTAATGAAGTTGGTAAATTGCCTATTTACATAGATGGAGCAGATGAGTCTAATAAATACCGTCAATTGATTAAAGGTGGTGGTGGAGCATTAACTAGAGAAAAGATTGTTGCACAAGCGAGTGACAAATTCTTATGTATGATTGATGATTCAAAATTAGTTCAAAAATTAGGAAAATTTCCATTACCAGTAGAAGTCATTCAAATGGCTCAAAGCAGAGTAGCCTTAGATTTGGTTAAAATAGGGGGCAGACCAGTATTAAGAGAAAATTATTTTACAGACAGCCAAAATATAATTTTGGATGTACATAATTTAGAAATTCTAGAACCTATAAAATTGGAGCAAGATATCAACGATATGCCTGGAGTTGTAACTAATGGTATTTTTGCATTAAGGCCAGCTGATAAATTACTGGTGAGCGGAAATAATGGTATCGAAATAATAGAAAATTAACGTTTTGAAAATTGAACTGCTTTTCTTGCTTTTCTGAGGCCAACTTTTTTTCTTTCTACCTTACGATCATCTCTGGTTATAAAACCTTCTCTTCTTAAGATTGGTAATAGATCATTTTGATATTTAACTAATGCTCTGCTAAGTCCATGCACTATAGCGCCAATTTGGCCACTAGGTCCACCACCACAAACACTTATTTTCAAATCAACTTTTTTTTCCATTTTAGTCTTTTCTAGTGGCGCTAACATAATAGATCTTAAAGTTTGAGACGGAACAAAATCATCAAGATTTTTTGCATTTATTAGAATCTCTCCAGTTCCCTCTTTGAGATAGACTCGAGCATTTGATGTTTTTCTTCTTCCTGTTCCGTATGATTTATACATATTAAATCTCTAAAATTTTTGGTTTTTGTGCATGATGAGAATGATCTTCTTTATTATATATCTTCAGTTTTTTAATCATATTACGGCCTAATGAATTCTTGGGCAGCATTCCTTTGACAGCATTTTTTATTACGAACGAAGGGTCTTTTTTTAACATATCTCCCAAGTTTGTAGTTTTAAGGTTTCCTATATATCCAGTATGTTTATGATATTTTTTATCTTCCATTTTATTTCCAGTTACTTTAATGCTCTCAGCATTTACAACTATAATATAATCACCGTTATCTGCATATGGAAGGTATGTTGGTTTATGTTTACCAGATAATATAGACGCTACCTTAGAAGCCAATCTTCCTAAAACAGCTTTTTTTGCATCAACAATGTACCATTCTTTAGTATTCATTTTTCGGTGGATTTACAGTATTTGTGATTTTACTCAAATCATATCAGCTATACAAGAATTTTATTAAAACTTATCTTCCAATTTTTGCCAATTATTAGCTAGAATATTGTATATGGATAAAAAAATTTCTCCTTTTGATGCTTTGATTTCTGAACTAGAATTTGGTTTAGAAATATTATTAAATGATAATAGTAAAAAAATAGAGCAATCTAAAATCAAAACCGATCAAAAATTAACTGCCGATGAGATAAAAAAGTCTATACAGAACATTAGAGTTAATCATGTTGGTGAGGTCTGTGCCCAAGGACTATATAGGGGGCAAGCATATTTTACGAAGGATAAGGATATTCAAAAAAAATTATATTCCATGTGTGCTGAAGAAGAAAACCATCTCAAATTATTTAATTTAAGATTAAAAGAACTTAAAGGTCATCAGAGCTTACTGAATCCTATCTGGTATACTGCTTCTTTTTTTCTTGGCGCATATGCAGGGATTAATGAAAAAAGTTGGAAAATGGGTTTTGTTGAAGAAACTGAAAAACAGGTAAAAAAACATTTAGATGAATACATTAGCCTTCTTCCAAAAAAAGATACTAGAAGTATTGCTATCTTGAAAGATGTTGCAAAAGATGAAGAGAAGCATTGCCAAACTGCTCAATCTCTTGGATCCGTTGAGTTACCAGAGTCAACAAAGCTGATGATGGACAATTTTTCTCGAATTATGAAAAAAATTAGTTACTATTTTTAATTATTATATAATTCTATTTCAAAAAAGATTCTCTATAAGTATTATTCAGACAACCTAATAATTTCTTAAGAATATTAATTGGAATTTGTAAATCTAGATTACGTAGCCTTGTTTCAATTAAATCTTTGTTCATTATAAGAACGTTTTGTTGATAATTGTAATCTTCAATTTTATTTGCTGAAGTATATTGATTTCCAAATGCTTCTCTAAAAATATCATTTGTGAGAATATGATTCTTATTTGTAGTTTGTGTGTGATCCTGCATGAGAACTGCCCCTCTTCGGAAGTAGTCTATTCCTATTAGATGTGGATTTAAAAGTTTTTTCTGTGTAGGGATATTAGATGAGCCACCAAATATTTCAGGGAGAGAAAGAAAAATATTTTCATCAGTACACGAACAGATATGTAATTCAAACCTTATTACAAAAAAATTTTCTAATTTATCTTCTAAATATGTATGGAAAGTAATGTGACTTTCTTTTAGATGAATAGCCCCAGTATTATAATTTTCTACATCTGCTCCAACTAAAAAAGAGCCACTATCTCCAAAAGGCTCGAAAACATGCTTAGATTCATTCAAAATCTCTACTTTTATAGATTTAGCAATTTTTCGAGATAAATCTAGAAGATTATTAATTTTATAAGATTCTGAGATCCTTTTTAAAGTATCATTAATTTTAGTAGAGTCTCTATAATAAAAACCCTCGAAAGTATTAATGATTAATGTATGGCTTACATTATTAATTTTATCAAACATGCTTAGATATAGATGGATGCCAAATTATTTGTATAATATTATCATCAGGATCATAGCAATAAAAACTCCTAGACCCGTCTCTGTGATCTTTGATATCTTTAAAAATTTTAATATTTTTAGATTTGATAAGTTCATGCCATTTATCAACCTCATCTTTATCTCTCAACATGATCCCAAAATGGTCAAGTTTATTTTGATTAGTATTACCTCTAATATTTTGATCAAAATGTAATGCTAAATTATCCTGTCCATTGGTTAGATAAACATTCTCGTCATCAGGTTTCCAATCAATTTTCATTCCAAGAATGTTTGTATAGAAATCTAAACATTCTTCAAATTTTTGGACTTTAATTGCTATATGTCTTATTCCCAAGGTCTCTTTCATAGTTATTTTATTAATTCCTTTAATTCTTTTTCTCTGTTGTTTGATATAATTAATTTTTCTCCAATAAGGAATGTTTTTATTCCAAATTCTTTCAAAGTTCTAATATCTTTTTTATTCATTATGCCGCTCTCACTTACTAAAGTAATATCTTTATCTTTCACTAAATTGCACAAATCTATACTTGTTTGAATTGAAACATTAAATGTTCTCAAATCTCTATTATTAATACCAATTAACTTACAACTATTTTCTAAGGCTATATTAAGTTCATTTTCATCATGAACCTCTACTAAAACATCAAGCCCAAGATTTTTACTCATTTGATATAGGTCCCTGAATTTCTTCTCTTTAAGAGCAGCAATAATTAATAATATACAATCTGCACCATGGGCGTCAGACTCTATAATTTGAATTTCATCTATAATAAAATCTTTTCTCAATATAGGTAATTGTGTATATTTTTTAACACTAATTAAATCCTTAATTGATCCTTTAAAATAATCTTTATCTGTCAAAACAGATATACAGGCAGCACCTGCGCTTTCATATTGTTGTGCTATTAATTTTAAATCAAGATTTTCTTCTAAATAACCCTTGCTTGGTGAGTGCCTCTTAATTTCAGCAATAACAGCTATCTCGTCTTCTTTGATTTTCTTTATTATGCTTTTTATAAAACCTCTTTTTTGTATTATTTCAGTATGATTATCTTTAAGAGACAAGTTCTTCTCTGCATTTTTTAATTCCTTCACTTCTTTTTCTTTATTTTTTAAAATTTCTTCTAGCATATTTTAAATATTATTTGTAAAAGTTATAAATTCTTTAAATTTATTCTTAGCTTTGCCATCTTTAACAGCATCTCTACACGCCATTATTGCTGATTCTAGGCTTTTTTCTGTTCCTGATAAGTATAAGAGGCTAGCAGCATTTATAATGGAAATGTTTAATGCTGGGCCAATATTATTATTAAATACAGATTCCATCAAAGATAAGCTATCACTGGTATTTGAGGCCAAAATATCTGACATATTCCCATCCATCAGGTTGTAATCATCTGGATTAATTGTGTAGTAAATTACATCTGAATTATTAATTTCAGCAACGTTTGTTTTATTAAAAATACTTATCTCATCAAGCCCATCTTCAGAATGTACAATCATTGCTCGTTTTGCTCCTAGGTTTTTTAAAGTGTCTGCTACGAGCTGTAATTTTTCCTTTTCATAAACACCTATCAACTGAATTTTTGAATTAGCAGGATTTGTTAATGGGCCAAGTAAATTAAAAATTGTTTTTTCTGGTGCAATTTTTTTTCGCGATGCAACAACATGTTTCATTGCTTCATGATGTAACGGAGCAAACATAAAACCTATATTGATAGTTTCAATACAAAGCGCTACTTGTTCGGGCGATAAATTAATATTCGCACCTGCTTGGGTTAGAACATCTGCACTTCCAGAATTACTAGTTATTGCTTTATTACCATGTTTAGCTATTGGGACATCGCAGGAAGCTGCTATAAAAGAAGCTGTTGTTGAAATATTGAAGGTTCCTATGCCATCTCCTCCTGTTCCACAATTATCTACAACTTCTCTATTAGTTATAACTTTTTTAGATACCTCTCTCATAGATTGGGCGAAACCTGTTAATTCATTTGATGTGATACCTTTGTTATTTAACAAAATTAAGATTTCAGTCAAAACATCTTGTTCAACTGCACCTTTAAAGACAGATCTCATAAATAATATCGATTCGTCTTGATCAATATCTTGATTTCGTTTTAATTTAGTTATGATTTCTTGCTCAGACAAACTTATAACTCCAAAAAATTTTTTAGCAATTGATGTCCAGGTTCTGTAAGTATAGATTCAGGGTGAAATTGAAGACCATATGTAGGATATTTTTTATGTTTAAGCCCCATTATTTCATCTTCAAGGTTTTTATCTTTGCTCCAAGCAATTATTTCTAAACATTCAGGCAGTGTTTTTTTCTCTACCACAAGTGAATGGTATCTTGTCGCATCAAATGGATTCTTAATTTTCGAAAAAATTTCATTGTCATTGTGAAAAATTTCAGAAGTTTTTCCATGCATAATTAAATTTGCAGTTATTATTCTCCCATTAAAAGCTTGACCTATACTTTGATGCCCCAAACAAATTCCTAGAATAGGTTTTATTTTATGAAATCTTTTAACTACTTCCACTGAAATCCCTGCTTCATTTGGAGTGCAAGGTCCTGGTGAAATTACAATTTTTTCAGGATTGATCTTTTCAATTTCAGATATATCTATCATATCATTTCTGTGAACAGTTAATTCTGCACCAAGCTCCCCAAAGTACTGGACTATGTTATATGTAAATGAATCATAATTATCTATCATTAAAATCATTTATTTTTCTTCCTGCATATTTAAATACGCTTGTAGTACTGCTTTACCTTTATTGATGGTCTCTATCCACTCAGATTCAGGATTCGAATCATTAACTATACCTGCTCCACATTGTATATTTAAGACCTTATCCTTAATCACACAAGTCCTGATTGCAATCGCTGTATCCATGTTACCATTCCAGCCCAAATAACCAATAGCGCCCGCATAAATACCTCTTTTCAGTGGTTCTAATTCATAGATAATTTCAATAGCCCTAATCTTAGGAGCCCCACTAACAGTGCCAGCAGGGAAGGTTGCTCTCAAAACATCAATCATGCTTAAGTTATTTTCAATTTTTCCAACTACATTCGAAACCATATGCATGACATGCGAATACTTTTCTATAACCCTATTGTCAGTTAATCTAACTGATCCAATTTTTGAAACTTTCCCCACATCATTTCGACCAAGATCTATTAGCATCAAGTGTTCTGCATTTTCTTTTGGGTCTAGTTTTAATTCTAGTTCAAATGCATCATCTATTTTTTTATCAATTCCTCTAGGTCTAGTTCCAGCAATTGGTCTAACTGTAACTATGTCTTCTTCTAATCTAACCAATATTTCAGGAGATGAGCCTATAATAAAATAATCTCCAAAATTTAAATAATACATATAAGGAGAAGGGTTAATATTTCTCAACTCTTTATAGAATTCAATTGGTTCCTTTTCAAATGGCATAGACATTCTTTGTGATAAGACTACTTGCATCGCATCTCCATTGACTATATAGTTTTTTATTTTTTTTACAGCAGAAATAAAATCTTCTTTTTCATAATGATGAGTTACAGGATGGTCAGTCTTAGCTGATGATAATTTAGCTTTTTCTTCAGGAACAAATTTATTTAAAATATTTTGTAAATTACGAAGTCTATCTTTTTTTTCTTTGAAACTGATAATTGTATTATCAGCATACACAACAATATGAATTAAGTTTTTAATTTTATCAAAAATTAAAATTTCTTTAGATATAATAAGTGAAATATCAGGTGTGGATAAAGAATCTTCTTGTTTTGGCGAACACAATTTGGGCTCTATAAATTGAACAGTGTCAAATCCGAAAAAACCAACTAGTCCACCTTGAAAATTTGGTAGTTCTTTGTCATGGAAAACTTTAAACTGGTTATGAAAATCTTCAATCCAATTAATTGGGTTTTCTGTCTTGATATTTTTAATTTTTTTCCCGTTTTCATATAAACTAATTTCTGTTCCGAAAACATCTAAATAATCACTCGATGGTAAACCAAGAATTGTATATCTGCTCCATTTTTTTCCACCCTCTAATGATTCAAAAAAATATGATTTAGGTTGATCAGATAAAGATTTATATAGCTCTAGTGGATCAATGTTAGCTAGTGGAATCTGTTTCTTTAATGGTATTAATTTATAACCATCTTTAACGTAATTTAAAAATTCTTTTTCTTCCATTAGAGCGTCAAATATCTGAGAATCAGATTTTACTCAAGATTGAACGCATCTGTGCAATAGTTGATTTATAGTCATCAGAATTAAAAATTGCGGAGCCAGCAACAAAAGTATCCGCTCCTGCTTTTGCTACATGCTCAATATTTTCAATATTTATACCACCATCAACCTCCAACCTAATTTCTCTACCAGATTTATCAATTATTTCTCTCACTTTTTTTATTTTTTCGTAAGTGCTCTCAATAAATTTTTGTCCTGGAAATCCTGGATTGACAGACATTAAAAGAATCATATCTACCTTTTCAATACAATGCTCTAAATAAGTTAAAGGCGTTGCTGGGTTAAAAACTATACCTGGTTTACATTTTTGTTCCATTATAAGGCTTATAGTCCTATCTATGTGGTCCGTGGCTTCAGGATGAAAGGTTATATAATTGGCACCGGCTTTTGCAAAATCTGGTATTATCCTATCGACAGGCCTAATCATCAAATGAACATCTATTATCTTATCAATCCCATAATCTCTAAGAGCAGAACAAATCATTGGACCAAATGTTAGGTTGGGTACATAATGATTATCCATCACATCAAAATGTATGAAATCTGCACCAGCATTTATAACATTTTGTACATCTTCACCAAGGCGCGAAAAATCTGCCGATAATATTGATGGAGCTATCTTATAATCTCTCATTTTCTTAAATGTAGATGCATACTTTTGTATCGCACAGTATATGACATAAGACTTATTAATTATATTATTATTTTCATGATATCATGTATAGATTAATTTATAAGTTTAAACATGGAGAAAAGAAAAATGGAAAATTTTAAAATCTATTGTTTATGTATTTGTCTATTTCTGAGTAATAACATCTATTCGGCTGAACATCAGATTAAGATGTTAAGCTCTTCGAATGGCCAAATGATGGTGTTCGAACCGCCGGTTTTAAAAATCAAGAAGGGAGATACCGTTAAGTGGATTTCTACACAACCAGGTCATAACTCAGCATCAATAAATGAAATGTTACCAAAAGGTGCAAAAAGTTGGGAAGGAGCAGTGAATGAGGAAATATCGGTTAATTTTAATGTAGAAGGAATTTATGGGTATAAATGTTCACCGCATTATATATTAGGAATGGTTGGTTTAATAATAGTTGGTGACTCAAAGAATAATTTGGATACTTCGAAAAATTTTGCTCTAGAAGCGGAGAAAAAATTTGCAACTGGCAAAGACCGGTTCACAAAATATTTCTCTCAAATAAAATAAATATATTAATTTAAAATGGGTAGTATGTGAGTAATTTTCTACAAATACCAGATTTAAACCTTAGTCACCAGGGAAAAGTGAGAGATATTTTTGAAGTTAAAAATCAAAAATATTTACTAATTTATACATCGGATAGAATATCAGCATTTGATTTTGTATTTGATGACACTATTCCTGGCAAAGGAACATTGTTAAATAAATTATCATTATTCTGGTTTGAAAAAACAAAAGAAATTATAAAAAACCATATTATTAATTTTCAAACAATAAAAATAAACAACCTTAGCGATGAAGACAAAGACCGTTGTATGTTGGTAAAAAAAACTAAAGTTTTACCAATTGAAGCTATTGTTAGAGGTTATCTTGCTGGTTCTGCATGGCAATCTTACAAAAAGACAAAAATCATTAATAATAAAAAATCAGATATTATTTATGAAGAATTTCAACAATTTGAAAAGCCTATATTTACACCCTCAACCAAAGCCGAAAAAGGTCAGAGGGATCAAAATATTTCCTTTGAAAAAATGAAGAGTCTTATAGGAGAACAACTATCAGAAAAAATTAGGGAGGTTAGCATAAAGCTATATAATTTTGCTCATTCATATGCACAAAAGAAAGGAATAATTATTGCGGATACAAAATTTGAATTTGGTTTAGATGAAAATAACAATTTGACACTAATTGATGAATTATTTACACCGGATTGCTCTAGATTTTGGCTATATGATGCTAAAACAAAGGAAATTAATTATGAATCATTTGATAAACAATTTCTACGAAACTACTTAATTAGTATCAACTGGCAAAACAAACAAATCCCCCTCCCATCAGATATAAAAGATGAGTTAATACGCAGATATAAACTTGCCTATGATCTCCTTACTAATCAATGAAACAAAAGTATAAAACAAAAATTTTTGTAGCTGGAAGTGACACAAATGTTGGTAAGACCTATATCACAAATAATTTATTAAAGTATATTGTTTCACATGATTATACCGTTATGCCATTCAAACCTGTGGAAACAGGATGTAAAAAAATAAAAAACAAATTAATTCCTAATGACTCAAAAAAATTTTTTTTAACTCTTAACAAGACGATTAATCTTGATGATATTAATCCTTACAGATTTGTAGAGCCTATCTCACCAAATAAAGCTATGATTTTAAGCAAAAGAAGGGTTTTTATAAAAAATTATATTGAAAAAGTAAATGATTTAGAAAAAAAAGATTTTTTAATTGTAGAGGGTGCTGGTGGGCTTTTATCTCCAATATCTAGAGATGGACTGAATATAGATTTAATCAAATCACTGCATGCAAAAGTGATTCTTGTTATTGAAGATAAAGTTGGAGCAATTAATCACACATTATTAAATCTAGAATCTTTAAAAAAAAGAGGTATAGAATTGATATGTATTATATTAAATAGAAAATTAAAAGTTATTCCTAAAGGGATGGATAATTTAAACGAACTAAAGACATATACAAAAACACAAATTTTCCAAACCTATAACAAACAAATAAGAACAAATAAAAAAATTTTTCAAGAATTATTAAATTTGATACTTCGTTAATTTTTATAATTCACCAACTGATGCTTTAGAGCATAATAAAGCTCTTTCAATCAAAACCTCTTGTGATTTGACTAGGTTTTCATCTTGCCCACCCCAAGCTTTTAGGGCTGATTGCTGTATTGCTCGAGCATAAGAAAATGTTACTCTCCATGGTAATTCACTAAATTTTTTGTTCATTAAATTCAAATGATTTGTTGATTCATCATCTGTCTGTCCACCAGATAGAAATGCAACCCCAGCTAGCTCAGGTGGCAAACAATTCTTTAAACACTCTATAGTTTTTTGAGCAACCTGTTCATAATCTGCTCGATTATTATTTTCATTACCAGATATAACCATACTTGGTTTTAAGACAGTACCTGGTAAATAAATATTAAAGCTATCTATTTGTTCAAAAAGAGATATTAAAGTTTCTTTTGTAACATCATATGATTTTTCTATCGAATGTTCTCCATTGATGAGAACTTCTGGCTCAACTATTGGCACTAAATTGTTTTCTTGGCATAAGGATGCATATCTAGCTAAAGCATTGCAATTTGATGATATGCAAGCCTTAGTAGGTATTTTATCTCCTATGGTAATTACAGCTCTCCATTTACAGAATTTAGCGCCTAATTTTTCATATTCTATTAGTCTATCTCGCAAGCCATCTAAACCTTCTGTAATTTTTTCATTCTCATGATTTGATAGATCTTTTGCTCCCTTATCAACTTTTATTCCAGGTAATATTCCAATACCCTCAAGAAATTTAACAAATGGAATACCTGAACTCATTTCTTGTCTAAATGTTTCATCAAATAATATAGTTCCACTTATATAATTTGATAAGCCAGGAGATGTCACAATTAGTTCCCTATACTTTTTTCTATTTTTTTCAGTATTTTCAACATTTATTGAAGCTAATCTTTTCGCAATAGTCGGATTACTTTCATCCATTGCTAGAATCCCTTTCGGTTTCTCTAACATTTGATTAGTAATAGCTTTTAAGTTTTCTTTATTCATAATTTACACTAACTTCAGATATCTAGGAGTTTACCAACTTCTACTATTTTAAGTGCGTTAGTTCCACCACTTGTACCCATTAAATCTCCTTTAGTTATTATTACTAAATCTCCTTTTTTCACAGCACCCTGTTTCTGCATTAGTTTTATTACTTGTTTATTTGCTCTTGCATGATCATGTTCAACTTTCTCTAGTCTAATAGAATAGACTCCCCTGTATAAACATATTCTTCTACTAGTTCTTTCATTTACTGTCATTGCATAAATAGGAATAGAAGACTGTATTCTTGACATCCATAATGGTGTGGAGCCTGTCTCTGTAAGTGCTGCAATAGCTTTAACATTCGATCTATCTGCACCATAAACAGCAGCCATAGCAATAATTTGATCTATTTTGCTAAATCTGTCACCACTATCAGCGATTTTAATTTTTTTAGAACTGGTTTTTTCGGCTATGTCACAAATTCTACTGGCTTCTTGTACGACTTCCGCAGGGTACTTACCTACTGCTGTTTCTGCAGAGAGCATAATTGCATCTACACCTGAGCAAGCTGCATTAGAAACATCAAAGACTTCTGCTCTAGTTGGAACACGACTTGTTTTCATAGATTCCATCATTTGAGTAGCAACAATTACTAATTTATCATGGTCCATTGCTTTAGCAATTAATTCATCTTGTACTGCTGGTAATAATTCTATACCAATTTCAACACCAAGGTCACCTCGAGCAATTAAAATCCCATCTGAATGATCTAAAATTGAATCAATATTTTCTAAAGCTTCATTCCTTTCTATCTTAGCGATCAATCCTATGTTTTTCTTATCAGTTATTTTTTTTACCGCTATCAAATCATCTTTATTTCTTACAAATGAAACCGCAACATAATCAATATCTAATTTGATTGCTTTTTTCAAATCAGAGATATCTTTATTTGTGAGCCCCTTAACTGATAACCCACCACCTTTTTTATTTAATCCTTGAAAAGGAAGTAATCTACCTCCTCTAAGCACAGTAGTAAAAATTTTCTTTTCTTTTATTTGATTTATTCTAAGCTTTATTAACCCATCACTAAGCAGTATTTCATCTTTTGGTTTCAAACTTTTATGTAAATCTTTATAAGTTACACCTACTGTCGAATCATCACCTTCTAAATCATTTAGTGTAGTATCTATAATAAATTTTTGATTGTTTTCTAAATCGATAAATTCTTTTTCTGAAAAACCTTTAATTCTAATCTTGTGTCCTTGCAAATCTACCATTATTGCAACAGGTCTTTCTAGCTTTGCCGATGATAGTTTTAGATTATTTATTATTTCTTTAGCATCTTCAATTTTTGCATGCGATAAATTAAGTCTAAAAACATCTGTTCCAGCAGCAATAAGCTCTGTTAAAATTTTTGGTTTGGTGGTTGATGGTCCTAATGTAGAAATAATCTTTGTTCTTTTTCTCATGAGCTTATTTTTCTAATTTTTTCAAAACTGGTAATTGTTCACCTTCCATGTATTTCAAAAGTGCTCCTCCACCAGTTGATAGGCAAGTAATGTTATCCTGTAGACCAAGCTTTTCTACAATCGGTATTGTATCCCCTCCTCCAATAATTGAGTAGGCATCAGAAGAAGCGATATTTTTTAAAATTTCAATAGTTCCTGTATCAAACGGTTCTTTTTCTATATATCCGAGTGGACCATTCCAAAAAATTGTCTTAGATGATTCTATAATTGCTTTATATTTGTTAATTGTTTGCTTTCCGATATCAAAGATACTATCTGTAGATTGTACCATAGAAAGAGATTTGTTTTTAGATTGATTAGGATTATCTATTTCTGAACAAAGGACATCAATGGGGAGAATTATTTTTTCAAATTGAGGACTTTCAATGATCTTGATTGCATCAGAAACAAATTCTTTCTCAGCTAACGACTTACCAATTTCATGACCTAAAGCATGAAGAAAAGTATTAAGTATTCCGCCGCCTAAAATCATATAATCACATTTATCAATTAATTTAGAAATTACCTTTATTTTTGTTGAAATTTTAGCTCCAGAAATTATTGTGAGTAGAGGCTTTTTCGGATTATTAATGATGCCATTAGCATTATTAATTTCTTCATCGATAAGTAAGCCTGCATAAGAATCTATGTAATTCATAACACCATAAGTTGATGCTTCTTTTCGATGTGATGCGCCAAAAGCATCAAAAACAAATATATCGCCTAGAGAAGCTATTTTTTTTGAAAGTACTGTATCATTATTCCTTTCACCTTTTTGAAATCTTACATTTTCACACATAACTATTTCATTATTGTTCGTCTCTAATCCATTGACCCAATCCTCAACAAATTTGATATTAAGAGATAATTCATTAGATAGATATTTAGCAATTTTCAGCAAAGATAATTCTGGTGTAATTTTCCCTTCATTTGGCCTGCCTAAATGCGAGAGAATAATTATGCTATTACTATTTTTGATTAAATGTAAAATTGTTGGTATTGATTTTTTAATTCTAAAATCACTCTGAATATGCTCATTGTGAATGGGTACATTCAAATCTAATCTTAGCAAAACTTTTTTATTTACAATTTCTACATTTTTTATTGATTTCAACATCAAGCTTTAAAAAGAACCCTTACTACATCTAACATTCTATTTGAAAAGCCCCATTCATTATCATACCAAGAACAAATTTTATAAAAATTTCCATCTATTTCTCTGGTTAAAGTATCATCATAAATACCTGAAAAAGAAGAATGATTAAAGTCAATAGATACAAGTGGCTCAGAAGTGTATCCTAAAATTCCTTTCAGGTCATTCTCAGATGCTTCTTTTAAAATATTATTAATATCTTTTATTGAACTCTTTTTTGATGGAGTAAAACATAAATCTACCAATGATACATTTAGTGTTGGAACACGTATTGCAAATCCATCTAACTTTCCATTCAATTCTGGAAGCACTAAACCTACTGCTGAAGCAGCTCCAGTTTTTGTTGGTATCATGGATTGGGTTGCTGAACGTGCTCTTCTCAAATCAGTATGATATACATCAGTTAGAACCTGATCATTAGTATATGAATGTATTGTGGTCATCAAACCATACTCGATACCGATGTCTTTATGTAAGTTTTTAATTAGAGTTGCCAAACAATTGGTTGTGCATGAAGCATTTGAAATGATTGTATGTGAATTATTTATTTTATCTTCATTAACTCCAAATACTACAGTAGCATCAACGTCTTTAGCTGGAGCAGATATTAAAACTTTTTTTGCACCAGCTTCAATATGTTTTATTGATCCAGATTTTGATGCAAAAAAGCCTGTACATTCTAAAACAACATCAATATTTAATTTTTTCCATGGTAAATTTGATGGATCTTTTTCTGACAAGACTAAAACTTCATGTTTTTTATCTATTATAATTTTATTATTTTCAATGCTTACTTCATTCAAAAAATTGCCATGAACACTATCATGTTTAAGTAAATATCCATTGATATCAGCATTACCTAAATCGTTAACAGCAACAATCTTTATATCCTCAGAGAACCCATTCTCAAAATTTGCTCGAAATACATTTCTACCTATTCTTCCAAAACCATTAATTGCTACATTTATAGTCATTTTTTCCGCCTATTCTTCTTTATTAATTTTTTAGCCTCTTTAACTATATTATTTTTTGTAAAACCAAAAAATTTCATTGTCTCAGTCCCAGGTGCTGATAATCCAAAACTATTCATATTCAGACTACTGCCTCTACGGCCAATAAACTGGTACCAAAAATCTCCTACTCCAGCCTCTACAGCCAAAATATTTGCAAAATTTTGAGGCAAAATCTTTTCTTTATATTTTGAGTCCTGCATGAGAAAGATGTCAGCACATGGCATAGAGACTACACGAACCTTTATTTTTTCTTTAGACAACTCTTTAGCAGCATCAATAGTTATATTTAATTCTGACCCAGTTGCAACCATTATAACATCAGGATTCCTATGATTCTCATATATCGTGTATCCACCTTTGGATATAGATTCTTTTTGAATACTTGTTCTGTCAATCTCCGGTAAAGATTGTCTTGTTAGAACTATTGAAGAAGGTCCTAGCTTACTTATTAGAGAGTTTTTCCATGCCACCGCCGTTTCACATAAGTCAGCTGGCCTCCAAACTGACATACCAGGTATTAATCTCAATGAAGTAAGTTGTTCCACAGCCTGATGAGTTGGGCCATCTTCCCCCAGCCCAATTGAGTCATGTGTAAACACATAAATAACAGGTAGCTTCATCAACGCTGACATTCTAATTGCATTTTTTGCATATTCAGAAAAGATTAGAAAAGTACTAGCATAAGGTCTAAATCCACCATGAAGATAAATGCCATTACTTATTGCTGACATACCAAATTCTCTCACACCATAATATATATATTTACCAGAGAAGTTTTTCTTTGTTATTGCTTTAGAGTTTGACCAATAAACTAAATTTGAATCTTTCAGGTCTGCTGATCCACCAACCAGTTCGGGTAGATGTTTAGCAATATTTTCTAATACAATCTGTGATGATTTTCTTGTAGCCATTGGCTTATTTTTTTTATTAATTAACTGTGCAATCTCTTTATTTAAGTTTGAGGGTAATTTTTGCTTAATCCTTCTTAATAGCTCTGAAGACTCTTTTGGAAATTGTTTTTTATATTTAGCAAATTTTTCATTCCATTTTTTTTCTAAAAGAGATCCTTTTTTTCTAAAATCCCAATGCTTATAAATTGTTTTAGGTATATGGAATGGTTTGTGTGCCCAATTGAGATTTTTACGAGTTAAGCTTACTTCATCTTCTCCTAAAGGTGCTCCGTGTACAGAGCCCGTCCCTTCTTTATTTGGTGAACCATATCCAATTTTTGTTCTAGCACAAATTATAGTTGGTTTGTTTTTCTCATTTCTAGCTGCTCTAATTGATTTAGTAATTTTATCAAAGTTATGCCCATCCACATTATCAATCACATTCCAATTATAAGCCTCAAACCTTTTTTTAATATTCTCTGTAAACCAAAGTTTAATGTCACCATCGATCGAAATACCATTCATGTCATAAATTACAATCAACTTATTTAGACCTAACGTTCCTGCAAGAGAACATGCTTCGTGGGATATCCCTTCCATTAGACATCCATCTCCAGTAAATACATAAGTAAAATGGTTTATAATTTGGTAGTTTGGTTTATTAAATTCTTTAGCAAGTATTTTTTCAGCCATTGCCATACCGACTGCATTAGCTAATCCCTGTCCAAGTGGCCCGGTTGTAGTTTCCACGCCGGGTGTTATTTCAAACTCTGGATGACCAGGTGTTTTTGAATGGAGTTGTCTAAAATTTTTAATATCATTAATTGTTAATTTATAACCTGTTAGATGCAAAAGAGAGTAAAGCAGCATGGAACCATGTCCATTAGATAGAACAAATCGATCTCTATCAATCCAATTTGGGTTACTTGGGTTATGTTGAAGAAAATTATTCCATAAAATATTAGCTATGTCAGCCATGCCCATTGGGGCGCCAGGATGCCCTGATTTTGCTTTTTCAACAGCATCTATGCTTAGAAATCTAATTGCATTAGATAAATCTTTTTTATTCACACTTTTGTACCAATGGTAGTCACTACCTCCATTTTACTGAACAACCTATGCTAGAGTGTTGTTTCTCAGGACCCTTTCCTGTTCTAGCTATCTGAAACATAGCACTAAACAAATCGCTGGCATTGGGGTTTATAACTTTTTTCATACCCCTGTCATCAAATCTTCCTCTATATTGAAGTTCTAATTTATTGTTATAACCAAAAAAATCAGGTGTACATATTGAGTCATATTTCTTTGCAGTTTCTTGTGTCTCATCAATAAGATAAGGAAAACTAAACCCATGCTTTTTTGCTATTTTGATCATATTTTCATAAGAATCTTCTGGAAAAGAAATGTAGTCATTGGGATTGATAGCTACACAGCCTATACCTTTCTTTTCTAAAACAGACGTTTCAACAACAAGTTTTTCTAAAATCGCTTGTACATATGGGCAATGATTGCATAGAAACATTACCAATAATCCCTTTTCCCCTTTACAGTCTTCTAGGGACCAATGTTTACCATCTATGCTTTTAAGGTTGAAATCATGGGCTTTTTCACCAAAATTACAGACCGGTGTTGATAATTCTACCATGCTAAATAATTGAATATGTTCAAAGGCTCACCTATTATAGTAATTAACAAATCAATAATTTTGTTCAATACAGTAATATTGATGATATAATACACCATTTTTAAGCAACTTTATATCATGGCCAATTCGAATTTTTCAAAAATTAAGCAAAAGGAAATCAAAGCTCTTATAGAAAAGGGTAAAAAGCAAGGTTATCTTATTCTTTCGGAGATTAATGATGTTCTTCCGCAAAACCTCCATGATGGAGATCAAATAGAAGAAATCAAAAAATTAATCAGTAATCTCAAAATCAAGGTTGTTGAAAAAGCTACTGATGCAGAAAACATTGAAATACTTCAAGAAGAAGAGGAAGTAGCGGATGATGATAAAGATTTGGACGAAGAGGAGGTTGTCCAAGTTTTATCAAGCTTAGATGAAGAATTTGGAAGAACCTCTGATCCAGTCAGAATGTATATGAGAGAGATGGGAACGGTGGAACTCTTAGATAGGGCTGGAGAAATTGAAATTGCAAAAAAGATTGAAGCTGGACAAAAACTTATCTATGAAGCTATTAAACGATTTCCAGAAACAGTATCCTTTTTTATTAAAACTTTTGATCAAGAAGAAGAGATTGAATCATTAATCTCAGATTACATATTAGATATTAAGAATTCTACAGATGAAGAATTTAAAACTGATAAATTAGCTGAAAACAGTAATCAAACAAATATAAATGATAAAGAAAGTGAAGAAGAAGAAATTAATGAAGATGGAGAAGACATAGATGCTGATAATGAAACATCTTTAATTGATAATTCACCAGACAAAGAACTTGTTTTGGGGACAATAGAAAAAATTAAAGAATTATATAATCAATATCAAGAACTAAAAAGAAAAAGGAATAAAAGTTATAAAGATGTTTTTGAAAATATAAAAATTGAAATATCTAATTTTAAATTTACCAGTTTATTTATAGAGAAACTTACTTCAAGGATAGAGCACATATCATATTCAATTTCAAAGCATGAAAAACAAATTTTTTTAAGCTGTTCTGAAAATCTGAAAATGGGAAAGAAAGATTTTTTAAAAGACTTTAAAAATAATGAGACAAATAAAAATTTTGCAGAAAATTTATTGAAAGCTAAAAATACATCAAAAGAGAAATCAGAAAATCTAAGAATCCAACTTACTAAACACCAAAGTAAATTAAAAGAAATTGAAGATGACCAAGACATTACTATCGCAGAGATAAAAAAAATTAATAAAGATCGTCGTATAGGAGAAACAAAAGAACGAAATGCCAAAAAAGAAATGGTTGAGGCAAACCTACGTTTGGTTATATCAATTGCAAAAAAATATACTAATAGAGGTTTACAATTCCTTGATTTAATACAAGAAGGAAACATTGGTCTAATGAAAGCTGTAGATAAATTTGAATATA
>TARA_B100000686_G_scaffold240910_1_pt1 | contig 20357 bp, 14 predicted proteins | sample TARA_B100000686 | Tara Oceans TARA_B100000686 (sample SAMEA2622733) | marine metagenome | biome: marine biome (ENVO:00000447); feature: marine epipelagic mixed layer (ENVO:xxxxxxxxx); material: "saline water (ENVO:00002010), including plankton (ENVO:xxxxxxxx)" | depth 150 m | reverse complement strand
CCGATACAAATAATAGATCTCCATAAACTGAAACATCGCTTTGTGACGCTGGGCAGACGAAGGTGGTCACTGTAGTAGGAGCAGATGGATTAGAAATGTCCCAGATTTGTATACCATCGTAGTTCCCTTGAATGGCATAATCTCCTCTAAATGCTAGGTCGGAATTTGTGACCCCTACGAATTCTGCCGGAGGAGGAGTCGCAGAAATCACCTTCATATTCCAGGCTGCTTCTTCAGCATCAAAAAGACCTGCACGTAAACCAACACGTGGGTCAGGACTTGGCGGTGTCACCTCCAAAGAATATGCACCTTGTCTCGGCCCAGCCCCACTGAATGAGCTGGTCGACATCGTAGAAGGAGTACAACCCGTCACAGTCACAAGTGCTAGAGCGAGTGGCCTGACCATCCAGGCTAATTGTTTCCAGTATGTATTGATTGGATTCAGAATTGTCATGTACATCTTATAATTCCTCAGTTTGGGGGATCATTAGTGTTAATTCGGAGATGCTCTCACGAGTTCATCCAGCATCTTTTGCATTCTCGCCACCTCAGTAATTTGATCTACCTGAATATCGGAGGCGAGCTTAAAAACAAAATCGTCCTGTGCTGCTCCATCCGTGGCAAAAAGCTCATGGACCATGGTCACAGCACCATTGTGATGTTGAATCATATATTTCAAAAAAAGACGGTCATACTCTTCGTCATGTGCTAACGTTAATGAATCGATTTGTTGAGGAGAAAGCATTCCCGGCATATGCATAGAATGGTCTTGACCCATAGCCATCGAAGTATGTGAACCAATTTCTGGCACAGGCCGTCCTCTTTCGCGCAGCCACCGTTGCATCACTGAGATCTCGTCCTTTTGAGCATTGATGATGCGTCCCGTCAATGTTTTGATAGCCGTACTAGAAGTGTTAGTAGTTGCGAGAGCTGACATCACCAAGGCCTGCGCATGGTGGTGAACCATCCCTGTCATAAAGTTAGCATCCGCATCACTGACCACCATCCTGGCACTGTCTGCCCGGGCCTGGTAAATCCTCTCCAGTCGATCATAGTCAGGTTGGGGTACACTGGGCTCATTGGTGGATGATCCGAGCGATACACAGCCTAACATAGCGAACGCGCTAAATATCACTGCACTCGCCCGAAAGGCTCTGCACCTGTCTGTCCAAAATCGAATCATGAATCCAACCATCTATTCCTCATCTATTTACTAAAGAATGCGTCACCCAATCTACCTGCAGGCTGGATTCCTAGCTATGTGCTACTGACAGAACACTCTCCTTAGTATCTCAACTTTCTGCTTCAAATAGGAGGCCCCCTGATCTCTACTGTTTCTAATAGGCAATTGCTTATACATTATTTTCTTTGAAGCGTCACCTACAAGAAGGCACTCTCTCATGCGTTTACTGTCACTCATTGCAAGCCTCAGCATCTTGGTTTCCGGATGTGGAGAAGCCACTCAAGCGGCTGCAGATCAGGCACCACAAGAGCGATCGACAAAATTCGAAAACCATGCTCCTTCGATATTGGTCTATAAGACCCCAACTTGTGGTTGCTGTAATGGGTGGGTAGACCATCTGAGAGAAGCCGGGTTTCAAGTTGATGCTAGAAATGTCAGTGACCAGTCTTTGTATGCCCTGAAAAAAGAGGTTGGAATTACTGTGGAGATGTCTTCCTGCCACACAGCATTAGTTGGAGGCTACGTAGTCGAAGGACACGTGCCCGCAGATCAAATTAAACGCCTTCTTTCAGAGGAGCCAGAAATAGCAGGTATCACAGTGCCAGGAATGCCGATCGGATCACCGGGCATGGAAGGACCTGGAGCACGTCCTTATGCTGCATATTCATTCGATCATAGCGGTCAGCTGAAAGTCTTTGCGGAAATAGACCCTCGATGAATGAGGGCCAGATGAAGAAAACCCTAGCTATCCTTTTCACTCTCATGACTATTGGGTGTAGAAATGAAGGTGATAACGGGACACCACATGAGATGATCCCATTGGAGATTGTGGGTAGCAACGCTTTTTGGTACTACAATGACCTAGATGCAGCAACAGACTTCTACACCAAAACATTGGGACTAAAGATCGCTGCAGACTACGGTTATGCTAAGATCCTGCAAGTAGCCGGCAGTTCCTATTTGACGTTGGTCGATGGAACGATGGGGATGCACACCCCCGACGAGCCCAAGACAGTCGCATTAGCCCTTGTGACTGATCAGCTTGATGAGTGGTGGGATTACCTCAACCTGCAAGGCGTGGAGATGCGAAGCGATGAATATAGCCCGACAGAAAATAGCGCCCACGACGGGTTCGTTGCCTATGACCCCGAAGGCTATTACCTAGAATTTGAGCGATTCAATCCTCATCCTGAAAACGAGCGATTCATACCTATCCTCGACCGAGCGAAAACTGTTTTTGCTCAAGGCGCAGACTCAGAAGTTCCCCCTGGCCTCGGTTTCAAAGCGACGGTTCTCTGGTTGTACTATCGAGACTTGCCTGGCATGGAAGCTTTCTGGGAAAATGAGATCGGCCTAGACATGGTCGCTGACCAAGGCTGGGCTAAGGTTTATCAAGCCTCTTCAACTGGCTTTATTGGTCCGGTAGATGAGACCCTGGGAATGCACTCCTACACCGACCAAAAAGCGGTCAATATCTCGTTTTTGACCACCCAGTTAGATGAATGGTTTGAGCACGCACGTGCTGGATCTCTTGAGATGCGATCCCAATCGATCGAAGAAGAAAATCCTCGATACCGCGCTTTCGTCGGCTATGACCCTGAAGGCTATTACCTGGAATTTGACTCGTTTCTGCCGCATGAGGACAACGAGGAACTGCTAAGAATAATCGATCAAGATTCCAACTAAAGACCTAGCTTAATCGTTTGCTTCGTCCAGAACACTATTGAGTATCTGATCTACATTCTCTGCTTTCGCTGACGGATCAACAACTTCACCTGGGCCCAGGATGAATCCGGTCCCACCAGATTGCTGTATCGCATCCCTAACTTCCCGATCAACATCGGCCGTCGAGCCCCTTACCAACGGCCCTCTCGCACTCGGAGTTATTCCACCAATCAAACACTTATCGGTCCTCTTTCTCATATCTGCTATGGATGGACCATAATCTTGGTCGTGCCAGTTGAACGCTTCTACTGGATAATCAAGAACGCCATCAAAATTTATATCGTGTGCATGCAAGTGATAGATATTGAACCACGTCTTGCCCTTTAGCGGTTCGAGCATCTGCAGGTCGTAGGGCTTAGAGAATTCATTGTAGAGATCTGGTGGCAAAAGATCGACACCTGCCCACTGATTAGCGAAGAAGACCCCGTCAGCGCCACCAGAAATCACCCGCTCGACAAAGCTTCGGCTGGTTTCTGTGATCGCTTCAAGCGCGGTATGTAGTTGTCTTGGCGAGTCTTGCATGTACCTCATCAGGTTCCCTGGCCCCGCAATCTTTGAGGCAGAAGTCAGAGGAGAAAAAACCGTTTGTACAAAAGGAACTTCACCGTTCAGCATTTCGAGAGCGATACGCTGAGCCTCAAGTACGATCAGGTATTCTCCAGCATCACTTCGAACCGGTTTGATCTTCAACCAGTCATCAGGTTTCTCAATCGGGCTTTCCGCTAGTATAGGTGTCTCGCCACCCTGAACGTTTAATTCTACGCCCCAATCCACAACTGAATACAATCCGTAAGGAGAGAATTTGATAAAATCCATATCAAGCCTGCGCTGAAGTTCAACAGCCAGTTCCGCAAGACGCCTCGGTGAACGGTCTTTGTTGGCCCAATGCCACCAAAAGCTCAGTGGAGTGCGATCCGTCGGCTGGTTGGTTAATGCAGCCTCAATCCGTTCGTGGTGACTCATTTCAGCACTTGTTAATACTGGCCCAAAGGTAGCACCAGCAATCGTCAGTCCAGCCACATTCAGAAAGGTTCTTCGGGTAAGATTCCTCTCACTCAGGTCAATCACGTTTTTCTCCACTCCATTTAGAGATGTCCGTCCAAATTACTGGCTTTCGCTAGGATCCACCTTGATTTCCTTAGGAAGCCCCAGGTTAATTCTCTAGCGCTGCTTCCAGTTCTGCAATTTTTTGATCTATAGATTCTGACATAGCGTCAAAACGAGAGTCAGGATTGGGACGTATCCTCTGGAACGCTCTATAATCACTGAGTGCCTCTGTGAGATTGCCAGCGAGGACATTGAGCCTCGCTGATTCACGCAAAATGGTAGACATGCCCAATGGAAAAATTGCGGGTGCTGAAGATACATATTTCAGTATTCTTGCTGCACTGGCTGGGTCTCCGTGGTCTTCCAGCATCCTGGCAGTTTCGAATTTAAACCACTGCCAATAGCGATGAGAAACTATCCCCTGACCCAACACATTTTTTAGATCTTCAACCAATTCTCCAGATTGCTCAGGGTTCCTCTCATGAGTGGCCATTGTCTCAAGTCCCAAGACACAAAAAGAATTCCGGCCATGGGCAGGATCTGGATCATTAGATCCATTGCGTAGACGTTCGATCGTCTGGCCTACCGTAGACAGGTCACCCTGCCTTATCTTCCAAATTTCCACAACACATGCGTCAGCACTGGCTGGCCAGGTCAAAGATCCTTGAGGTGGAACCATAGCCTCTAATGTTGGTATTGCAGATTCCTCTGGATCCAAAGCTCCATCCCAATAGAGATTCGCCTCTATCCAAAAATAGGTGGGGAAAAGATTAGAACTAAATTCAGCTTCGAAATCTCTGAGCACATCGTCTGCCTCGTCCGAACGACCCCCCGAACGAAGGTAACCGTGTAAAAACGTCAGGTACTGACGTCGATCTGCTCCCGTCAAGGCAGTACGTTCCAGACGGGAAAAAATCCTATCTCCATACGGGCTGGGATACTTGAACCCTCCTTGAATCAATCCTTCATAGACAAGGAGCATCTGGGCCTGTGCGTAGGGAAGTTGCTCCAAATTGTCATTAATCCAAGCTAAATTTGTCGAATCTCCTAAGCTGGCCATTCCTGACCTCGCCCATACTTCCGTCTCCGATCCTGCAGCTATGCGGATTGTGTTCTCAAACATATCTCGCACGCCCACAGTATCAGGGCTTTCTGCTAAATGGTAATCAAGGTGTTGCCTAGCCACTCCCATGGAAGGATCTAGCTCCAAGGCCTTTTCAAATGCTTCTTTCGATCTTTCCAACCAATCTTCCTGAGATACCCTCCAAGTATTGTGGAACATAATGTCTCCATACTCATACCAAGCTTCAGGACTCTCTGGAAATCTGTTGACCAATTCTCCCAATGTTCTGACTCGTTCAACCAATGAATATAGTTCTTCTGGTGGCAACCATAGCCGGACAAATTCTTCATCCCTTGGAGGCAGGTTTTCAATATGATTCCTCAACAATCTGAGAGCTCTATTTCTTAATGTGAATCTTTCTGCGTCCAGTCCCATTTGTATGGCCTGATAAGCTCCCACAGCCGCCAGAGCAAAGGTGCTATCGATATCCAAGGCCTGCATATGAGCTGTTCTAGCTTCGATATAAGCGGTTCTTCTATAAGCACTTCTGCCGTCGAGATATGCAGTCAGTGCATCTAATGGTAATTCGGTCAAATAATCGATCTCGCTTTCATCCACCCCGGCCTCCATAGACAACACCTGACTAGCCAATTGAGTCAGTGTTTCTCTCAAACGAGGTGCTGAACCATCGATAGAGACATCTCCGACTAGGTCTCCCCCGGGGACTCTCAGGAGTCTCGCATTCATCGCGAAACTCTCCCCATCTCCCACAACTGATCCCACAAGCACGCGACCTGCACCTAATCTTCGCGCCAATTCGACCGACTCCGCTTCGCTTAGATCAGCCTCACTATCTCCCGCAAAATCTCTCCAAGCATTTATCATTCTTCCACTGTCAATGATTTGCGGGGTCCCGGAAAAGATGGGAGCTAGCATATCCAGAACACCTTCTCTTAGGATGGTCACACGATCATCCGCGGAAGAGATCCTGAAAGGAACCACCGCCATGAGGTCTACATCCACTCCATCTGCTTCAACCTCTGTTGGGTTTGTGGAGAAATTCCACAATGCAAAACCAACTCCGAGCAGAGCTACGCTTCCGATTATGACAGGCCGCGTTGCTCTGAATTGGCCCGTGGTTTTTGTTTCGTCTGAAGCATTATCCTTCTTAACATCGAATGCCCATGCCAGTGCAGACACAACGGGAAAACCAGCCATACAAAGAATCAGAACAAACTGATAGGTCCACGCAGGCAGGCCAAGCGGCTCAAAGGTTAATGAAGCCACCTGTAAAATGATAAAGACTGCCACAGCATACGCTACGACAACCCTGACCACTCTTCTTCTTCTCAGTTCTTTCCAGAAATTGTCTAAATTCATGACTGAAGTATGCCTTTAATCCGCTTGATCTAGCAAGACCTTTGCTATTCCAGTCCAAAGACAGATAATCGGGAGCAACCTAGACACACTGTAAGAACAAACCATCAAATAGCCTGCATTTCTCAACTGGACTTCTTCGTTATTAGAGATCGACCAGTTGGATTGCTGGCCACAACTCGAAGAAGTGCTGGAAACACGATCAGGTCAGCAACCAAAGCTAGAACGGCAGCGGACGCAGTCAGAAATCCAATCAGGAATAACGCCTGAAAGCGTGAAGCCGTGAGTGCGCTGAATCCCGCAACAACCACCACAGTCACTAGTATAAGAGCGGGGCCCACCTCCCTAATCGTGTGGGACAATACAACGCGAACTTGATCCGAAGAACGCAAATTCCGTTCGAGGGCTCCCAGAAAATGGATAGTGTCGTCAGCCACAATTCCAAATGCAATGGCAAAGACGAGGATGGTCGAGGGTTTGAGATCAAATCCACCGAGACCCATAAGGCCTAAAAGCAGTATCAGGGGAACGAGATTGGGCACAACCGCGAGCAATCCAAGACGTATCGATCGAAACATCCATGACAAAGCAATCCAAACCAGGAAGATTGAAAAAGCGATACCTGGCAAGAAAGAAGAAACGAGTCTGTCCCACAAGATCGTCGTCAACTTAACGGTGCCAGTTGCCTTGGCCTGACTTGCTGGTGGAGGATGGGTTTCCAAACGGTGTTCCACTCGAGCCATTAGGGGAGACAACACCAGAGAACCCTCGTCTTTCACCAACACAATCACCTGGCCCACATTAGCATCCCGCAAATAGACATCGTTCAGAGCCTCATCATCCATCCCTAGTAGCAGCTCGTTTATTTCCTCTGCATTTCCAGCCCCTAAGGGACCAATTTCTTCTGTGCCAGTGAGACCGAATGACTGGGCGGCATAAGCCGCACCCAATTCATCTAGTATCTGGGGAAGGCCAACTGAACCTAGAACAGCCGGCTCTTCTTCAACAAAATCCTGAAATTCCTGGATCCACCGTAACATCTCGGGGGAATGTCCCTCTCCGTTTTGGTGGGCCAAATAAACGTTGATCTGGAAAAGTCCAAAACCTTCCCCTTCGATCCAGCGCAAATCCTCCAGGATTGTGTCCTCCTCCTTTAGATCATCAATTATGTAAGCCTCTACCCTTAGCTGACTTCCCGCTACGACACCGACTGCTAGCAGAAGCCCGAATATCGCCGTAGGCCACGTCACTGGAAGATGTAAGAGTGATTCGACTCGTGCGAGAAGACCTTTCCACAGACGTTCGCCCCACTCCTGCTGGGGTCCTAAGTCTTTAGCGAAAGAGAGTAAGACGGGAAGAAGTGTTAACGTCACAAAATAGGCAATGACCACGGCCAAAGCGGATACAACTCCAAATTCTCCAAAGAGATAGTTGCGAGTAGCTACTAGACCCACGAATCCAAGAGAAGTAGTCAGCGAGGTGAAAAAGCACGAGCGAGAAAGGGTGGTGAAGGTATGCACCACCGCCTCTTGCATTATTCGACCGCCAAGCCAAGCCTCGCGCGTTGCAACGACGAGATGAGTAGCATCGGATAATGCTACTACTAGGATCACGATCGGAACAACACTGGTCAGTACTGAAATACTCTGTCCAGCATACCCCATAAGGCCGAGGGTCAGAACAATAGCGGGTGCCACACCAGCAAAGCACATCAGTGCTACCAGGAATCTCCTGAAGTACAACCACAACAGAATAAATGATACGATGATTCCGATCCCCAACAGCTTCGACATGTCAGCCTCTAGTGCCAGAGGGATTGTTGTACGCAACACAGGGAGACCACTGAGGACAACTCGTCCAGATGTCGGTTTCAAATCATCTAATCCAGCCTGCAATGCAGTCGTTACCTCTCTTCGATGGGAATCAGTGTTCTTGTCAGGATCTAGATATCCATGGACTCCGAAGACGGTGAGATCTTTATTCCAAAGTGACCCCTCAAACAGTGGATGCTCACGTCGCGTTTCCAAAATTTCCCCCAACATGACATCTGAAACATCACTCCGATCCTTAAGCCGGACTATTTCGATGGTTGATTCACCGCCTATAACTGACTCCTGGACGAACTGCGCACCTCCAATCCATCTCACAGGATCCAGCCCAGCTTCAGTAAAACTGTCAGCCAACTTTTTTAGATCTTCGTACTCATCGACAGAGATAGGACCCTTAACCTCTAAAAACGCCGATACCTGAAGGTCTTCACGTGGGAAATGGCTCTTGTATCTTTCGAATACCTCCTGGCTATCGCCTCCAAATACTAAAAACTGTTCAGCTGAGTAGTCGACGCGTACTCTACTCGCTCCCATGATCCCGGCAATAAACAGCACGATGTGAACTGATAATACAGCCCAGCGATATCCCAAAAGACGGCGGAACAATTCCTCGACGTGTACACTCACGATGACTCCCTCCGATACTCTATCATTACCCCCCACCCAAGATCCAGAAATGAACAGGCATCACCACGAGAGTGGCGAATATGATGCATACAGCTTGAAGCCTCATATTCCATGGCGTTCGCGAAGGCCAACCAGGCAGTTTCCTCATAAGCCAGTAGAGAAGGGTCGCAACTGTTGCGATGGCCGTGGCTGTTCCGAATGATGCTAAAGTCAGCTCTCCCGTTGAACCCAGACCCAGCGGTGCCACGAGACACAAAGCCAAGCCGAGAAGCCCCACCGTCATAGCAATGGATGTGGGCTCTCGGCTCCCCGGCTGAAACGGACTGAACTGTGTGATTAACATCATAGTAAATTGTCCCGCAACTACACCCACAAACGGTGCCTGAAATGCCTCTCCGTTTAATAGCCATTCTGGACCCGACATTACTCGCGGAAGCACGTCATGAACTACGAGGATAACCAGTAGGGCGATGACTGCGTACAAGGTAGCAAGCACCTGGTGTTGGGCATCATGTCGAATGCCACTGTCACGCAGAGCATAGCGCACAGCCACCACTGATATGAAGGCGATGGCTGGTGCAACGATCCACCCCGGCCCACCAAAAAGATATACCGAATAGAAGAAAAGTGTTGCTGCCATCACTCCGCTAGTGCGCAGTAATTTTGAAGCCAGGCCGAACAAACCCACAAGGGCCAAAATTGCGAACAGTGCTAAAAGATGGGCAGCAATTATACCAGAATCATCTGATGCGAATCGTATCAAAAGGTAAAAGGTTGCCATCGGTACAATGACGTTGTCAGAACCACGGAGACTCACTCCCTCAAGAAGTGTCACGATGATTGAAACTAATAACGCCAAAATTACGCTTACTGCAGGATCGATGTCGGTCATTAGGAGCAGCGGGAGGTGCACTACCAGAAACGTAATCACGAAAAAGGATACCGAGCCTTCAAGTGAACGACGATCCTCCTCCACCGAGTAGATTGTTGTACCGTAACGGGTACCCAGAATTGCAGCTGCTGCATCGGACACAATCAGTGTCAGAGCGGCAGCCAAATAGAATGAGGGACTATCGTATGCCAGGACAAACAGAAGACCCACTGCAAGCGGATAAAACAGTCCTCCTTCAGTATCCCTTGTTACACCATGTATACTCTTGAGAAGGCCGACCTTCTCTGTGCCCCATATCAAGAAAGCGAACACCGCAACTAGGCCAATCACAGTCCATCGGCTATCGAAAATCCAAGGAAATGCCAGTACTATAAGCCCTCCTGTGAAGTGTACCGACTTTCTGCTGAGTTCCACGGAGGGGTGCCCAAATTTTCTCCAAAGCTCAGCAAGACCAAAGATCAGAAGGAAGCTTGCCCCGACTAATAACGCCCTAACAAGTTCACCCCACATCAGACACCTCATCGACATGGAATGACTGGTAGAACCACGCCAGATCCTTAGAATGCAGGTTTTTGGAAAGCTCCAGTAGTGGCCCGGAACGGTCTCTCAATGCAGGTGGAGCCGTACGAGGCACAAAGAGATTCCAGTAGGCAAGACGTGCACGGAGTGCTGCAGAATCCAACAGTGCTGTGTAAACACGCTCATGTTCCGTCGAACTCATATATTCAAATATGTCCGAAAGATTGAACCCATCAAAAGGCCCTTCAGCTTTTTCTGCTGGACCGAGTAATGTACGAATTCGGGAGATTCGTTCGCGAACAATTCCCCGGTATTCGGGGCGCAAATAGCGTGGAAGTGCACCAGATCTATAGTTCCCAGTCATGACATAGGTTAGGTACGGATTTGTGTCAGTGGGTAGCTCGCTGAACGCGTGCTTTGTGCGAGCAAGCATTCTAGTGGCAATGGGGCCTTCAACGTGTTCGAAAAACGCTGGATCCCGACCCAGCCGGCCACAAACCCAACGATTGAAGAAGAGCCTGAAAAGGAATCGCCAGCGCCAAGTGTCCCAAACCTCACTATAGAAGCGTCTTCTCTCTTCCGGGGAGCGTGGCTGAAGCAAGCCTTCCACACGGCGCTTAGGATGTATCAGTGGCAGGAGCCTTCTGCGGAACATGGAGAAGTAAGCCTCGAATTTTCCGGCGTGGATCACTCCCTCCCGCACCAGATCAAGATGTGCGTCCCAGAAGGCACGTGCATAGTCTGGCATTACGGTTCTAAGACGCTTGTACGTCTCTTCTCGGTTCGCCGAGGGAGTTACGCCAAGGAAGTCTAGGAGGGCTTCATCTTCCAATTCAGAGAAGGCAGCCACCCGAATCGAGACACAGGCTAGTTGGGCTGGACTCAGGTCAACAGCGACCACTTCCGCAGGGTCGAGCGTGAGGAGCGCCAGAGCATTGTCTCCAGAGGAGGCAATGGTTAGCAGGCGTCCACCTTTTGCAACGGGAGCAAGGGCCTCGCACAAAACATCAGCATCTTCCCATACGCTACCGTAGCGAATGGCGTCAAAAGCTGCCCGCTCCTCGATGGGTCTATCAGAGCCTACTTTAGTATCACTGTTCATCGTAAAATCCTCATCATTCTGAGTTTTGCTTCGGACGTCCCAAAGCCTGATGAGCTTGAGCGAATTCCCCTGTAGCCATTGCAGCCATGATTGAAATTTCCCCAGCTAGTGCAAGCCCCGCCGTGATTTCTGAAAGCTTTGCTGCACCGTCATCCCCTAAGCATCCGAGAATGCGCAGCGACTCAGTCGCTGTCGGTAGACGGGTACCGCCGCCCACCGTGCCCAGGATCAGATTGGGCATAGTCACACAGGCATAAAGATCACCCGTTTCAGTCGCCTCCATACGGTGTAACGCCGTGCTAGCTTCGCTCACACAAGCAACATCTTGTCCGCACGCCAGAAAAACTGCGGCAACCGCGTTCGCCACGTGTCCACTTACGCCAATCGAACCCGTTTGGATGCCTCCAATTACACCCATGCGCCAGGCATCCCCAATCCGTTCCGGTGTAGTCCTGAGGCGTTCCTTCACTAGCGCTCGAGGAAGCGTCACCTCGGCCGTGGTGTGTCGTCCTCGAGTGTCGAAGAAACTTAGTGATGTACCCTTCTTATCCCCCGACATATTCGAATCAATCACCCACTGTCGTGGCACTATAGGCGTGCGCTGGACTAGATCTTCACATGCAGCCTGTGCCGCAAAGGTTACCATATTCTGCCCAGCTGCATCTCCGGGATAGAAGTCCAGAATCAAGTAGACGAAGTTGGCTTGGGGTTGCACACGCATGTTTACCAGTCGACCGTGCTGGGTGGTGCTCTCAGCAACCTCACGTATTCGTTCAAATTCTCCAACTAACCAGGCAGTGAACTGTATTGCTTCAGCCATCGTATCGAATACGAAGCCAGGTGCTCTCTGAACCTGCTCAACTGTAGTCAGGCATGAGGCCCCACCAGCAAGCGTCACAATTTTCGCTCCCCTGGAATAGCTAGCCACCAAAGCCCCTTCCGACGTCGCCATGGGAACATAGAAATCTCCATGTGCATGGAGGCCGTTGATGCGCAAGGGGCCTGCAACTCCAGTGGGGATGGACGTCATCCCAATTAAATTCTCGATGTTTCCGGCCAGTTCCTCCGCTCCTGGTTGTGGAGCTTCCCCTGAAAGATGGGGTAAGGGACCAGCAAACTCTTCGAGGAACTCAATCCTCTTCCGTACCGCTTCATCGGTAGTCTCACCTCGCGCAGGCACCGATGGCGAAACTGGACGCTCTTCATGTGAAGTGGGTGCGAGAGCATCCTTGAGATCGGCAACGTCTGCACCTTTACTCAGTCGTCGCGCGATCTCTGCGGCAAGGTTATATGGAATAGGCATGTGCCTCCTTATTCATTAAAAGTTTGGGGGATGCTCTCATAAGTTAGATGCTCCAGGTGAAACGCACTTTCGTAGCAACTCATATCGCCGAGTCCAAGTCTCAACACCTGGCATCTTTTCTGGATCTAACAAAAATCTACTCACGTTGTCCTGATGAACGAGTGCCGTGATGAAGCGCCGGAGATCTGCTCGATCTGCTTCACGATACACAGCGTGCATCAGGGCCGTCCCTAGACGTCTGCCCCTCATGTCCGATGCAACTGCTATCGTTTTGAACACAAGCCAATCACGATCGGGAAAGGCAAATAAGAACCCAGCAATCTGGTCCTCTTGGCCACGTGCTAGGAATGTGTAGTGCTTGGGCATGCCAGCTAACGCTTCTCCGTAGAGCGCCTGAAAGGCCTGTAGGGGAATTGGTTCAAATAGGAGGTTCTCTGCGAAAGCGTCATCGCAAAGCACATGCACAGCAGGTAATACCTCTTGCACCTCTTCCGAACTGAGGCGTTCGATTCGAAGTCCCGACGTAATTGCACTGTCATAACCTGATTTTGTCCTAGCAAGCAGATCTCCAAAAGTGTATTCCCCATCATCTGGGATATGCAGTCCAATACTTTCGAACGATGCCGCCACCTCGAAACCTTGATCCACGAAGTGACGTTGATACTCTGGCGGAGTCGTAGGCTCCCAGCTGAATGGATCAGGCGCAAAAACCTCTTTCTCGGGATACAACATGACCCGATACTTAAACCAAGTATTTACATCAACTGGAGCGAAGACTTCATCCAAATCGTGATCTGAGGCCCATTCCATAGCACCCCCTAGGACCAGTCGAGCCGCTTTAGCACCCTCAGGATCGGGCATCGTCTCATAGAGACCGATTACGCCAGAGCGTGGTGCTGAAGATCTTTGAAAAACTCCTGCTCGTGCTACGGGCCCATCTGGACCTTCAACGATGAAAAGAGCTGCTGGCCGACTTAATCCCAGGCTCATTACCAGACCAAGATAGCCAGAAGACTGGGTGACAGCTTTCGGTCGATGGGCCTGTATTTTGGCGCCGACTGAATAAAATTGATCTATAAAATCAGGGGATGCTGGTTCTGTTACAGTCGAGTAGCAACGGATCAGGGACAGTGTCATAAGATCCTGACCTCTCCCTTACCCGCATCAAGATGGACTATCTGACCATTCTCCAGTTTGTCGAGGGGATTGCCTTCTATTCCTACCACCGTAGGTATGCCGAGTTCACGAGCGACCACTGCCGAGTGCGACAACAAACTGCCTCGTTCAATAATCAGTCCCGAGCAGGCTGGGAAAACTGGCACCCACCCAGGATCAGTCCGTTCTGTAACAAGAATCTCCCCGTCTAGGCCTTCCGTATCCTCAAAGCTGTGTGCCACGCGTACTGGCCCTTCCACTACACCTGGGCAACACGACGTCCCATGCAAAACGTTCGGGTCGTCAGATCCAAGATCCTTAAGCAGATCCAGACTTTGGAGAAGGCTGGGATGTCTCAGCACAGCCCCGACTGCGCCTCTTGTGAGGAACCGGTTCGGAGGTGCGACTGAATTGGTATATTCCTCGTATTCAACCCGACGCGCAGTGACCAATTTCGATAGTTCCAGAGTTGTTGCCCGTCCATCATTGAACGCCATGATTTCATCAATTGTCAGATAGAAGACGTCACCCTCGGCTTCCAGTACCCCTAAAGCTTCCAGGTTTTGCCCCATGCCTCGGAATATCCTGCGCACAACGCCGAATGTTCGAGTGCGCTCGAATCGGAGAAGTTCCCTATCACTAACCGCCCGACGTGTCCAACGCAGCACGGAAAAATAGTATGCCCGGCGAATGCCAGTTAGTCGTTCCCTTACTACTCCCTCTGCCCCTCCACGTATCTCCCTCTTGCGTTCCTCGATCTCTTCCGCTGGAGGGACCCCGTGACGGACATAACCCTGAACACTAGCCACTACCATGTGCGGGCGATCGTGATAATCGAGTGTCTCAAGTTTCAACTCATCGACACAACGGTAACCATACTCAGATATGTATGACTCGAATCGAGCCTTAAGATGTGGCGCAAATCCGTCCTGTAGCGCTTCCCAGAATTCTTCTGAAGTCTGATCTAGAAGAAGCCCTCTAATCTCGTCATCACCATCAATTTCTGACGCGATTTCCAACAGTAAGCGCATGGGTTCAGTGCTCTTTAGATCTCCACTTCCACACAACAGATCGTTCTGAAGAGATGCAGCGTCCTGGTCTCCATCCCCAGCGATCCATTTTTCAGTCAGGCTTTTGAGCATCCCAAAGGCAATCATACAACGAGTGTCATTGACGATCGGTGCCTTCCAGTGTTTCAGTACCTCGTCAAGCAACCTCTCATAGAGGGCTATCTGGTCAGGAAGGTTCAGTTTGGTAAGGTCGGCCTCTTCGACCGGACGACATACTCGGTCTACTCTTGCTAGAAAACGCTCGTTCGCACGCGCTCCACCGAGCATGTGTACTGCGAGCCGTATCATCAACCCCACACTTTTGAAGCGTCCATACTGGGGAGCCTCGTCTACAACGGCATCGAATATTGGCTGCAGGTCCTCTTCAAGCGATTGCTTGACGCCCATCATGGTTTCCATAAATGAGCCACTCTTACCGAAGAGGGGAAAGAGCGAGAGAAGTCGGTACCAATTTAACAAGTTGTAATAAATTCGCCCTCGAATAAGTCCCAACATATTGCTGAACATACCCTCGTGGGCTTCAATCACACTCTGTGGTACCCCCAGCAAACCGCACGTCTGAAAGTAGACCTCACGGTACGCATGATTCACGTGAGAAAAAGTTAGAGGAGTCGTTACGCCCGAGTAACTCTCAACGATATTTGAGTTGTCCCAGATGACTGCTTGACTTCCTGCGACGTCCTCTTCGAACACAGCATCGGGGGGTAAGGTCGTAATCGGTCGTGTCTGAAGCGCGAACAGACGCCCATCAGCTATGGCCCACTCGAGATCCTGTGGTAATCCCAGTTCGCTCTCCAGGCGAAGCACCAAGTCTGCGATCTCACGGACTTGGTCAGAAGTGATAGACGCATCTCGCGCCTGGACATCGTCAAGCGTGACCTCATGTATGCCACCCTCAGGGTTTTGGACGATCGCAGTCTTCTTGGTAGCCAGGTTAGCCTCATATTCACCCGTACTTCGATCTACTACGAAATGGTCACTGTCCAATTTACCACTAACAATCCCCTCTCCTTGACCCCAAACGCTCTCCACGATGAGTGCTTTGCGATCTCCAGGAGCTAGTGGGTTTCTTGAAAAAGCAACTCCAGCTGATTCAGAAGCAATCATCCGTTGTATGATCACACCCATGCGAGGTACTGAATCAGTTTTCCCGATTGCGTTGCGATAAGCCACATTACGCTCGGAGAAAGCCGAAGCCCAACAGCGGCCGATGGCTTCTGCAATCGCTTCCGGTCCACGTCTATACAGATAAGACTCAAACTGTCCAGCGAATGAGTGTTCTAGTCCGTCCTCATCAAGTCCGCTCGACCTGACTGCCACAAAATCTTCGCTGAGTTCATATTGTGCGAGAGCTGCCGGTATCAGTTCTAAAATCTTGCTGGGTACGGGTAAGGAGAACACCCCAGTGGGAATGGTTTCTAAATTGTTACCAAGTTGTGCCTCAGCCAAGGCAGCGTCGAAACCCTCGACTGGAATACAGAACCAATTTGGGACAGAGCAACCGAGTCGACCGAGAGTCGCTAGTTGAGTAGCCTTGCCACCAGCCCGAGTGGCTAATACTTCCCCTGGTGATTCTGGACCTAGTGGCTCAATCGTCATCACAAAGCTCCTATAAAATGAATGATCGTGGGAGCAAACACCTGGGCGAGCACGAATAGAGCGGCTAATCCAGCTGTCCACTTGAAGCGCTGAGGTCGCATCACCGTCAGAGCTAGGCTTCCCAATAAAGCTATCGCTATCGGCCATAAGATCGTGTGCACCCCAATCTGGTATGAGGCGTAGCTCGCTAACCCCACTGAGCCAACAACAGCTGTTACTGTGCCACCCCAACCTACCACTGACAGATATGTTCCAAGGGCCGGATGCGCATTTGGATCGAGTTTACGGCAAACTTCCAAAGCAAATGATGCCCCCAAGCCAGTCATAGCAAACCATAACACAGCCGAAGTGAACGTTGCTTCGGGCAAGGCCGTGGCAGTCGCAAACGCGTAGATGGGAACGAGAATAATTTGATGGGTAATAGCGTACCAAAAAGGTCTCGCCCCTATGACCTCTGGCACAAAGAATTCTCGGTACATCAGCAGTGAATACCCTACACTCAAACCGAGAAGGTACCCAGCCATAGGATTCCATAATAGACCAATAAGGGTAGACGTTAGGAGCAGTATACCCACTCCAATCCAGAGCCCTGATCGCACTTCTTGAGGTGAAATCAATCCTCGTGGTAACGGGCGATCTGGATGAGCAACCTTATCCGTATCAAAGTCCTTTAGCTCATCCATCATACGCATAGTGATTAGCAAAATCGTGATTCCTGTGACTGCGATCGCCATTGCAAGCCAATCCAAGGCATTAGAAACGACATATTGAGCTGAAGCAGACTGTGCTATCGCAACAATCAAAACGCCTGGAATCTGGAAACGTTCTTTAGCAAATGTGATCCAGGCAGAAGACTGGAACCGCGTCCTCTGCGAATCAATATCCTTTTCCAGCATCAGGTCAATTCCTCCCAAAACTAGTTTGTGCTAATGTGCCCTTTCGATCGATCCTGGCACGATGACGTCGATCCCTAACGATCGACACATCTTCCAACCCTTCGACTTCGGGGAAAACAGAAGCGAAATGATCAACAGCAGACACGCGTCGATTGATATCTTCACCGAATAGAACGAGTCGGTCGTTGGACACACGACTTACGAAGCAGGCGCTTGTCCCCAACAACGAATAGATTCGTTGTTCTAGATTAAACTCATCTTGGGGTTGGGCGACCCTTCCTGTATACCACCAACCCTCATCGTCAGCGAGAATCCGGTCTCCCATATTGTGCCAATGCTTTTTAGTTAGATCCATTGGAGTGTTTTCGTCTGTGGCGCCAAGTTGTTTGGCAACATTCGCACCAGACACCCGAAGTCCATCAGCTTCAGGTCTTGCTTCTACAATTGGAACTGGACCCCCTATGAAAAGTGCTTGAAAAAGTTCTCGTTGCCGGCTTTTCGAAACTGATTCGCGAGCATCCACACAGGCAACAGGCTCCACTTCAGAGCCACCATATAAGTGAATCCAGCGTGCGTCAGCCCACTGGTCGAACCCTTGCTCAAAGATCCAACAGTCCGTCTGAGCTCCGCCGATCGTAATCGACTTGAGATCACCGAAGCCTCCATGGACATCTGTGAACTGTAGTAGCCGTTTTAAAAATGCTGGTCCGGCTGTGAGACTTGCAGTCTTCAACGTATCCGCTCGTTGGGAAAGGTGGCTAAGGGCTCGAGTGCTCCATTTCTTGGGCACCAAGAGCGATCCTCTGCCAGTACCCAGATGAAGGAGAGCCATATTTGGGAATAGACACAGGTCGGGCTTCTCGAAGTGGCCAAAGCGTTGGGGATCACTAAGTCCGTCATGTATTGCTGACATACAAGAGTGGCTCCTAACGATTCCTTTTGGCGCACCAGTGGTTCCCGAAGAAAAAGTAATCGTGGCAGGAGATGTTGGATCCAGATCAACACTATCAAAGTCGCCTTGGCCAGCATGGTGCTTCAGAGCCCCTATGTGGATCCAACGGGGTATTTTACGAGCTGCCTTGATGCGCAAAGCCCAAAGCTGTGCTAACCGCGAACCCACAAACGCTTTCGGTTGCACACGCTGCAGAACGTGTTCGATTTCTTGGACAGGAAGCCAAGGCTCTACAAATAGTACTACAATTCCTCGTCCCAGAAATCCAAGTATCGTCGCATACAGCAAGGGATCTGGAGGAGACAACACAAGGACTACGTCACCAGTTGTGAGTCCCTCGGATGAAGCGAGAGACTGTGCACCGTTAGCCAAAACTTTGATATCATCGAACGAAGCACAGCCACTATCTACGGTACAGATAGCGGGAGATCCAGGCCGGTCATGGCAATGGCGAAGCACCCTTTTGGTACAATTCATAGTGTCCTCAGCTTGCCACCCTACTAGCACCTTGTAAACTCTGGCCTACGATTTCCATACATCGCTCCTTGATAGTGATCTAGTTTATGATATCTGTCTGCTCATCCTCCAAAACCAGGGTAAGAATTGTTTTGACTATAATTCATCGCTTCTAGCGTATGCTATTGGTTTTATAACAGTACCTTTCATCGGAAATATTCAGTCGCAAAGTACGATCACTACCAAACAATTGACAACTTCGGTTGTTGCGAGAATTAGTAGCAGCCACTTCCATTACCATTTTCGGCGCAGTCTTTTAGCATAAACAACATGCCCAACAAAAGGCCTCCCTATGGTTTGCATGCTATTTCGGATTTGTCGACTCTGCTAATTCATCTCTGGCATTCTTTCCCATATTTCATCTCTGTGTGCAATGGGAAATGTCCAAAATTCATGGTCTAGGGGGACATTCTCAAAAAATAGAACTTGAACATCGTCAATATTGTCCCACTCATCAAAGAACGCCAAGACTTTCCAGTTGTATTCACCACCCATGTTATGCTCTTCGACCAGGTATCCTTTCATCAACCCCTGAGACATCAGTCCATCGAACACAGGGAACAGAGGCTCCCAGAGTTCATTCCACCTTCCCAAGTCCGCTCGATTGACCTGGAAAAAATTTTCATAGATATAGGCAGCATCGTTGGGTGTCTCAAGATTTCGCCGTCCTAAATTCCAAATCTCATCATAGTGCGACAATATCATGCGCTCTGTTCTCTCCATCCCCTCTGGATCTTTTTCGGCTATGGTTGTGGCGATCCTTGTAGCTACTTCCTCAAAATCAGTATCATCGGTGCCAGTAAGACTCATTCTCAGATTGTACTTGCCTCCCGTGTGATGCATCCGGACACCAAAACCAGCTAAACTTCCGTCTTCCACCATTTGCTCCATTACAGGCACCATATTGTTGTTATAGTGAGCCTGCCACTCTGGTATATCACTATAAAGAACGTTATAGAAGGAAAGCATCAGTCGAGTCGGATCTTGAGCATCTTGAGCACACGCCGTTGAAAAAGTTAAAGACATGGAAAGTAGAACAGCGTGAAAAACAACCGGGACAGAACGATACATGGCCAACTCCATTTCTGGGTTTATCTTGGTGATAACTCAAGTATAACAGTCTACTTTTCCGTTTATATAACTGTCAATACTGATTATTATACTCATATGCGTATAATATAGACCCGGCCCTGCAAATAGACAGAGGGTGCGCGAGGAGCTCATAGGTAGTACTGTCCTAATAACACACAAACCATAATAGGGAGGCGACATGTCCAATATCAAAGAGACAGCCAGCAGTTTTTTTGAAGTCTGTGAAGCCGGTAGAGGTTGGGCGGCCTGTAAAGAGTATTGTGTGGAAAATGCATCCTTCTCTTCCCATGCGGCGCCATTATTGGAAGTCACTACAATCCAGGATTATGCTGATTGGATGCAAGGAGTAGTGGGTCTTATGCCAGATTGTGGATATGATCTTAAATCGATTACGGTCGACGAAGGGAACA
>TARA_B100000686_G_scaffold67655_2_pt1 | contig 20409 bp, 13 predicted proteins | sample TARA_B100000686 | Tara Oceans TARA_B100000686 (sample SAMEA2622733) | marine metagenome | biome: marine biome (ENVO:00000447); feature: marine epipelagic mixed layer (ENVO:xxxxxxxxx); material: "saline water (ENVO:00002010), including plankton (ENVO:xxxxxxxx)" | depth 150 m | reverse complement strand
CCCCCCCCCTTTAGGTTATGGGTTAATGGGAGCGTGATCCTAGTATATCTACCGAATCAGTTGGCTTAGGCTAAATTGGCTATTGGAGAGTTCGAGACAGAACCGAAAATCTGTTCATCAACCTTTTCCCGGGCTAACCCTTGACTTGGACCTCAACGAAGAACATAGTGTTTTTGTCACGCGTTTAAAGGTTTTTTCGATGGCTTAATCAGGAAATCTGCCAAATGAAACGATCATTCTCGTTATTGATGCTTATCTTTGTTGTTGGCATCTTTGCCGGTTCACCTGATGCCGTTGGCGGAGGATATCCTGACGAAAGCGATACGACCGCAGAGGATGCTTGTAAAAAATCCCTTCGCGCCGACAAGTGGCTTGAGAAGTACGAAAGCCAAACACTCTGCTATCAGGCTGTCCTTGAGGGAAGTTCCTACGCCCGCAAAATGCTGCATCGATCCTCGTTTCTGGTGGAACCGGTCCTGCGCCTGTACCTTGACGTCGCCATGGCCGCATCAACGTCGGACTTTAACCTTGGGTCAACGGAACGCAAACGGTTGCAGCGACAGCAGGTGCGGTTCTGGAGAAAGAGCAAGCATGCCGATCTTGACCTGCTGTTCCTTGAGGACAACAGCGGATTTCCGTATCGCTTTTCAAAAGTCACTCAGAAAGAAGATCGCGCCGAGATCATTGTTCACTTCCAGCGAGGACTCAATACAGATACAGAATCGACACTATCGACCGCTACTGCCGGCCGCTATATGCTGAGCAGGCCAAACAAAACATGGCTGATCGATGACTTTGAGCCTATAGATACGAAATTGGACATCAACCAGATCGGCATCTGGTTAGGTGATTACGTGAACTATGCACGCTCCGCCTATGGCAACAACATAGACCCGAATTTCATCGCACTTGCCAGCGAGGCGGGCCTGTCGCATTTCTGGCTTAGCGGTGAGTCAGGTCAAGACGCTGATTTCCTGCGCAGGAATCATGGTCGGGGCTGGGGTGCAGTGCCTCCAGCGATTCCATCTCCAAGTGCGGACACCGACCCCGGTGTCATTATTGAAGTGGTCTTCAGGGACAAATCGGGCGCGTCCAGTTCGTCCTTGAGCGACGACGCAGATGAACGTGCCCGGTATCAGGTTGTCAGAAGAAGTGGCCGGTGGTTTATCGCATCATTCGAGGAAATAGGCGCCACCCAGAGTGGGATCCCGAGTGACGATCAATGGGTGTTTGAAAACTCGGCAGCCGTTAAGCAGTACCTGTCGCAGTCGCAGACTCTGAGCCGGAATCTGAAGGCTTGTGAGCCTTCTGAGTTAACCCTTTCGATACCGACTGCCCCACCCAAAAAGATCCAGCTCATCATCCACGGTTATCAAGGCGCTCTATGTCAGTTCAAGGTGATGATTGTTGGGGCAGTCGGGTTGTTGTGCAAGGCTCCGTCGGAAGCCATCGAGGTACAGTTGGCCATGGAGCGATCCTGGTCAGAGCAACTTCAGGCCCGCCGTGATGGTCCCTTCCCGCTTCGCCTGACACCGGACCAACAACTCGCAGATCAGACCGCTAAGGCAATGTCCGAGTCATGCGAGGTAACAATCGATGAGCAGCCGCCGCTCGACATCGAAAAATATGTCAGCGACACCTTGCGCTATATCGAGAACCTGGTCTCGTGCGCCCCAAGCACCTACACCTATACCCATCCCATGATTCCCGGGTTCACCGGCAAGAACGTGATCAAGGGCGATGACCAGGGCCGATGCCTGCTACAGATTCATATGCCCGGAGATATCATCATGCAATGTGCTGCATCGGCCCGTCATATTGAACTGCTGCGCAATCAGACAGCGCTGATGCTGAAGGAATTACAGGAAACCGGTGCATATCAATTCTCGATTGAAATTGATCTTGGTAGCGGTGTCAGTTCCTCAGACCTCAGTAATCTGATGGGCGAGGAGTGCCGGTGGTAACGGCTGGCTCGCCTTCGAAGAATGCTGATGGGTATTAAATGATGCAAAGGGTTTATTCAAGCAGCCCATATATTTGAACCTAACGTACCGAATGGAGCGCTGAATCATGAACGTGAAACCCGGCCCTTCTATCTTCAGTCGTAGTTGCCTCAGGCGAATCGTCTGTACTTTCTGCTCCCTACTCCTGATCGCCCCGCCATCACTGCTCGCTCAGGTATCGTCTAACGTAGGTCCACCAGCCAAGTTACCGGCCGCGGCTTTTGCACTAGCCGAAGACGACCTGAACCAGATCGATGAAGCCAGTGTCAGTATCCCGGTCCTGCAACAAGCACTCGGGACCGACCCGAGCCGTCTAAGCAACTGGGTGTGGACCCAGACCCGATGGCTACCTTATACCGGTGCGCTCAAGGGTCCGCGCGGTACATTGCTGGCCCGACAGGGTAATCTACTGGATCGATCTCTCCTGCTCGCTGCCCTGCTTCAAGCATCTGGACGCGAAGTCCGGATCGCGTGGTTTGATACCACCCCCGAACAACAAAAAGCTTTACGGGGTTTCGCATCAGAACAAAACACCGGAGGTGTTCCGGATTTTTTCCATATTAGTGACAAAATGGATCCCGATGATGTTTCAGGCGTTCCAGACGATCAACCTACCGATCCGGCATCTCTTTTACGCGCTGAGCGTTTGAGTGCCGAGCGAGTGCTCAGGAAAGACGTCAAACAGGTCCTTACCGAGCAACATGATCAGTTAACGGCTCTCGTCGGGGCAACTTTCGAGCCGACTTCCAGTGACTCCTGGAGCGTAGCCTTGAATCGGTACTTCTTTGTCGAACATCGAAGGCCGGAAAATCCCGATTGGGAGGATCAACATCTCCTTGCGGAGCCTCTGAAAACGGACCAGATGATAACGCGGTTTTCGCCGGAAGCGATTCCTCAACAATTCTTACACCGTATCACGATCCGCGTTGTTGCAGTGCAGGGAACTCAGGGTGAGTTCACTGAACAGGTGGCGCTTGAGCATGCGGTTGATCCAGCTCGGCTGGGATCAAGCCGTGTCCGTATCAGTATCACCCCACTTCATACGCAGAGTGTCGAGACGCTCATGGATGATCTCTCCAAATCTGGGGATAACAAATACTTGTTGCGCTACTTGAGGTCAGCACATTCATGGCTACCGACCATTCGTCTCGAAGATCAGCAAGCAATCTTAGGCAAGGCGATTGGTCAAGATGGGGAATTACGGATTGTGAATGAAAACCCGTCAGGGAATCGCAGCAGCGAGGGCGTGGGATCTGCACTAGAACAACTCGATCTGATCTCCGGGGGCAGCAAAGACAAAAAGGCAAGTTTTCTTAGCGAGGTTCGTGTCGAATTTGAGGTAAAGGCGCCTGGGCTCAGTCATCCAAAGAAGATTATCCGACCGATCTATAAGGAAACAAACCCTACCCCCCAATCCCTCAACCAATCCGAACAACTGATCCGATCTGCCGCAATATCTTCTCGGGCTGACCTGCTCATCACGGGAGGATTCTTTGATTGGTCCTATGCCGGCATTCAGCAGGCCCGCGAGTATCTTAAGATGAGGCTCGCTTTCAATTACCTCACGAACAAAGAGAATGACGACTGGTTCAGCCAGGATGATCTCTCGCCGCTGATCAGCGTGTTAAAAAAACTCGACGTTTTTCACACGAAACTCTACGGGATCCATGCTCTTCGAAGTGCCTCTGGTCTGTTTCTATCTCAACCGAATATTCTGGGCTTCTGGAAACATATTGATGCGGGTCAGCAGGGCGATGCTCAGGTGATCTCGTCAATTGACTTTATCGAAAATACTGTTTCATCACTTGATGCAACGCCAAAGGGCGCCTTTAACGCTCAACTGCTTTCTGGATTACGAGACTCCATTATCGAAACCGCCGTTGCTTCCCACCCGCAACAAGCGCTCAGCACCAGTTCCTTGTTCCGCGAAGACCGAGGCGGGGGCTGGCTGATCATCGGTCCCGATGATACTGCCAACTTGCAGACCCAAACGTTACCGCCTGTCGCTGCCGACGCAATTCAACGGGACCTTGCCGCAGGCTATATGGTTGTACTGCGACCGGATTCCGGTAGCCCCTCGACTGCCTGGTGGCGACTGAACAGACACACCGGCGAACTACTGGGCATGATGGGCTCCCGACAGCATATTGGAGGAGGAACATCTCTAGTGTGGACCGTCGTGGGTGGCGCAATCATCACGTTAATCATAGGATTTGTTGTCGACATAATGTTGGACGTAGAAGACAGCGACTGTCACCCTGCTGGCACTGTGCCAGCATATAATGCTTACACTACGCACCTTAAATCGTTTTTTGCCAGTATCTTCGAAGGAATGGAAGCGCTGCCCGGCGTTGGCGAATGTGGCGAAGTGCATGGAGACATTCATCGGGACGAGAGTTCAGACGGACCCATTGACGAGCACTAAGTTCGGCGAGCACTCCATCCTAATCCGCGTAATTCGCCGAACCCAGTGACGAAAGTCAATCTGCCTTCGCCCTACACCGACAAGGCTGCGCGAACGGCCGGTTCCGTAGCCTCTATCCATCGACCAAAAAAACACGCCGTTCTCGGTATCGGTGTATTTCTGCTCGCTCTCTGTACGCCTGGATTCGCACAGGATGACGGATCGATCTCCGTCGCAAGATCCCGGATCACGATCGAACCGACTGGACTCTCCTTAGCTGCTGGGATGCGGTCTGCGCAGCCTAGCAATACGGACAGTCGGTTTATGGTGGTTGAACTGAAAATCACAAATGTGGTGACTCCAGAGCAAGTCTTCGAAGAAGGCGTTGCAGAAGGTATTTCGGTCCCGCTGGGAGACTTTCGCCTGCACTGGGATGAAAAACGATTTGATCCACAAGGTCGTCTCCTGACGGCCCGACAAACTCATTTACCCAACCCCGTCGAATTGGGGTATAGCGGTGCCTACAAACAGGGAGAGCTGATTTTTGAAGTCCCCGCTGCTAAGCCCACAAACGTAATGCTGGTCTTTAGCAATAAGGAAATCGGACCTCTCAGGATTGATCTACCGATTGATATGCTTACGGAACAAAACAGCAGTAACGCAACTGACGCTATTGAGTCCGGGAGCGATCCTGGACCAGATCTTGCTCTTTTTTCCGGCGAGGCCTCTGATCAAGATAGCGTGACATCATCAGTGTCTACGCCACTGACATTAGAGCGTGCTGGAATCGCTATTCAACTGGGGTATCAAGCCGCAGGCCGAACAACAGTCTCTCAGACAAAGAAGTTCCCTGAATCAGCGCAGGAAATTTTTCTGATCCTCGACTCCCAGCAGGATTCACCAATTTATGCAGAGGTCCGGTGGATCGGGATAGATGTGGAAGGAGCAGAACCTGGGGCACAGTTACATAAACGCCGCCAGAAACTTTTCCCCGTGGGACACAAGCGTGCCCGGCGGACATTTGCCTTGAAAAATAGAGGGGGATGGCAGCGTCTTGGCCGCTACCGCGCTGATATCGTCATTGACAACGAGGTCATCCATTCGGAAAAGTTCTCGGTTGTCTCCCACCTTCCCGAGCCCCCCCTACTGGAGAGCCCAATCCTGGAGCCTGACCGCAACGTTGCACTCGGCGCCTTGGGCGGCCAGGTCAGTCAGGCGATCGGGGGGGGGCTAGTCGATGCAGCACCCGTTGACCAGCGATGGCATCTCACTCACCTCATTGACGGTGCGCCTTACTTTGCGACCGATGGCTCCCGGCTTCAGCGCTGCCTCCGCTGCGGATGGAAGTGGCCGAGCCGAAAACTTCCAACCGAACTCAATTTCTCATTCCACGAAGGTAAGGCGTACCGTGTGAGTGCAATCGTTATCGACACCCGGACACCGGAATACGAAATCTCACCTGGTTCATCACCCAAACATGTCGAGGTCTGGCTTCGGGGGACCGGCCCCAGTGCCCAGCATTTTCGGGCGGCAAATGTACGCCTAGCAAGACGCACGGGGAAACACCTTATCTCCTTGCCTCCGACAGTTACCGAATCAATTCAGTTACGTATCTTGAGCGCTCATGAGTTTGGGGCTACCCGCAGCGTCAGCATCGCGGAAGTTGAGATCATCGAAACGCCCAGCCAGCCGAACTCTGCTTCAATCCCAGCACAAAAGGACCTTGCCCTAGCGGCGCTTGGTGGGGGTGTCAGCCGTTTCTCTGACCAATGGGAAAGTCAAAACGGGGGGGTCGCCCAACTGATCGTTTCGCATAGCGACCATGCCGGGGTCCACACCCAGCAGGCGCGTTTTCCCGAGACATTGGTGTTTTCCTTGGGAAAAAGTAGTGAAGCGAAGATTGCGAGCCTACAGCTTGATAACAGTCCACCACACGATTCCGGCACCTGGCCCAAGCGTATCGCGATCGAGGTTTCCTCTTCCAGTCCGGTTTCTGACTTCAGACCGATCGGTGAATTCGTGCTGTCGCGGACGGTTACCCCGGCAGCTATCCCCGTTCACCGCCACGCCCGCTATCTCAAACTGACGATTCTGGAGAACTATGGCGGCCCCTATATCAGCCTTGGCGGAGTCCGAATTTTTGAGAGCAGCGGCAAAGGTCAGTTTTCGGCTCTTCTTCAGGAAACCGGAAGCTCCAGTGACCTCGCCGCTACCGTCCTTCCTGAGACAGCGTGGCTGGAGACCGAACCCAATGATACGTTGAAAAAAGCGATGCCAACGACGCTGGGTGAGACCTTCGGCGGGGTCATTGATTCGCCGCGGGATCGGGACGTTTACACTTTTTCGCTAGTGGATAAACGGCAAGCGCTAGCCGTCTCCCTCTCTGGTGCTCCATACCTTGGGACCCTTCTGCAACTTAAAGACGAGCAAGGCAAAGAGTTACGCCGACATGAACCCGGAGGGCACGCAACACAGGAGACGACTTTCTCCTGGAGCCTTGATCCCGGAACATACTTTCTGGAGGTTTCCCGTCCACCAGTCTCTATCGTGTTGCTGTGGGATGCCAGTGCCAGTATGGAAAAGCAGATTGAGCACGTTCATGACGGCATCAAGGGCTACCTTGAGCAGATGGGAAATGACCAGTACGTCAATCTCGCGCGATTCTCCGGGCTTGACACTCAGGTTTTCCTACAAACGTTTACCAACGATCCGGATCAAGCCTGGCAGGCTGTCCGTGAACAATTCACCACTCATGGCGGAACACCTCTTTATGAGGCCATCGAGCGAAGCAGTCAGTTGCTGGAAGGTCGCGCGGGTAACCAGGCTGTGATCCTGATGACCGATGGGATCGATAATGGACCGCCACCAGACAGTCTCTGGGATGTTGTCAGTACCACCACAGCCCGCTTCTATACAATTGGCCTCGGCCCTGAACAGGATGTGTTTTTTTACGATCGGGCAAGCCGTGGGAAACGGCTGATTGAGGATGTTGCCCGGGCAACCGGGGGACGCTTCTTTGGAATTGGGTCGGCCGACGAACTCACAAAGATATATACCGCTATCGGTGTCGAACTGCAGAGCCCAATTCACTACCGGATCACACTCGACCCGACAACAAAGACGGGTGCATTGAGAGTGTTGGCCAAAACGGGCGCGCTTGATGAAACTCCAAAGGCGTATCCGGAACAGCTTATTCCAGATGGTGAAAATGCTCAACCCGGACTAGTTAGCAACGCTGCGCCCTATGTTCATCTGGAAATTATCTTTGACGCCTCAGGATCTATGAACGTCTTGTCTGATGGTGAAAGGAAGATCACCATAGCCAAACGGGCGCTGGAAGAAGTCCTCAGATCTCTGGACTCAAGAAATATCGGTCTGGCTTTTAGAGCCTATGGCTCCAACAAGGATATCGAGTACAGCAAAGAAAGCTCCTGTCAGGATACGGAACTGTTGGTTGATTTCAGCGATGGCACCCCTTCTCGTATTCGCAGGGCCGCTGACTCCCTACAGGGTTACGGCTACACGCCGCTAGCCAAGAGTCTAAGACTTGCTGGACAGGATCTTGAAGCGTATAGAAACCGGCAGCCGACTATTCTCCTGCTCAGTGACGGAGAAGAATCCTGTGATGGAAATCCACTCGCCGAGATTGCCCATCTCAGAAATCGGGGCATTGATGTCCAAGTTCACGTCGTGGGTTTCGATTCCGACGAGTCCGCGCGAGACCGCCTCGCGCAACTCGCCCGTGCCGGTGGAGGTAATTTTTATGACGCCAGGAACTATGAGGATCTCAGTACGAGCCTTAATCAAGTTGCCGCGAAAGTGCGCCAGGTCGCCGATACGGCTGCAAGGCGAAGCGCTCTAGATCAATCCGGTAACGAGGCTGATAAATGGGTCCTTCACGTGGTAGACGATCTGGATATGGTTGTTGCCCGTGGCCGTGTTGGAGATACGATCTCTAGGCTAGTGCCTGGCACCTACAGCCTTCGAATACTCCGGGACGGGTCTACGATCACTATTCCAAACGTAGTTATTGAGGCCGGAGAGCAGACGGTTATTGCGCAGGACTACTTCCATTAACAAACATTGCTGTACCGACAGCTCGCTCTACCGCTGATCAAGCAATGCGCTAATGGTCACGTCGTTGACGTAAAAACGTGCTTTTTTGATCTTGGGAAACTGCAGCACTGCCTGTTCCAGTTGAGCCATCACTCGGGGCGTGTCGCAGACACCGCCAATCGCGAAACGTCCCTTAAGTTCCACTACAGCTTCTCCATCCAACAACGCCACTCGTCCTACTTTCAAATGTGAGGAGCTCAGAGGATGGTACAAGCCATGCTGTTCGGCCAGTGCTTTACCATGCCTGAGCAGTAAATTCAGGGTGAACCTTAATGGTTCGCGCCCCTTAGGAATTTTGACCCTTACCCACCCTGCGCGATCACCGCAACCGATGGTTCCGTTCTCGTCACTGCCCTCATTCAACTGAAAAAATGTCAGCGAGGCCTCGCCAGAATCTACCCCAGTCCTCACAGAATCTTCGATCCTAGCCGACTCGGCTGGTTTGTTTGGGGCAACCTTGACCGCAGGGTCGGCCTTTCGCGGTTTGCCCAGTAACGGAACACCGATGAAACGGCCGGGCCCACCTACGGTCCGAAATGAATACGGATGTTCGTAATCGACCCCCGGTCCGTATTGCTGCATGAGAGGGCCGCCAACGCTCAGTCTCTGGGCAAATGGGCCAAGATCGCGCTCAGTGCCGGGATCGATATAAAACCACTCCTTTCCGACCCGTAAGCCGAGGTACACATGGGTAGGGGTAACCCGACCTTCGGCGTTTTTGTAGTGCGCCGACGCAATACCAAAATCATCTAACGGCAGACCGACGATCCGGAAGATCTGAAACGCCAGATGCGCCTTGCTGAAACACGCCGCCCAGGCAAGTTTTCCGTTACGGTCCCAATAATTGGCGATTCGCTCGGCCCTGGGCCAACCATCTTTACCCATCAAGTCTCGATAACCCTGCTGTCCGGGTGCTATGCTGCCATACAGCCAGTTCAATACGTTTCGGGTTGTTTCCCAGACTTCTTCGGGACTGGGATCAGGCGACAAGTTCATCCCAATCGCAGCCCGCATTCGTTGCACTGCCTGTGTCTCCACGATAGGCTGAATGCCGAAGTGCTCCAGACGACCTCGAAACCGGCGAATCTCCTGCTGTGTCTTCTGGTCGGCACGGACCAGCCCACCCGAGGCTGTGCGAGCATACGGCACCGCACCCTCATAAAAAGTTTGCTGCAAAATTGGTCCAGCTAAAGAGATGTCTGCAATTGGGACGGTCGCCAACATCACCGCCAGTGCCCTCATTAGATACCTTGTCCAGGAATGGATCATTGGTCTTCCTCGGCTTCAAAATGGTGTTGAGTTGGTGAGAAACCCCTAGATAACGCCATTCACTATCCCCACGGTCATGGTGGACGATACCGACCCACGGGAAAGGCCGTTTTTCGCTGAAGAGGGTCCCTACCGTACCATGCTACTCAACTCCTGACAGCAGCCAAGTGCCTAGGTTGCGCGAGACACAAAACCTGCTTTGAGCAAGATCAGGCAGCGGGATTCCCATGTTAACCGAATGAATCCAGGACTAGGAAAGCCCCCGTTTAGTCGACCATATGCGTCGTTCTCCCAGGAATTTGGGATGCGAGAGGGGCTAGGAGGAGTGCCAGAGCGACTCTGGCTATAGCAGTTAGCGCTTGGAGTACTGAGGCGCTTTGCGCGCTTTGTGCAGGCCGACTTTCTTGCGCTCGACTTTTCGCGAATCACGAGTCACGAAGCCGGCTTTGCGCAGGGGTGCGCGCAGAGTCTCGTCGTAGCTCATCAGGGCGCGGGTGATGCCGTGGCGAATCGCGCCAGCCTGGCCGGTACCGCCGCCACCGGTGACCCGGATAGTGATATCGAGCTTGTCGTTCAGTTCCGCAGTATCAAGCGGCTGACGCACAACCATTCTGGCCGTCTCGCGGCCAAAGTATTCATCGAGGGATCGACGATTTACTGTGATGTTGCCCGAGCCGCGGGTAAGGTAAACGCGGGCCACGGACGACTTGCGTCGACCTGTCCCGTAATGAATTTCGCCTGACTGTGCCAATGTACTTTCCTATTTCGCTTTAAGTTTTGCTTGACGGTCTTACTGATCCAGGGCAGCGCTAGATTTCAAGCACTTTGGGCTGTTGTGCCTGGTGCTGATGGTCGGGACCGGCATACACCCGGAGCTTTGCAAACATCGCCCGGCCGAGAGGGTTTTTGGGCAACATACCCTTCACTGCGCTTTCGATTACTCTGGTTGGGTGTTTTTGAAGCTGCTCGCCTAGAGCAACCTCTTTAATGCCGCCGGGGTATCCGGAGTGGCGATAGTAGCGCTTCGCCTCTGCCTTGTTGCCAGTAACCCGGATCTTTTCTGCGTTGACAATCACAATGTGGTCGCCCGTGTCGACGTGCGGGGTGTACTGGGCTTTGTGCTTCCCACGAAGCCGTGAAGCGACTTCGCTCGCTAGCCGCCCCAACACCTTGTCGGTGGCATCCACGACGAACCATTCTCTCTGGACGGTTTCAGGCTTGGCGCTGAACGTTTTCATCGGATTACTGAATTCTTGCGCAAAAATGAGGCGCGGATAGTACTAAATGGGCGTCTCCAAGGCAAGGTGTTGGGAAGAAATACAAATAAATTGCCTGGTATTTGCAAAAAATCTCGAGCTTGCAGCCAAATCAGGCGCCAATCCGGATCGCCCCGGCAACGGCCGGACTTAACCCGGCGGAGAAGGATCAATCAGTTCGATCCAGTGCCGCACCGGAGGATCACTCTTCGATGACAGGTGAGCAAGGCAGCCAATGTTGGCGGTTGCAATCAATTCGGGGGCACCTTGGGCGAGATCCGACAACTTACTATCCAGTAGTGAGCTTGAGAGCGCTGGCTGAAAGATTGAGTAAGTTCCCGCTGCGCCGCAACACAAATGGGCATTCCGCGTAGGGGTGAGTATTGCGCCCGCACTTTCCAGAATCCGCTCCACCCTCCCCGTGATGCCCTGGCCATGCTGCAGAGTACAGGGCGAATGAAATGCCACCCTCTTGCCGGAGCAGGATCCCAGCGCTCTCGCGTCCTCGGGGCTGATGTATTCACACAGATCAACGGTCATGGCGCTGACTCGCGCCGCTTTCTCAACATAGACTGGATCATCCTTCAACAGTTGTCCGTATTCCCGTACAGTTACCCCGCAACCGCTTGCGGTCATCACGATTGCATCGACGCCCTTCTCAATCCAAGGCCACCAGGCATCAATATTCCGCCGCATTGAATTCAGTGCCCGATCGTTATCGGCGAGATGCAGCGCCAATGCGCCGCAACACCCTGCTTCCTTGACAGTGATGGCCCCGACATCAAGTTTCGCAAGAGCCCGCCGCGCGGCTGCGTTGATCTGGGGTGCCATCGAAGGCTGCACGCAGCCTCCCAGCATCAGGACAGAACGGCCGCCCTGACTCTCAGGAAGTATGCCCACCGGTCTTTTTTCAAGAACATGTCGCGCCAGGGTTGCCGGCAAGGCCCAGCGCGTTGTCTGACCTAAACGAAACAGCACCCCAAACCAGGCGCTCAGCAAGAATCTCACCAGCAGCCACCGATGTAGACGTTCTAAAACCGGCCGTGGGGATAATTCTTCTGCCACCGGCCGAGCGAGTTCCACAAGGCGCCCGTAATTGACGCCCGATGGGCAAGTCGTCTCGCACGATCTGCAGGTAAGACACCGATCCAGGTGGAGTCTCGTGGTCTCGGAAGCCTCAGCGCTTTCAAGCAATTGCTTGACGAGATAGATGCGCCCGCGCGGTCCATCCAACTCGTCTCCAAGCAGCTGGTAGGTTGGACAGGTCGCCGTACAAAAACCGCAATGGACGCACTTGCCGAGTATCTCGCTTGCCTCCTTGCCAAACGCGGTGCCCTTGAAATCTTCAGCCAGTTCAACGTACATGATTACTCTTCGGCAAAGAGCCGGCCCGGGTTCAGAATTCCAGCGGGATCAAATGCCGCTTTCAGTCGTCGGTTCAGTTTCAGAACGGTGTCTTGCGGAACATCGGAGCGCGCGCCCTGATCGCTACCGCCAAAAACCGTTACGTAACCCCCGTAAGGCCTGACCAGTTCACTGAGCGCTTCGAATCCGGTATCCGACTTAACCCAATACTGCGCGCCTCCCCAGTCAATCAGCGTCTTGCCAGGGAAATGTATTACGTCGTTTCGAGGCTTTAGACTGATCCGCCAAAGCGGCGAGCTCTCAGCGAAAAAACCGAGGCGATGTTCTTTTAGCTGTGACCAGAAGGCATCTCCCTCTGACGCCAGTTCCCCGCCCAAAGCGCCTGCAGCAGTGTTGACGGCCGCCTCACTGCCCGACAGGCGCAGCCGCAACACCCCGTCGAGGTAGGCAGTTGCAGAAACCGGCAGGGAGCGACCCAGCAAACTGGTCATTAATTCGATTGCAGATTCTCCCGACATCTCGAAAGCGCGTGTTTGATTACACGAAGGCAAGGGGAGCACTTTCAGTGAGACTTCTGTGAGTATGCCGAGCGTGCCCATTGATCCCGCCATCAGGCGGGACACGTCATAGCCCGCGACATTTTTCATGACCTCACCGCCAAAACGAAGGGCATCCCCTTTGCCGTTGATACAGCGAACCCCCAATACAAAGTCACGGGCGGCTCCACGATAAGGGCGGCATGGTCCAGACAGCCCGCATGCGATGGTACCGCCGATCGTGGCACCCTCTCCAAACGCCGGCGGCTCAAAAGGAAGCATCTGCCCTGATTGGGCAAGTGTGCTCTCAAGCTCAGTGAGGCGGGTTCCCGCACGGACAGTCACGACCAGTTCTGTGGGCTCATAGTGCACTACTCCTTGGACAGTGCGGACAGAACACGGGGTGCCGCGGGACACTCGGCCGAGAAAACTTTTGGTGCCGCCTCCCGTGATAGCCAGAGCTTCGCCATCCTGAGCTGCCTTTCTCACACGCTCCTGAAGTGCTGCGACAGCGCTGTCGGCGTCTTCAGACATTTCAGAACCTCGGCAGCTCCGGATGCGGCAGCTCACCGTGATGGACATGCATTGCATTGAACTCGGCACACCGTGAAAGCGTCGGGACGGCCTTGCCCGGGTTCAGCAAACCTTCGGGGTCGAAGACGGCCTTCAAGGCATGAAACTGTTCGAGTTCAGCCTTACCGAACTGCACACACATCTGATCGATTTTCTCGAGTCCAACGCCATGCTCGCCCGTGATCGTGCCGCCGACCCGAACGCACAACTGCAGAATCTCGGCGCCCAGTGCCTCGGTGCGCTCAAACTCGCCGGGTTTTCCCGAGTCATACAAAATGAGCGGGTGCAGGTTGCCATCCCCGGCATGAAAAACATTAGCCACCCGCAGCCCGGCACGGGCGGCGAGTTCGGAGATGCCTAAGAGCACTTCGCCCAGTGCCCGGCGGGGGATTGTCCCGTCGATACAGTAATAGTCGGGCGAGATGCGCCCGACTGCAGGAAAGGCATTTTTTCTCCCAGACCAAAAGCGCTGTCGTTCGCTCTCATCGCAAGCGACATCCACTGAACGGGCTCCGCACTCAAAGAGAAGCGACGACACAGACTCGATCTCGGTCTGCACTTCAGCGTCTGTCCCGTCCAGTTCACAAAGCAGAATTGCGGCCGCGTCGCGGGGATATCCTGCCTGCACAAAGTCTTCCGCCGCGATGATGGCCGGGGTATCCATCATCTCAAGCCCTGCGGGAATGATGCCCGCTGCAATGATGGAAGCCACCGCTGAGGCAGCTTGCTCAACATCCCCAAAAGCCGCCATCAGCGCCCTGGCGGTCGGTGGGACCGGCAACAGCCGCACGGTAATTTCCGTCACCACGCCCAGCATCCCTTCAGAACCAATAAAGGCAGCCATGAGATCATATCCGGGCTGATCCGGCGCCTCGGAGCCGATCTCAATCACCTCTCCTCCCATCAGGACTACTTCAGCCGCCAGAACGTTGTGCACCGTGAGACCGTACTTGAGGCAGTGCACTCCCCCTGCGTTCTCAGCCACGTTACCGCCGATCGTACAGGCAATCTGCGATGAAGGATCCGGCGCGTAGTAAAGACCCCGCTCTGCTACCGCCTCACTAATGGCAAGATTCCTCACACCCGGCTGAACACGAGCCGTACAGGCAACCGGATCAACCGACACAATCCGGTTGAACCTGGCCATACTGAGCAGCACGCCTTCAGGATGGGGCGTTGCGCCACCGGAAAGCCCTGTCCCGGCGCCCCTTGCAACTACCGGAACCGAATGCGTCTGGCACAACTGCATGATCGACCGAACCTGCTCGAGGGTGTCCGGCAAAACCACCACCCCGGGCAGCGCCTTGTATCCTGAAAGCCCATCACACTCATAAGGTCGCCGTTCGTCGGGCGACCGTAAAACCGCTGCCTCAGGCAGAGCGCTGAGCAATTCTTTCAGGAAGGATGTATTAAGCAATTCGGTCAAGGATCCTCCAAAGCGGTCCGTGATCCCTCCTCTCAGTATGTCACAGCACTTGATTGGGCTTAAGACAAAAAGAGCGCTGGTCTGACCTCGCTCTGGAAGGAAAACAGGGCTTTCGCTATGCTGTCAGTTCTCAAGTATCCAAGAGTTGTACCAGCGACCCACATGACCGATCCTGCATCTCTTATTACGTCCCTCAACATGACCCCGCACCCGGAAGGCGGTCACTTTGCCGAGACGTTTCGCGCGGACGATGGCTCTGCCAGCTTGATCTTCTATCTTCTACAACAGGACGAAAGATCACACTGGCATCGGCTGACCAAAAATGAAATGATTCACTTCTATGATGGAGACCCGCTGAAACTGTTGTTGTCACCAGACGGGGTGTCGATCGAGGAAAAAACGTTGGGGCGCGAGGCAGTCAATAACGAGTTCTACCATCGAGTCGTTCCGAAGGATACCTGGTTTTCGATGCACTCAACCGGAGACTGGTCACTGATCGGATGCACCGTCTCTCCGGCTTTTTCGTTCGACGATTTTGAACTGGCTCCGAGGGACTGGATGCCCGGTCACGGACAACCCTAACTTACAGCCCGAAAGAAGTTATCGTAAAGCAGCCGGGCGTTGTCTTTAAATTTCGACATATGTTTAAGGGCGTCGGTTTCCATCACCTTAAGTGCCCCGGGTCCTTTGACGGCATCAAGCGCTGCGGCATACGCCGGCACCTCGTTCCAATCGCTGATAGTGCTGTCCTCAAGTTCTACATGAAACTGAATGCCCCAGGCGTACTTGCCGACGCGCATTGCCTGCCAGGTACATTCGGGAGAGCTGGCCAGCAACTCCGCGCCAAAAGGTGGTTGAGTAACCGCAACAGAGTGCCATTGCAGGCACTTCAGCTGCGCCGGGAGTCCCTGCATCAGAGGATCCGCTTGGGCAGCTTCCGTCAGGCGGACATCAAGGATGCCGATCTCCGGTGTCGCCTGGACATCGCATTTGCCGTCCAGTGCATCCGCCAGCAATTGGTGTCCCAGGCAAAGACCCAGATAGGGCTTTTTCAGATCCTGAACCCAGGTGCGGATGGCAGCTTTTTCGGGCACAAGCCAGGGACACGTATCGGTATCCCAGACATCCATCGGACCCCCCATCACCCATAGGGCGTCAAAACGATCCAGGTCGGGGATCGGTTCCCCGGCATCCAGTTCCACTGCATGCCATTCAATCCCCGTTTCGCTAAAAAATCGGCGAAATATCCCCGGGTGCTCGCAGGCGATGTGCTGGAAGACCAAGACCTTCATGGTTTAACCCAGGTCAATACCTACCCTAGCAATCCAGCGTATGGTCGCGCTCCCATTGACTGATAGCAGCGCTGTAACTGCGCCAATCCTGATGCTTCAGCTTGGCATAACTGTCTACCAGATCGTCTCCAAGTCCTGTGCGCAGTATCTTGCTCTTCTCAAAAACGCGAATCGCGTCAAGCAGGTTGGACGGCAGCCGTCGCGCATTCTTTACCTTGTGACCTTCCGTGTACATATTGATATCAAGGGGCTTGCCCGGGTCACGCTTGTTTGCAATGCCGTCGAGGCCTGCCGCCAGAACCCCGGCCTGAAGGAGATACGGGTTGGCGGCTCCGTCCATCAGACGCAGTTCAAAGCGTCCGGCATCAGGTACCCGAACCATGTGGGTTCTGTTATTGCCACCATAGGTGATGGCATTGGGTGACCAGGTTGCACCTGATGTCGTCACCTGCGCGTCAATTCGCTTGTAACTGTTTACAGTCGGGTTGAACACCGCGGTAAGCGCATCGGCGTTATGCAGCACCCCGCCCAGAAATTGGTACGCCGTCTTGGAAAGACCCATTTCGTCACGCGCGTTGTGGAAAAGGTTCTTCTTGCCGGCCTTGTCCCAAACCGATACGTGAGCGTGGCAGCCATTTCCGGTCAGATTTGAGAAGGGTTTGGGCATGAACGTGGCACGCAGTCCGTGTTTTTCCGCTATCGCCTTGACCATGTATTTGAAGAACACATGGCGGTCCGCCGTGACCAGGGCATCGTCGAAATCCCAGTTCATCTCGAACTGCCCGTTGGCATCCTCATGATCATTCTGATAGGGACCCCAACCGAGTGAGATCATGCAGTCACAGATCTCGGTGATGACGTCATAGCGCCGCATCAGTGCCGACTGGTCATAGCAGGGTTTTTCCTGCGTATCATTGGGATCCGACAGTGATAGGCCGTCACCGCTGACGAGAAAATACTCACACTCGACCCCTGTTTTCATCCGGTAGCCCTGCTTTGCCGCCTTGGCAATCTGCGCTTTCAGAGCCACGCGCGGTGAGGCCTCAACGGGCTTTCCATCCATCACCAGATCTCCTGCCAGCCAGCCGACTTCCGGCTTCCAGGGCAATTGAATCAGGCTCGCCGGATCCGGTACCGAGAACATATCGGGGTGCGCCGGCGTCATATCCAGCCATGCGGCAAAGCCGGCGAAGCCGGCACCATCTTTTTGCATATCGCCAATGGCTCGCGCCGGCACCAGTTTAGAGCGCAACACGCCAAAAAGATCGACGAAACTGATCAGGAAATACTTGATCTTTTTCTGCTTGGCGACGGTCGCCAGATTTATTGCCATGATAGCTATCCTCCTTTCAGGATTTTTGAAGAATCTGTGCTGTGGAATTCAATACCGTAGATGATCTCACGAGCCCGGACTGGGCTCAACGATGAACGAGAGAAACCGAATCGGCAGTTGTTTCAGTTCCTCCGGGCCATGCGGCGCATCAGCATCGAAGTAAAGTGAATCTCCCGGACTCATCGCGTAGACATGCGAACCATGCCGATAGACCATTTCTCCCTCCAGGATGTAAATGAACTCGACTCCATCATGCTGAAACAAAGGAAAGACGTCCGAGGGCTCCGAGATCACGATCAGGTAGGGTTCGGCTCGGGTAGCCCGGTCACCGACAGAATGGCCTAGCAGGTGGTACTGATGGCCCGCACGAGTGCCGCGGCGGTCGATGACGAGGCCCTTACCCGCCTTGACGAAGGACGCCTCGCGATCCTGCTCGTACTGGCGGAAAAGAGCGGTTACCGGCACATTAAGCGCAGCTGCAAGGGACTGCAGCGTTGTCAAAGATGGCGATGTCTGGCCATTCTCGATCTTGGACAGCATCCCGGGAGACAAATCCGCCTGGCGCGCCAGATTGGCAATAGTCATGCTGAGCTGCGTCCGGTACACCCGAACCTGCCTGCCGATGGCGTCTTCAAGCCGATGGCTACGCTCAGAGACCGGACCCGCCAAATTCTGGTCCACGACCTCGAGGGGATGCCCTGAGGATCTTGGGCTCATGGCGTGCCGTGTCGCCCGGTAACGTTATGACCCGGCACAGGCACCCGGACGGTGGAACTGGTTGTCAGTGTCACACTCCGCAGGTCTTCCGGCTCAAGATTATGAAGTCGTGTCTTGCCCGTACAGCGTGCCATCATCGATGCCTCGCCTGCATTGGCATTCAGAATTGCTTTTAAACCCTCCACACGTTCTTCAGGCGTCCTGTCGGATTGCCAACGGATTCCCCCATCATGAATCTCACCACCCATCGCGATCGCCGAAGTCACGCCGTAAGTCAAAACGCTGGCGCCCATGGCGATAAGACGTGCCGCGTCCGTACCTGACCGCACTCCACCTGCAAAGATAAGCGTCAGAAACTCCTCTCTTTTCCGTTGTCGCAAGGCCACAACGACTTCAGACAGCAACTCAAAACGCGGCTGAGAAGCCAACTCGTTGCGCCACGAGCCCTGACCGCCCGTACTGTCGAGCATCAGAAAGTCGTAATCATGGGCCAGTGCGTAGTCCACGACCTCGTCGATGTCTTCGACGTTGGCAAAACTGATGCCTTTGAGTCGATGGCTCTCTTGAAGCGGGTCTTCCTTGGCCAACGACTTGTACCATTGTTGCACAACACCGGCGGCTCGGGCATGACCCGATTCGCCAGGCTCGAGAATCTGAAGCCAATGAACGCTGCCATTGGGCGCAGATTTACTGACGACTCCCGCACCGTTTTCTTCTGCTGCTCGCCACGCCACTTGCCTGATCTCCTCAGGCGCATCATCCAGACCACTGACCAGAAATGGCTGCTTCAAGTTGAGATCCGGGCCAAGGTCAATATCGATTCTGCAGGCTTCACGATAAGGATCAATGACCAGGCGTGAAAGATTTGCCGGCAGAAAAACCAGGTCGTCCAAAGAGGCGGGGCGTTCAGCGGGGTAAGGATTATCCCGAGGGCTAAGCCGCCTTTGCAGCATAGCCTGATGCTTATCAACATCTTTTGGGTGCGTTCGAGCCATCGAAAAAAGATCTTCCCGATGATGAACCGAGTAATCGGTCGACCCGGTTTCGGCGTCGCATCGATAGCATCGGGCGGCTTCCCGCATCGCGGCGGTCTCATCGTAGGTGTCCTCAATCTCCGGAAAACTTGCGGGCTCCTCACCGACACCGTGAAATACCGGCTCTTCAAGAGCGAATTGCTCCCATTTGAGATCTTGGGCCACCGGCACACGCCGGGTGCGGTATGGCGTGCGATATGGAATCGGTGAATCGATATTCTCCAGCGCAGCACGAACATAGTAAGCAGCCCGCTGACCATGCTGCATCGCCATCACGATCGTAGAGCCGCCGAAGGCGCCATCACCCGCGGCAAAGACTTTCGGATCCGCGGTGCGCATCGTCGTGAAATCAGTACGAACCCGGTCGACATCCATCAGGCCGGCAGCATCCAATGCCTGGTTGGCTCCTTTTTGCCCCACGGCAGCGATCACCATTCCACACGAAATCTCAAAGGCACTCCCTTCAACAACCACGGGGGAGCGACGTCCATCCTCATCAGGCGGTCCCGCTTCCGTACGCACACACTGCAGCGCAAGACTGCCGCCCAGGTCCGAAATGCCCGTCTGCATGGTGTTGTAGACAAATTCAATACCTTCTTTTTGCGCATGATGTAACTCGATCTTGCGCGCCGGTATCTCCTCCGGGCCGCGCCGGTACACTACTTTGACGGTCTTGCAGCCCGGCAGACGCAAAGCCGCTCTACACGCGTCCATCGCAACGTCGCCTCCGCCTACGACAACAACGGTTTCTGGCATCTGAGGACGCTCACCGGCGTTGATCCGCCTGAGGAAACTCACACCGTCCTCCACGTTGGGATGATCTTCTCCGGGAATTCCCATCGGTTTTCCCCACCATGAGCCGATCGTCAACAAAACTGAGTCGTGCCGCTCTTTCAACTCATCAAGAGACACCTCACGACCAAGCGCTGTGCTGAGATGAACGGTAAGTCCGGGACACTGATGCTGAAGACGCTGAATATCCTCTTCAATAATTCCCGAGGGCAGTCGAAACTGGGGGATACCCCAGACCATGGTGCCGCCCAATCGGTCAGTCATTTCATAAACCGACACCGAAAACCCAGCTT
>TARA_B100000686_G_scaffold207658_1_pt1 | contig 20434 bp, 34 predicted proteins | sample TARA_B100000686 | Tara Oceans TARA_B100000686 (sample SAMEA2622733) | marine metagenome | biome: marine biome (ENVO:00000447); feature: marine epipelagic mixed layer (ENVO:xxxxxxxxx); material: "saline water (ENVO:00002010), including plankton (ENVO:xxxxxxxx)" | depth 150 m | reverse complement strand
CCCGAGTGATCGGGAGGGCCTCCATATCGTTCGTCAACGGCGCTCAAGCGGCTCCGGCTCTCAAGCACCAGACTTATATTTAGGCCTCCACCGTTATCGGCGGAGCCTTTGTAACCATGCCAGCAGAAATACACCGGGTACATACACGAACCCTCCGACGCTGACCACTCTCGTCGATGATCTTCACCGTCTGAAGGTTCGGCAACCAACGGCGACGTGTTTTATTGTGCGCGTGGCTAACATTGTTACCGGTCGCGGGACGCTTTCCGCATCTGTAGCACACTCGAGCCATTTCTTTATTCCTGCTCTATTCGAATCGTTGACTTATGAACTCAGTTCCCGCTGGCGGCGCCTTCATCAGTTTCGTCCTCTCCGCGCATTATGTCGACGCGATCGGCGGCGATGTAATGGGTCGCGAATTCAGCAACCATACGATCGATATCAGAGATAGTCTGAGCTGCAGACCACTCTACCAGAGTCAGTTCCTGCATTTCGGTTACCACCCCTTCAACCGCGATGGTATCACCCATAACAATAGTTGGGCCGTCTGATGCCTCTGCTGACCACGACACCAAGAAAGGGTTTCCGCTAGGCGTTGCCAGCCAAAAACCCTGGGTCCCTAGCATGCTCGCTACAGCACCCTCACTGCGCAGCTTAGTCCCCACAAAGGGTGTTGGATCAACTTCGATATCTCCGATCGCAACCGTCTCGACGGTCGCAGCGGCAGACTCTTCTTCTGCAGCCGCGCGCGCGGCTGCGGCATCCAATTGGGCCTGACGCTCTGTAGCTGCCTCACCATTTAGCCAGAACATGAATCCACCGATGACTGCGAATGCTAAGATCATCAACAGCATTCCCATATCTGCTGCACCGCGCCGTGAAACGTTGTCCGACATTTCCTTCATCCTTCCTTTGGTAGAGTCTGAGCGTGAGACAACTGCCAAGCTAACCGACGAGTTCGATCAGCGACATCTCTGCTGCGTCACCTTTTCGATTTCCAAGCTTGAGCACCCGAGTGTATCCCCCGGGACGCTCCATGTACCGCGGAGCGATCTCGTCGAACAGCTTACCCAGAACCTCGCGATCCTGGATCTTCGTGGCTGCCAACCTGCGTGCGTGAACATCACCTCGACGCGCTAGAGTTATCAATCGCTCAGCGAAAGGGCGGAGCTCTTTTGCCTTGGCCGTAGTCGTCTCTATACGCTCATGACGAAACAAGGATGTTGCAAGGTTACGCAGAGTCGCCTTGCGATGACTGCGAGTACGGGAGAGCTGTCTGCCCTTCTTCCGATGACGCACGCTTTAATCCTCGCTGCCGGCCGAAGCTGTAGCCTCATCTTCCATGAAGAAGAGGCGTCCGTCATCTCCATGTTCGACCTTCATACCGAAGTGGAGACCATGCTCCTCTAGGAAGTCCGAAATCTCTTTCAGCGATTTTTTTCCGAAATTCTCAATCTGAAGCATCGATTCTTCGCTTCTTTGGACAAGAGCGCTCAGTGTCTGAATGCTCTCCTTCTGTAGCGAATTTCTTGATCGAACTGAAAGCTCAGCCAACTCTTCAATAGGCTGAACCAAAAGCTCCTGAAGGCGCTCCGGCACTGGGGATGCACCTTGAGGAACAACTTCTGGAATCCCACCCTCTGCAAAGTAAAGCATGTACTCCAGGTGTTTCCGAACTAGTTCGGCCGCGTATGCAACCGCGCCTTCTGGATCAATCGATCCATCGGTCTCAATGTGCAGGGTGAGGCGATCAAAGTCTGTCCTCTGACCTACCCGTGTCTCTTCCACAGAAAAATTCGCCCGCCGGACCGGATTGTAGATCGAATCGATCCGAACCAAGTCCACCAGCTTGTTCAACCCTCCATCTCGTGGAATCTCATGTGCACTGGCGAGTACAAAACCGCGCCCTTTGTTCACATAAAGCTCCATGCTGAGGGACCTATCCTCCTGAAGCGTAAACAAGTGATGGTCTTCATCCATGACTTCAGAGCCCGCAGGGGCTTGGATCATACCAGCAGTGACCAGGCCCGCCTTCTCGACGTTGAGCTTGAGAACAACATCTTCGACATCGTCGTCGAGCGTTACCACAAGCGACTTGAGATTCTGAATCACTTGATGGACATCTTCGACAACACCTTGAATCGTCTGGTGCTCGTGCACGACCCCGTCTATACGGAAAGCCCATACGGCCGATCCCTTCAGAGAAGAGAGCAAAGCTCTCCGCACCGAATTCCCGAGCGTGTGACCAAACCCACGTTCGAGCGGCTCGACCACGAACTGAGCCGACCGCGCGCTGTACGTATCGTCTGCTCGCTCGACACGATCGGGAAGCACGAGTCCGTCCAGATCTAGTTCCACAATACCCTCCTGAGTGCTCCGTTGACGCCTAAGACTCTCCAAAGGAGCCGCGGCGAATTCATTACTTAGAGTAGAGCTCCACGATCAGTTGTTCCTGAATCGGGAACGATATGTCCGAGCGCGTAGGTGCCCGGACAACCCGACCCACCCGAGCTTTCTCATCTAACGCCAACCACTCAGGCAGAGCGGGGCGCGTCCGAGCCTCTAGCGATGCCTCGATCGGGAGCATGTTTTTCGATTTCGCGCGAATAGTTATTTCATCGCCCCCGGACACACGGAAGCTCGGAACATTTACGATGCCGCCATTTACCTCGACATGTCGGTGACGAACAATCTGACGGGCTTGACTACGGCTCTGAGCAAAGCCCATCCTGAAGATGATGTTGTCCAGCCGAGACTCAAGCGCGACAAGCAAATTATCACCGGTCACACCCGGGATGTGGTTGGCATACTCAAAAAGGCTCCGAAACTGCTTCTCGGGTAGGCCATAAATTCTTTTAACCTTCTGCTTCTCGCGAAGCTGGAGAGCATAGTCCGATTGCTTACGACGACGTGCCTGCGCTGGTCCATGCTGGCCCGGAGGATAAGCGCGACGCTCGATAGGACACTTCTCTGTGAAGCACCTTTGCCCCTTCAAAAACAGCTTTTGACCTTCTCGGCGACAGAGTTTGCAGACGGGTCCGGTGTAGCGAGCCATAGCTTAAACCCTACGCTTCTTCGGTGGCCGACAACCATTGTGTGGAAGCGGCGTGACATCGAGGATGGACTTAATGAAAAGACCAGCCGCAGCTAGCGCCTGAATCGCAGATTCACGTCCGGATCCCGGACCCTGAACGCGCACGTCAACACGCTTCACGCCCATAGACACAGCTTCACGCCCAACCTGCTCGCCAGCCACAGTGGCAGCAAACGGCGTAGACTTCTTCGAGCCCTTGAATCCCGCCTTACCGGCACTCGCCCAAGCGATAGTGTCACCCGCACTGTCCGTTATAGTAATCATCGTGTTGTTGAAGGTCGCCTTTATGTGCGCGACACCTTCGGACTCCACAACCTTCTTACGTTTTTTAGTTACTGGCTGGGCCACGTGTCAGTGTCCTGTTTCTTTCGGATCGGCTTCATACTGCTGATGGGCCGGTATGGCGGGAAACGGTTTGCATTACCCCGACCATCCTTGCGGCATCATGTTTACTTCTTCGGCGGCGCCTTCTTACCGGCAATCGCACGTCTCTTCCCCTTGTGCGTCCTTGCGTTGGTACTAGTGCGCTGTCCACGGACCGGAAGGCCACGGCGGTGCCGCAACCCACGATAGCAGCCTATATCCATCAGCCGCTTGATATCCATAGAACGCTCGGTCCGGAGCGTTCCTTCCACCTTGAAATTCCCTTCAATCTGGCGACGAAGACGATTCACATCATCGTCACTTATATCCTGAGCTCTCCGGTCAGGATCCACACCACAAGCGTCTAGGATTTGCTTCGCCCTAGCCGATCCAATCCCATATATGTACGTGAGGGCAACCTCTATCCGCTTACCACGCGGGAGATCGACTCCGGCAATGCGTGCCATTACTAACCCTGCCGCTGCTTGTGCTTAGGATTACGCGAACAGATGATACGCACGACACCCTTGCGGCGGATCACCTTACAATGTTCACAAATTGGTTTTACGCTGCTTCGGACCTTCACTTCTAGTCTCCGTATCCGTTTTTAGCAGAGCTTGAAAGTATAACTAGTGCTGGGGGCCGTCTCAAGGCATATATCAACCTCAATTCACAGTGCGATTCCAACTTCATGCCGAAGTCAGAATTCTCGGCCCGTATGGTGTAATACCAACCGTATGTTCGAAATGAGCAGAAAGTGAACGATCGGCCGTAATTACAGTCCAACCGTCATCCAGCGTTTTGATACGCGGGGTTCCGGCAGAGAGCATCGGTTCGATTGCGAGCACCATTCCTTCCTGCAGTAAAGGTCCATCTCCGGCCAGCCCATGGTTCGGCACCTGAGGTTCTTCGTGCAACTCACGGCCTACACCGTGACCCACAAGTTCTCGAATGATCCCGTAGTCAGTGTCCTCACATATGTCGACAACAGCCGCACCGATATCGCCCACATGGTTCCCGGGGACTGTCGCCTTAATTGCTGCCGCGAGCGCAAGCGACGTTACGTCTAGAAGAGCCCGCGCCTCTTCTGAAATCAATCCTACCGAAAACGTGCGAGCCGAGTCGGAATACCACCCGTCGAGTTGGACACCAATGTCCACAGAAACGATGTCACCTTCACACAGGATGCGTTTCGTACTGGGAATTCCATGAACAACTTCCTCATTCAGAGAGATGCACGCACTCCCTGGAAAACCATATAGGCCCTTGAACGCCGGGATCGCTCGCTCATGGGCAACGATGAACTTCTCGACGAATTCGTCTATTTCACCAGTCGATACTCCGGGGACGATTCGTTCCGACAGCTCGGCATGGCAACGAGCGATGATGGAACCGGCGAGAGCGATCGTATCCATCTCTTCCCTGGATCGGAGCTTGATCACGAGACATCCCGGAAAGCCGCATCAACTGCGTCGCAGAAATCAGCGTATACATCTCCTACATCTCGATCAGCGGCAATCCTCGTTACGGAAGCTGGGTGGGCCTGATAAAAATCGATCAACGGCGCAGTCTCCGCCTGATATACCTGCAATCTGCGGGCAACCGTCTCTGGCTCATCGTCTTTCCGGTGAACAAGGGCACCGCCGCATCTATCACATACATGCTCGACCGCGGTAGGGCTGAAAAAAGTATTGTAGACCGAGCCGCAGTCAGGACAGCTACGCCGTCCGCTCAGGCGCTTAAGCAAGGTGTCGTCAGGAACATCGAACAGCACCACGGTTCCAATAGCCCGGCCAGTATCCTTAAGGACGCCATCAAGGCTGGTAGCCTGATCGGTCGTACGGGGAAAGCCATCGAAGAATACATCGGTCTCAGCGTCTATCGTTTCTAGGTGGGCCTTCACGAGATCCAGAATGACGCTGTCTGGCACCAGTTCTCCTCGATCCATGTAGCCCTGCGCTAGCCTACCTAACTCAGTGCCTTTCCTACGAGCCGCTCGCAGGAGATCCCCCGTCGAAACGTGCACGGCAGAGCGTTCATCGATCATCCTGAGCGCCTGTGTGCCCTTCCCTGCGCCAGGAGGGCCGAGAAGCACGACAACCATCCCCGACCTCGGGAATTCTTCAGCAGTCATGTGGATTACCTAACCTGATCCCCGTCAGACTACATGTAGCCCTGGCGACCGCGCATCTTCACGCGGCCCTTCTTCATGAAGCCATCATAGTGCCTCATGTGCAGGAGCTGCTGAGCCTGCTGGACCGTATCAAGTCCGACACCGACAACGATCAGGAGGCTGGTACCTCCGAAAAAAAACGTTTGAATACCAAAACCCTGCATAATCCAAAACGGCACCAACGCGACAATGGCGAGATAGAACGAGCCCGGAAGGGTCACCCGAGTGAGCACCCGATCGATGTACTCCGCAGTCCGCGCACCCGGCTTAACACCAGGGATAAACGCACCCTGCTTCTTCAAATTTTCCGCCAGGTCGACGGGATTAAAGATGATCGCCGTGTAGAAGTACGTGAAGAACACAATGAGCAAGCCGTATGTGATATCGTATGTTCTCGTCATCGGCTGAAAGAGTTCAGCCATCATGGACACAGACCCCCAGTCCACAAACGCAGCGAATGTGCCCGGAATCACAATGAATGACTGCGCAAAGATGATCGGCATTACTCCAGCCGAATTGACTCGCAGAGGGACGAAGCTCTTCTGACCTTCTCTAATCCGACCTCGACCAACAACCTTTCGTGGAATCTGCACGGGGATTTTGCGCGCAGCCATCGTCATCGCTACCACAGCCGCCGTTATGAAGACTACGACGCCAAGCAGACCCAAAAGCGCCATTACCCCAATTTCCCCAAGCGTAAACGACTCATAGGTCCTGCCTATCGCCGATGGGAAAGTCTCGATGATGGAAAAGAAAATCAGGAGCGACATCCCGTTACCGATCCCACGATCCGTAATCTGCTCACCAAGCCACATCACGAAGATGGCACCGACAGTCAGTACCACCACCGTGGTAAACATGAAGCCGAACCCTGGACTGGAGACAGCACCTGGAATGTTCGTCAAGAAAACCGAGTATCCGTAGGCTTGCGCGGCAGAGAGCCCTACCGTCGTGTAGCGGGTCCACTGCGTGAGCTTCTTACGACCATCCTCACCTTCTTTCTGAAGCTTCTCGATGGTCGGGAAGACCGCAGCGAGGAGCTGGAACATGATACTCGCTGAGATATAAGGCATAATGCCGAGAGCGAGGATGGTCGCTCGAGACAACCCTCCACCGACGAACATATCGTAGATGCCAAAGAACGTGTTCTGGAGGCTTCCAAATGCCGCCCGCAACGCGTTCACATCCAGCGATGGTACTGTGATGTGCGCACCTGCCCGGTAGATCAGCAGGATAAAGAGCGTGAAAAGAACCTTCTCCTTGAGTTCTGGAGCTCGAAGGAGATTCGCAATGGGATTGTTCGCCATGACTTAGCCGTGTCCTACTCGTCGGAGGAGGAAGAGCCAATAACTACAATCGAGCCCCCAGCGGCTTCGATCTTGGCTTGGGCCGCTGCACTAAATTTGTGCGCACTAACGGAGAATTTTTCAGACACGTCTCCAACAGCCAAAACCTTTACTGGCTTCTTCAGGGACCTCACGAGTCCAGCGGCCTTGAGTGTCTCCGGAGAAACGTCAGAGCCATCTAGCTTTGCAAAATCACGTAGGTTAACAACCTGGTACTCGACACGGTTCAGGCTCTTGAACCCCCTCTTGGGAATTCGTCGTATCAGCGGCATCTGACCACCCTCGAACCGCGGATGTATGCTTCCGCCTGATCGAGACTTTTGTCCCTTTTGACCACGACCTGCTGTCTTGCCATTTCCTGACCCTGGCCCGCGCCCTTTTCGCTTCTGCTCGCGACGGGAGCCACCGCTAGGGCTCAAATCATGCAACTCTGCCATTTACTCGACCTCTTCGACCTCGACCATATAGGAGATCTTCTTGATCATCCCTTCAATGGCCGGAGTGAGTTCATGCACCACACTTTGTTGATGGCGCTTGATTCCCAACGCGCGGATCGTACGTCGGTGACCCTCTTGGCGACCTATTCCACTGCGCTTTTGGGTCACACGGACCTTCTTCACTTCACTTTTCTTAGCCACGGTGCGTCCTCAATGCCCCTACGGAGACTCCCCGCTCTTCTGCCGCCTGCTCGGCGGTAACGAGCTCTTCTAGACCGTTCATAGTTGCGCGCACGACGTTGATCGGATTGTTGGTTCCAAGACTCTTCGTTAGCACATCTGTCACCCCAGCCGCTTCAAGAACGGCGCGGACCGGACCTCCAGCTATAACACCTGTACCCGGCGCGGCTGGACGCATCAGGACCCTGCCTGCGCCCCACTCACCCACGATATCATGAGGAAGGGTACCGTTTTCAATCGGAACTTTGACCATATTGCTTTTCGCACGCTCGAAAGCCTTTCGAATCGCTTCAGCTACCTCGTTAGCCTTAGCGAGCGACACCCCGATGTTTCCCTTCTGGTCGCCCACGGCCACAAGCGCAGAGAACGAGAAACGACGGCCACCCTTCACAACCTTCGAAACTCGGTTGATGAAGATGACATTCTCGACCATGTCACTGTCTCTTCCACGGCGATCATCACGCTTCTTGCCGCCCTTACCGCCGCCACGGCCACGACCTCCCTGGCCACTACCCCGGCCACCTCGACCTCCCTGACCACCACCCCGACCTCCAGCGCTCTGAGCGGGATTCTCCCCACCCGCAGAGGCGGTTTTCGCAGCTTCTGCGTCGGTCTCTTGTTTCTCTTCGTTGTCTGCCATTAGAACTCCAGGCCGCCCTCTCGGGCTCCATCGGCGAAAGCCTTTACTCGCCCGTGATACTTATATCCACCGCGATCGAAGACCACGGAATCGATTCCCTGTTTTTTTGCACACTCTGCCAGAAGCTTACCGGCCGCAAAAGCATGCTCTGTCCGCCGGTTCGACCCTTCTGCTTTGAAATCACGCAGATCTTCCGACAACGTTGACATACCGATCAGCGTCTTTCCGGAAGAGTCATCCACGATCTGACCTTCAATGTTCTTTAGCGAGCGGAACACTACTAGACGGGGCCGGTCTGTAGTACCCTCGACCGTATTACGGACCCGCCAATGACGGCGCTTTCGTTGGAGTGCACGACTCGCCCTTAGCTTACTTGCTTTTATCATCACTAGGCTCCGGCGGTCTTACCGGCCTTACGCCGGACGTATTCGCCTTGGTAACGGACACCCTTACCCTTGTAGGGCTCAGGCGGACGGAACGAACGTATCTCTGCGGCTGCCTGACCAACTTTCTGCTTGTCGGCACCCGATACGATTACAGTCGTCTGATCGGGACACTCCAACTTGACACCCTCAGCTGCCTCGTAAGCCACCGGATGACTAAAGCCAAGGTGTAGCGTAATACCCTTTCCCTTCACTTCAGCGCGGTATCCTACGCCAATGATTTCTAGAGTCTTCGAAAACCCATCGGTGACTCCAACCACCATATTGTTGATCAGAGACCGGGTTAGTCCGTGGAGAGCACGGTGATCCTTATGGTCCGAAGGCCGCTCAACGCGCACTTCGGCGTCTTCAACCACCACCTTCATTTCGGGATGCACGTGCAGATCTAGAGTCCCTTTAGGCCCCTTCACTACCAGCGTGCCATTCGATTGCTTAACCTCGACGCCCTTGGCGATCGAAATAGGCATTCTTCCAATACGAGACATCGTTGACCCTCTAGTTTCTACCAGACCCGCGCAAGAACCTCGCCACCGACACCCTGGGTACGAGCTTCCCTGTCGGAGAGGATTCCTACGGAGGTGGACATGATCGCGATACCGAGACCGTTACGAACGCGTGGGATCTCGTCCTTGCCGACGTAATGCCGGCGGCCCGGACGTGACACACGCTCTAAGTGTCGGATAATCGGTTTTTCATCGTGATATTTGAGGTAAATGCGCAACACACCGAAACGGCCATCCTCAAGCACCTTATGAGTGTGCACGAAGTGACTCTCCTCAAGCAATCTTGCGACCTCGACTTTCAGCTTCGAAACGGGCATATCGACCCACTTATGCTTCGCCTGTCCAGCATTGCGAATTCGGGTGAGCATGTCCGCTACAGGATCAGTCATCATAATTCTCTTTCCCCTTACCAGCTCGACTTGCGCACGCCAGGGATCTCACCCCGAAGCGACATCTGACGGAAGCAAATCCGGCAGATCCCGAACTTGCGCAGATATGCGCGGGGGCGACCACACCGCTGACAGCGATTGCGATGCCGGACCGCGAACTTGGGCTTCTTCTTGCCCTTTTCGACGAGCGCTTTTCTGGCCATCTAATTCTCTCTCTCTTATGCGGAAGCGCCGACCTGAACCGGCACCTCTCCTCGGAAGGGAAAGCCCAGCGCACGAAGTAGTGCGAAGCCTTCGTCGTCTTTCTGAGTGGACGTCACGAACGTGAGATCCATCCCGTGAATCTTCTTGACGTTATCGAAGTTGATTTCGGGGAAAATAATCTGCTCTCGAATGCCCATTGTGTAGTTTCCACGGCCATCAAACGATTTTGTTGATAAGCCCCGGAAATCACGGATACGTGGGATCGCAGTACTGATAAGGCGATCAAGAAAAAACCACATGCGATCGCGACGGAGGGTAACAGACGCTCCCACCGGCATGCCTTCGCGCAGTTGGAAGTTGGAAATCGATCTCTTAGCGCGGTTAGTGTTCGCTTTTTGACCAGAGATCATTTCCAATTCCTCTACCACGCTAACCAGTAGTTTTTGATCCTTGGCGGCCTCACCGACACCAACGTTGAGAACGATCTTTTCAAGCGTTGGAATCTGATGCGAATTCGAGAACGCGAACTCCTCTTGGAGCTTCGCCCGCACGTACGTGTCGTAGTGCGTTTTCATTCTCGGCTGAATCTTGTCCACTTCGTTGCCTCTTATGCTGTTCCCGGCCGGGCGCTTTACTAGCGTATCCGACTCACGTGACTTACTGCGGCTTCGGTATCGGATTTCCGTTCTTCACGGAAATCCTTTCTTTACTACCATCCTCTTCAACTCGAATGCGCACCCGACTGGCCTCGTCAGAAGCTGGATCCACGAGCATCACATTCGAGATGTGAATCGCGCCCTCAAAGCTAATGATTCCCCCATCCGGATTCTGCTCACTCGGGCGGGTGTGGCGCTTGCGCATATTCACTCCCTCAACCCGAATGCGGTCCGTTTGGGGGTATACCTCCAAGACGGATCCAACCATGTCTCGGTAATTACCACGAATGACCTTGACCTGATCACCCCTCATAATTTTGTGCTTGGCCATCAGAGAACCTCCGGAGCCAGCGAAACGATCTTCATGTACTTCTTCTCACGCAGTTCACGACCGACGGGGCCAAAGATTCGAGTCCCTCTGGGCTCACCGTTGTCGTCGATTATTACGGCCGCATTGTCATCGAAACGGATGTACGTACCATCTCGACGGCGATTCTCTTTAGCGGTGCGGACTACTACAGCCTTAACCACCGTTCCCTTTTTAATCCCGGCATTAGGGATCGCATCCTTCACCGTCGCGACAATCACATCCCCCACGCCAGCATAACGCCGACGCGAGCCACCCAGGACGCGAATGCATAGCGCGGCTTTGGCTCCTGTGTTATCGGCAATTCGAAGGATCGACTCTTGCTGAATCATGGTGTCTCTCTAGTTCTGGCTATCGGTCAGACCGGGCGCTCAATGAGCTCGACAACCCGCCACCTCTTGGTTTTTGACAGCGGGCGCGTCTCCACAATGCGCACGGTGTCACCAACTTGGTATTCGTTGTTCTCATCGTGGGCATGGTACTTCTTAGTCCGCTTCATTCCCTTTCCATAAAGCGGATGTGCGAACCTCCTCTCGATGTTGACAGTCACCGTTTTGTTCATGGCATCGCTGACCACAACTCCAGTGCGGGTCTTACGACGGTTACGATCGGCGGTTGTGTTCTCGCTCATTTCTCTCGTCACGTGTTCTGGGCGAGCTCACGCTCGCGAAGGACCGTCTTGATACGCGCAATATCGCGACGCACCTGCCCAATCAGGGCATTGTTCTCGACTTCCATCATCGAACTCGAGAAGCGGAGTTTGAATTGCTCCTCCTTAAGTTCATTGAGCCGTGCCTCAATCTCTGCGGCGCTCATGTCGCGAATGTCTTCAGGTTTCATTTTGTCTGTTGTCTCCTATAGCTGCCGTTCGCGCACGACGAACTTGCACTTTATAGGCAGCTTGGCCGCGGCTAATTCCATAGCACGCTTTGCAACCTCTTCCGACACACCCTCAAGCTCAAACATGATCCTCCCGGGCTTGACCACGGCAACCCATTTCTCCGGGTTACCCTTACCCTTACCCATTCGGGTCTCGGCCGGCTTCTGAGTAATTGGCTTATCGGGGAAAATTCTAATCCACACCTTCCCACCCCGCTTGATGTGGCGTGTCATGGCTACACGAGCAGACTCAATCTGCCGATTCGAAATCCATGTCGGCTCCAGTGCTTGGAGGCCATAGTCCCCAAAAGAGACCTTGCTTCCCCGGAAAGCCTTCCCGCGCATACGACCCTTGTGAGTCTTCCGGCGCTTTACTCTCTTAGGCGATAACATGGTCTAAATCCTTAATCCTTGAATCAGGAGCCGGTGGAGTAAGTGCGGCCACGACGCTCGTCAACGATCTCTCCATTGAAGATCCAGCACTTCACGCCAACTACGCCGTAAGTGGTAAAAGCAGGGACTTCGGCGTAATCAATGTCAGCCCTCAGTGTGTGCAGGGGCACCCGACCCTCGTTATAGCCCTCAGTTCGCGCTATCTCAGCACCCCCGAGTCGACCTGCACACTGGATCTTGATCCCTTCAGCACCGGCTCGAATAGCCGATTGAACAGCTCGCTTCATAGCACGACGGAAAGAAATTCTTTGCCTCAACTGGTGCGCTACATTTTCCGCTACTAGATAGGCACTGATTTCAGGACGCTTTATCTCTTCAACATTCACGGAGATCTCAGCGTTCGTCAGTACCGCCAGTTCGTCGCGAAGCTTGTCTACCTCAGCGCCACGCTTTCCGATTACGACGCCAGGGCGCGCTGTGTGCAAGGTCACAACTATCTTGCTCGGCTTTCTCTCAATTTCGACCATCGCAAGAGCGGCATGCGTGAGACGCCTACGAAGGTACTTACGAATAGTTTCGTCTTCATTCAGGAGGCGTGGGAAGTCGCGCTCAGCGTACCAGCGAGACTTCCAATCCTTAACGATCCCGAGCCTGAATCCGACCGGATGTGTCTTCTGTCCCATACCCTTAGGCGTCCTTTGAATCCACGACCACAGTGATGTGGCTCGTGCGCTTGCGGATCGGAGATGCGCGTCCTTGGGCCCGCGCTCGCCAGCGACTGAGGGTCGGCCCCTCGTCGACATAGGCTTCACTCACGAAAAGATCATCGATATCGATCATCTCACCCTCGTCCTGCGACTTTACTTGGGCATTAGCCACAGCAGAGCGGAGGGTCTTGCCCACGGGCTCCGCGGCACGCTTCTTCGAATACTGAAGAAGCGCATACGCCTCGTTAACTGACATTCCCCGGATTTGGTCCACGACTAAACGCACCTTACGGGCACTCATCCCGACGTTCCGGGCCTTTGCTCTTGCTTCCATAATCAACGTGATCGCTTGTCCGCGAGTTTCCCACCATGTCCTCTAAAGAGACGAGTTGGAGAAAACTCACCGAGTTTGTGACCGACCATATTTTCCGTGATGTAAACCGGGATGAATTTATTGCCGTTATGAACGGCGATCGTATGACCTACGAAATCCGGAGAGATCGTTGAGGATCGCGACCAAGTCTTAATGACCTTTTTCTCGCCTTCGGCGTTCATATTATCGACCTTCGCGAGAAGCTTCTTGTCGATGAACGGACCTTTCTTAACGCTACGCGGCATAAATCGTTCTCCCGCCTACGACTGTGTGGCTTTGCCGCGCTTGCGGCCGCGCACGATGTATTTGTTTGACTGCTTTTTCCTCTTGCGCGTCTTCTTACCTTCGCGCTTACCCCAAGGAGACACCGGAGGACGACCCCCGGATGAACGTCCTTCCCCACCACCTAAGGGGTGATCCACAGGATTCATCGCGACACCCCGGACCTTGGGACGCTTTCCCCGCCAGCGGTTCGCACCTGCTTTACCAACTACGGTCAACTCGTGGTCAGAATTCCCGACCTCTCCGATCGTAGCCATGCAACGCTTGTGCACTCGCCGCATCTCGGTCGAGGGCAGACGAAGAGTCACGTAATCCCCTTCTTTCGCAACCAGCTGGCAACTCGTTCCAGCCGACCTCGCCATCTGTGCACCCTTCATTGGCTTTAGTTCGATGCAGTGGATTGTCGTCCCAAGCGGAATCAACTCCATCGGCATCGCGCACCCAACCCTTACATCGGCATCGGGGCCAGCCGTGACTGTGTCACCTATACCCAAACCCTTAGGATGGATGATGTAACGCTTTTCCCCGTCTGCGTAGTGGATCAGAGCGATGTTAGCAGAACGATTTGGATCATATTCAATGTGAGCCACCGTACCTGGTACATCGAACTTGTTACGCTTGAAGTCGACTATGCGATAACGGCGTTTGTGCCCGCCTCCCCGACGACGTGTAGTAATGCGTCCGTGGTGGTTACGACCACCAGAACTGCTCATCGATTCTGTCAGTGATTTTTCCGGACCCTTCCGCGTCAGCACCTCGTTGTCGAGTATTGAGCGGGTACGGGTTCCTGGCGTCATCGGCCTGAATTTCTTGATGCCCATCATCCGGCCTCGTAAAGCTCAATGTAGTCGCCTTCCGACAACTGGACGACGGCTTTCTTCCAGGAAGGACGGCGACCCAAACCGGCTCCCCGAGACATGCGGCCCATGAAAGCCCTCTTCGCCTTGCCAGCATAGCGCATAGTCCGAACATCCTTAACCTTAACGTCCCACAACTTTTCGACCGCATGGCCGATTTCGATCTTGTTCGCGTCCTTGGCGACCACAAAGCTGTAGGTGTTGTTTTCCATCTGATCGGTGGACTTCTCAGTCACAACTGGTGCTATGATGATCTCGTATGGCTCCCGCATCAGCTTACTCCTCCTCTCCCTCATCTGAAGCAGACTCATCCGCAGCCTCGTCCTCTTCAGAGCTTTCGTCCTCACCCTCTAGCGATTTCGCAGCTTCCTCAACCAGCGCTTCATCAGTCATCTTCTCCTTGCCAGCTTTAGCCGAGGTCACCTGATGAACCGCCCCCAATTCAATCACGACCGTGTTGGCCCACAGCACGTCATAGACAGATTCCGTGCCGAAAGGAAGGACCTCGACTCCCTGAAGGTTTCGGGAAGACCGGTGTAGGTTCGCTTTTATACCGTCAGTTAGGATCAGAGTCTTACCCTCTAGACCTAGCGCACTCAAGAAATCTTTTAGATCCCTAGTTTTTGGGATTTCCATAATCGGCAGCTCGACGAGCACCACACGATCATGCTCGGCACGATCGTTAAGTGCCGAACGGCGAGCGAGAGCTCTAATCTTCCTGGGTACTCGCTTCCGCCAAGAATGTGGGATCGGAGGAAATGCAACACCACCACCCGCCCACTGCACCGCTCGGATCGTTCCCTGCCTGGCACGACCAGTCCCTTTTTGACGCCAAGGCTTACGGCTCCCACCGCGAACCTCAGAACGGGTCTTTGCCGCCGCCGTACCCTGTCGTTGATTTGACAGGTATGCCTTCACCACTTGGTGCATGGCGCCATTGTTGACGACTCCGTCGAAGATGGATACGGGCAGTTCCCGCGCCCTCCCCTTCTTGCCGTCTGCTTTATAATAGCGTGCCTTATACATGGTCTTACTTCGAAATCAGAACGTAGCCATCACGGGCGCCCGGAACACCGCCCTTAACAAAGAGCAGGTTGCGCTCACCATCTACGCGCACCACCTGCAAGTTCCGGATAGTCTGTCGGTCCCCACCCATGCGACCAGGCATCTTCTTGCCCTTAATCACGCGGGACGGGTCTGTTCCCGGACCCAGTGAGCCCGGGTTGCGGGACATCGGGTGACCGTGAGAGGCAGGACGGCCACTAAAACCGTGCCTCTTAACCACGCCCTGAAACCCCCTCCCTTTAGCACGACCCGTAACCTTAACGCGGTCACCAGCCTCAAACAGCTCCACAGTGAGGCTCTGCCCAACCTCGTATTCTTCACCTTGATCAGTACGGAATTCACGCATGAGTCGAGGTGCAGCCTCGAGGCCAGCCTTGGCGACATGCCCCATTTCAGCCTTTGAGGTGCGTTTAGCCTTCTTGGCACCAAAACCCAACTGTACAGCATGGTATCCATCCCGTTCTTGGGAACGCACACTCACTACAGGACACGGCCCGGCCTCGATAACAGTCACAGGAATCTGCACTCCCTCGTCATCGAAGATCCTAGTCATTCCTATCTTCTTTCCAATCAATCCGGGCATCTCCGGAATCCCTCCGTCAGTCGACTTTGATCTCGACGTCGACACCAGCTGGCAAATCTAGCTTCGTCAACGCGTCGATCGTCTGCGGGCGGCTCTCCACTATATCAATGAGCCTCTTGTGCGTACGCATCTCAAACTGCTCACGACTCTTTTTATTAACATGCGGCGAACGAAGGACAGTCCAACGCTGCCGACGCGTAGGAAGGGGGATTGGCCCACGGACAGATGCCCCCGTCTTTTGCGCCGTGCGAACAATATCTGCCGCCGTTTGGTCGACCACCCAGTGGTCGAATGCCTTAAGCCGAATTCTTATTCTGTCTGACATGCGTTTGAATCTGTCTCTGAAATTAGTCCTTTAATCCTTCTTGCCTGACGCCGCCATGATCTCTTCCGCGGTCGACTTTGGCACTTCTTCATACTGCGCAAACTGCATCGTATAGACAGCGCGCCCCTGACTAAGGGAACGCAGTGTCGTGGAATAACCAAACATTTCCCCGAGGGGCACAGATGCGCCAATCACCCTAGCACCGGCCCGGTCGGTCATACCACCTACCCTGCCACGACGGGATGAGAGGTCGCCAATGATATCACCCATATAGTCAGCTGGTGTCACAACCTCAACGTCCATAATCGGCTCTAACAAGACTGCTCGAGCCTTCTTGAGGCCCTCTTTCATAGCCATGGATCCGGCAACCTTAAATGCCATTTCACTTGAGTCGACATCGTGATAAGACCCGTCGATCAACTCGACTTTGACGTCGATAACCGGATACCCGGCTAAGATTCCCGAATCGAGCGCGTCTTTGAGGCCAGCTGACACCGAACTGATGTACTCACGAGGAATGACACCACCTACGATCTGATCGTCAAAAACGAAACCTGATCCTGGTTCACTCGGCTCTATGTTGATAACTACATGGCCGTACTGTCCTCGCCCGCCTGTCTGTCTGACGAACTTTGCTTCCACTTTCTCAGCACGGTTCCTAATCGTCTCACGATATGCGACCTGAGGACGCCCAATGTTGGCCTCTACGCTGAACTCACGTTTAAGCCGATCTACGATAATCTCAAGATGTAACTCACCCATGCCAGATATGATGACTTGGTTCGTCTCTGGATCTGTCTGGACACGAAAAGTCGGATCCTCATCCGCTAACTTGATCAATCCGTTCGTCAGCTTGTCCTGATCGACCTTGGTCTTGGGCTCAATAGCGACAGCGATCACCGGCTCAGGAAAGTTCATCGCTTCCAGGATAATCGGGTCACTTTCTGTGGTAAGCGTGTCGCCTGTCTTAACGTCCTTGAGACCGATCGCCGCAGCTATATCCCCAGCGAACACCTCGTCCAGTTCGTCGCGCTTATTGGCGTGCATCTGCAGGATGCGCCCAACCCTCTCACGCTTGTCTTTAGTCGCATTCAGCACGTACGAGCCTGACGGAAGCGAACCTGAGTAAACCCGGAAAAACGTCAGCTTACCCACGTAAGGATCCGTGGCAATCTTGAATGCAAGAGCGGAGAAAGGCGCAGCATCATCTGCTGGACGTTCTTCGAGCGTCTCATCCTGCTGTGGCAAGTGACCTTGGATCGCATCGACGTCCACCGGAGAGGGCAAGTAGTCGATAACACCATCTAGGAGTGCCTGCACTCCCTTATTCTTGAAGGCGGAACCGCAGAACACCGGAAATATTACGCCCTTGATGGTGGCCGTTCGGAGTGCTCGACGAAATTCTTCGTCCGTCAATTCCTCACCGGCGAAGTACTTCTCAATCAATTCGTCGTCGTGCTCGACCGCGGCCTCGAGCAGTGCGTTACGGAGTTCCTCAATCGTTTCGTTTAGGCCGTCTGGCACAGGTCCTTCAGTGACCTCAGAACCCATCTCATCTTCGAAGATAATTGCCTTGCGTTCGATGATGTCGACCATGCCCGTAAAAAGCTCACCTTCACCTAACGGATACTGAACCGGATGAGCATTCGCACCCAGACGATCACGCATCATGTCTACCACGTTCATGAAATCCGCACCTGTGCGATCCATCTTGTTCACAAAGGCAATACGCGGCACCGCGTAACGATCAGCCTGACGCCAGACTGTTTCCGACTGCGGCTCCACGCCGCCAACCGCACAAAACACAGCTACAGCACCATCAAGAACCCGGAGTGAGCGCTCTACCTCGGCCGTAAAATCTACGTGACCAGGAGTATCAATGATGTTGATGCGATGCTCTGTTCCCAGTCGCGTCCAGTGCGCAGTTGTCGCGGCCGACGTGATCGTTATCCCACGCTCTTGTTCCTGCTCCATCCAGTCCATCGTAGCGGCGCCATCATGAACCTCACCAACTCGATGCACGCGACCGGTGTAAAACAAAACACGCTCCGTCGTCGTGGTCTTACCGGCATCAATGTGCGCCATGATGCCGATATTTCTCAGCAGTGGAAGTGGCGTCGTCCTAGGCATCTATCTGTGTCTCGTCTTGTTTCTTCATCGATACAGCCCCCAAGGGGGCAAAAAAAAAGAGCGAGGTTGTGTCTGCCGCAGTCGTTTTCGGACTGACAGCCATCCGCGCTCCCTAGATCGGAGAGGGCCCGTCGGCTATTCCGGGGGCCATCGCGTTTCAGTTATCCGCAGCCCTCTTACTTACTGCGAGGGCTTCGGTCTACGCCTTCATCATCTAATTCAGTTACTCGTGTTTACCACCGGTAGTGAGCGAACGCTTTGTTTGCCTCAGCCATTCGGTGAGTGTCGTCTTTCTTTTTGATTGTAGAACCTTCCCCACGGCTAGCCGCAAGCAACTCAGCCGCCAACCTTTCAGCCATACTTTTTTCTGAGCGGCCTCGGGCAAATCCTATGAGCCAGCGACTAGCCAGCGCAGTCCGTCGCTCGGGGCGCACCTCAATTGGGACCTGATACGTAGCACCACCCACACGGCGACTCTTCACTTCAAGTGCAGGCTTAGCATTGTTGAGTGCAGCCTCGAACATTTCTACGCCGTTCTCTCCCGAGCGCTGCTCCATGATATCGACGGCATCATAGAAGATCTTTTCCGCCTTCGACTTCTTCCCATCGACCATCAGGTTGTTGATGAATTTCGTGACAGTCCGGGACTCGAACTTCGGATCGGGCGGGGTTTCCCGCTTCTCAGCGCGTGAACGACGACTCATCTATCTACCCCTTACTTAGGCCGTTTGGCCCCGTACTTGGAGCGCCCCTGACGGCGCGCGTCGACACCGGAGGTATCTAAGGTGCCACGGACGATGTGGTAACGAACTCCTGGGAGATCCTTCACGCGTCCACCGCGGATGAGGACTATTGAGTGCTCCTGAAGGTTGTGGCCCTCACCACCAATGTAGGCCGTGACTTCAAAACCATTGGTCAAACGAACACGAGCGACCTTACGGAGAGCCGAGTTAGGCTTCTTTGGAGTCGTAGTGTATACGCGCGTGCATACGCCCCGCTTCTGCGGGTTACGTTGAAGAGCTGGCGCCTTGTTCTTTTTCCCTTGCGCCTTGCGACCCTTCCGCACGAGCTGGCTAATGGTCGGCATTCCTACCTCACAACACCGTGATAAAAAACGGCGGCCACGGTGAACGCGGACGCCGGTCCGATAGAGCATTGAAAGGTAGAAACGGGCCCTAGGAGTGTCAACGGAAAAAAGGAGCGTATAGGGATCTTTCCCTTGTAATCTCTCGCAATCCCACTTGCTTTGGAACATAGCCTCAGTCGCGGGCTCCTCCCCCAGAGATTGTGATGAGGCTGGGAGGCATTGGTCCGAACGGCATTTCTATTTAATCAGTCATCAAGCAGTCCTAGGATCTGATCTGCCAAAGCCTGGATCGCCTCGATGTTGTATCCACCTTCGGGAATAAAATAGTCCGCGTGAACGCGCGACGGTTCTACATATATCTCATGCATCGGTTGCACCCGCTCTAGGTGCTTCCGCTTAACCGTCTTGGCATCCCTACCCCTCTCCAATACGTCACGCTCAATCCGCCGCTCAAGCCTCTGTTCCGGTGAAGTGTCAACAAAAACTCGGAGGTCCATGAGGTCCCGGAGGCGCTCGTCAAACAAAGCAAGCATCCCTTCCACAATAAGGACTGGCGCGGATGTGATGGTAACCCCGACCGAGCTACGGGTTTGTGAGGCATAATCATAGCTGGGAATTTCCACAGTGTGACCAGCCTTCAGCTCCTTTATGTGTCTCACCAGTAATGAGGTTTCAAGAGAGTCCGGATGGTCAACGTTGACCTGGATCCGGCACCCGATTGGCATGTGCGATAAGTCGTGGTAGTAGGCATCGTGACTCAGGACTGCAACACGACTTCTTCCCATGAGACTTGTAAGCTCTCTAACGACGGTGGACTTACCGGACGCACTGCCACCCGCTATTCCCACTACGATCGACCCCAACTGAGCGACTCCCCTCTGTTACAAATCTTTAATTT
>TARA_B100000686_G_C16806274_1_pt1 | contig 20524 bp, 17 predicted proteins | sample TARA_B100000686 | Tara Oceans TARA_B100000686 (sample SAMEA2622733) | marine metagenome | biome: marine biome (ENVO:00000447); feature: marine epipelagic mixed layer (ENVO:xxxxxxxxx); material: "saline water (ENVO:00002010), including plankton (ENVO:xxxxxxxx)" | depth 150 m | reverse complement strand
CCTCCTGATATCTTTGCCATCATTAATCCATACCATGGAGCGTTGAGCGACAGTAATTTTGGGATTTACCTGCCAGTAGCTTCGAATATCTACCCATGTAGTAAAATTATGATATCTGCCTTTCATTAGATTAAAGGTAGGTCCAATAGTAAATCGTGCCCTCCAACCGTCGCGTGGGCCAATTACGTTCCATAGAGTATTATCATGAACTGTAGAAATAAAATTAGATAGTAATAATGAATTCTGAGAATCATCGATGTAATTATCTTTTTCAGCATACGAAATGCTTGAACTAAGTTCCAAACGCCTGAATACTGAATATGGAAAATTAACTGCACCTCTGAGGCCTAATGTTCTTTCAAAAAAAAATGCTTCGTAAGGGCTATAATATTCATTTGCAAAATGAAATGCGCTTAAGCCCCAGTTAGTTCGTTTGGTCATATTCAAATAGGTAATAGCTATGTTCCAGTGATCAACAATTTCAGAACGAGTTTGTGCAGAATTAGCTAGTAAAAGATGAATATATTTGTTTCCTAATTGGTCAGAAAGTGATAATTGAGCCCCTCCTAGAGAACCATAAATAGGATCCATTGCAACAGATGTTTGCGCAAAATCTAAGCGATAGCGAGGTTTAAAGGGGAGATGACGGGTATTACTACCTTTACCCATGCTTTTTGGCCATTGAGAAACTTTTTTATTTGATGATTTCAATCCTGTAATCATAATAACTGTAGAATCAATTGGTATAGCAGCTATTTGATAACTAAAATCCTTAAATACACTAACTATTACACTATCAGAACCCAATAGTTGAAAATACGAAACACCTGTATGTATATCTGTTTCCTGTCTTAATATTATACTTTCTTTATTATTTTTTTCTATAGACATAGACCAAATATTAGGTATCCCCGATTTATCAGAAATATAATATATTTTAAAAGCATCGAATTTTGACCAGGTTGGAAATATCTTTTTAGCTTCATCTTGGATTAGCAATCTAATGTCTCCTGATGACAACTCCATTATAAATAGGTCTAGACCATTATTATAACTATTTTTTAGTCTATCTGAGCTAAATACAATATTTTTCCCACTCGGATCAAATGATGGATCTCTGTCAGTATAGATATCATTGGTAAGATTAAGTAATTGACTTGTTTCAATATTTAGAAGAAATATATCAGATTCACCGTTGAAATCTTGGCCGCTAAAAATAATATTATTCCCATCTGGTGACCACTCAGGTGAGCGAATACTAACTAGACGATCATGGCCATAGGTACAATTTATTTTTCCTGAATTTATATCTAATATCTGAAGCACATCTTGACGATTTGATCGTGCAGCTATAACAAGTTTTTCCCCTTGGAAAATATCAATGCTCGATTCAAGAAAATGCAATGATTCAATGTCTGTATTTTGACCAGACTTTAGTAATCTTTTCCTATTTTTTATATTATAAAGTGGATGCTTATATATCACTGGGAATCCTTCTCGGCTTGAAAGATATATTATTTGATTTGCACCCTTTAAGTCTCTGTAAGTTACTGGGAAAATATTTATTCCTTCATTCGTAATCATTGATCGCTGGTTTGTGCCAGGGGTGTCTGTAGCAAGGTCATCAGCAGTGCTATGTCGCAGATCCTGTAGCCATTGTGAGTGCAATTCACTGAATGATAATCCTGCGATATGTTCTACACATCCCTGAAAAGTCTGATAAACCCAATAGTCTTCCATGATTTTTCTGATTTTCTCTATACCGTATTTTTTTTCATACCAACGCAGAAAAGCCTGACCCTCTTTATATGAAAGAAACCCACTTACTTCTGATAAAGGAACAAGAGTGCCATTAACCAAACGATCTCTTATTACCATCTCAGCTTTAGTATCCCATCCTATAGACCACCATTCTGCTAGACCTTCCGTAAACCAGTGTGGTATAGTAGGAGGATTATTAATTAATTTCATTCTCACAGGTGTCATCAATTTGCTAAATGTAAATACATGGGCAAGTTCATGGGTTAGGACATTTCGAAACGATGATAAATCACCTAAATAGGGAATTACCACCCTGCCTTTACGATGCTCAAAAAATCCGCCTACTCCTTCTGGAATAATAGTTTGAAGAATATTGGTTTGCTGAAAGTGTATATGGCTACCGTATACTACTAATGGAACAGTATCCCACAAGCTGTGATTAAATTTTATCTCTAAATCTCTATAAGAGTCCTCTAAAATCTGAGCAGCAATTCTGGCTATATCTTCTTCTTCATTATAATAATAAATATGAAAGTGATTTGTTTTTAATATTCTCCAATCAAAATTTTCATATTGGATTTTATTCCGACCAAAATAGAATTGAGCAATCAAATTGCTTTTTATTAGAAAAAAGATACATAATATGTATTTGAAGGACATGGTAGATGATTCTACCAAGGTAGTTGATCAAGATCTACATTGCCACCAGACAGGATTAAACCAATCTTTAAATTTTTAAATTTTGACTTTTGTTTTAATACAGCAGCAAGAGTAATAGAGCAAGATGGTTCGATTATAATTTTCATTCGTTCCCAGATCATCCGCATTGCATCTTTGATGTCATCTTCTGAAACAGTTATAATCCCATCGACGTAATTTTTTATGATTGGAAAAGTGATAGTTCCGATCTGAGCCCGCAAACCGTCGCAGATAGTATTTGTCGTATCATTTTTTACAATTTTACCTAGTTCCAAAGATCTAAAAGCATCATCAGCTTCTTCAGGTTCCGCACCAAAAACTTTAATACTGGATTTCATTTTTTTAACCGAAGAAAGTGTACCACTTAATAAACCACCCCCACTTAATGGGGTTATAATACAGTCTAGGTCTGGTTGGTCTTCTAAAAATTCCAATCCAGCTGTAGCTTGACCGGTAACAATGCGTTTATCATTATATGGATGAATGATTATAGATCCATTTTTATTTACCAATTCATTAAGAGTCTTTTCACGAGAATTTTGATTAGGTGCACACCATATAATATTTCCGCCATTTCGTTTAACATTTTCCACTTTAATTTTAGGTGTATTGCTCGGCATCACAACAGTTACTCTTCCCCCTCGACGTTTCACTGCCATGGATAATGCGGCACCATGATTTCCAGAAGATGCAGTGGCGATGCCCCTATTAATTTTATCTTGGGATAAGAGTTCTACAGCATTGGTAGCTCCACGAATCTTAAAGGAACCAGTCCGTTGGAAGTTTTCACATTTAAAGTAAAGTTTCGAGCTACTAAGTAAATTTAGACTACGATTAGTAAGGATTGGAGTACGATGAATATAGGGCAGGATACGTTTGTGTGCTTCTTTAATTTCATTGAACGTTACCATATAATAAATTACATTAACTTTTTATCATAAATACTTACAGAATCAGGATAATAATGTTTAATTTTGTGGATGTTTATGGTCTTATTTTACATATTTGTTATACCATTTGATTAATCTGTCCATATAATCTAGCTGATGAGCTCTTTCTGTTAGTCCATGAGGTTCTCTGGGATATAATACTAGTTCCGTATCAACACCTTTAATTTTTAAAGCTTGGTACAATTCTATTCCCTGTTCTGGGTGAACTCGCTCATCTTGAAGACCATGGATGATCAAGGTTGGTGTTTTTGCCTTATTGATATGGGACAGGGGGGAGCGTTCCCAGTGTAAATCCATTTCATCGAACCACCAGGAATTCCAATGGACAAGGGACATTTCATAAGGAATATCTGTTGTTCCCATGAAACTTATCATATTGGTAAGACCTGCACCTACCATTGATGCTTTAAAACGGTGACTGTATGCTGTCGCACCAAGAGCTGAGAAATATCCTCCATAGGACCAGCCTCCTGTTCCTACCTTACCAGCATTGACTGCCCCAGCCTTTATCAGATGATCTATACCTTGCAAAACATCCTGATATTCCAATCCGCCAAGGTCATTGTGATCACTTTTGGAAAAATCTACTCCTCGTCCTCCACTGCCGCGATAATTTGGTTGAAGTACAATATATCCTTCGGCTGCAAGTAATTGTACAGGATAACCAGCTGATGTATTCCATCCATCAAGTGTAACACCTTCTGGTCCTCCATGAATCTGTAGAATAAGGGGATATCGGGATCCTTTCCTATAATTTGGAGGATAAGTCACTACACCTTGTATTTTATAACCACCTATTGAACTCCAAGTTATAGTCTCCTGCTGCCCTAGATCCAGATCTCTTATAAAACTATTTGATATGGTTATTCGAACCAGGTTATTTTGAAAAAGATCTTTAATGAACAACTCATTAGGATGTTTATTGGAATTCCCTGTAATTAGAAGTTGACCTGATTTTCGATGGAGTCTTGCTGAAGAAATAATATAATCTGGTGAATAAATATCTTTCTGGAAAAGGTTTGTTTTATTTTTAATTTTTTGTTCCTGAATCAGAGATAAAATTGTTTTAGTTCCTCTTATAGATCGCGTTAAAAGTGTTTTATTATCTACCCACTGAAGATCATAAAATGATTCATTTTTTCCTTGGTAAGAAATTAGTTTTTCGGGCTTATTTAAATGTACAATGAATACGGATTGAGACAAAGGATCATTGCGGCTCATTGCGCCAAGAAAAGCAAGTTTCATTCCATCTGGTGAAATATTCATAGCACCAAGTTTACCTGGAGTATCAAGAATTTTTCTGGGCCTATTGCGAGGTATTTTAACCTTAAATAATTTACGATCCATTAAACTTGGATCAGCACCTGGTTTGTCTGTGCCTTGGAATACGATTGTTTTACTATCATCAGACCAGATAAAATCATGTACATAGAGATCATTATTAAAAACTAAATCTGTTTTTCCAGTTCGGATATTATGAAGCCATAAACGTTTGAAAAGATAATTTCTATCCTTGACAATCATGTCATACCCTTTTTCTATATTCTTAATCTTTTTATCAGAAAGAGTATCAATAGATAAAAAAGCGATCCAAGCACCATTAGGAGACCAAAGGTAAGTACCAATATTTGTAGAATGTTCCAAAAAAAGATTTGCTTCACCGCCATCGATTGGGATACTGTATAATTGTGTTAGTTTAGATATTTTATTCCTGCGAGATAGGAAAGTTATATTTTTTCCATTCCATGACCACTGAGGAGCGTAGGAATCATATGATGTTGACGTAAAACGAACTGGCTTTTGATCGTTAATTCTTTTTACCCAGATCTCTGAATGGCGAGGTCCTGGATTTTCATCATCCTCGCGTGGAACTGATAATACATAAGCAATATTATCTCCATCTGAACTTATAGCTGGAGAAAAGACATAATGTAGATCAGCTATATCTTCCTTTGTAATTATACGACCACCAAATAAAAGAGTATTAATTAGTAAAATTAGGCAGTAAAAAAAATTTCTAGGCTTCATAATTTGTTTATACATTTATTTTAAAGTACTTAAAAAGTTAAATAATAATTACTACAATTTTTAAAAACTTCGTTAAATAATTAATCAATAGAATTGATATAAATTATTAGCTATGATTAAGGTGTTTTTTATATAGTCACTATTTATCTATGATTAAGCCATCTATAAGTCAAATTTTATCCGCTGCTGATCGTATAAGAAAATTTCAGAAACCCACGTCCTGTATTTTTCAGTCTGAATTAAGTAAAATACTTGGTTCTGAGAGCTATGTAAAAATTGAATATTTAAATCCAGTACATTCTTTTAAAATCAGGGGTGCAGTGAATCTGGTACAGCAGCTAAAAGAGTCCAAAAACATTAATCATATATTCACAGCTTCTACTGGAAACCATGGTGCTGCAATGTCTTTTGCATGTAGAGAGTTTAGTATTCCTATTACTGTTGGTGTCCCTGTAAATGCAGATAGAAAAAAAATAGAGTTAATAGAATATTTTGGCGGCCAGTTAGAGTTTATTGGAGAAGATTTGGATGAAACAAAACTGCATATGTTGAATAGTCCTTTTCAATCTGATCAGATATTTATAGAAGATGGAGCTAGACCAGAAATTGTGGCTGGGACGGCCACGATCGGTTTCGAAATTCTTAATCAGTTAAAAAGCTTAGATGCCATAATTGTTCCTGTTGGGAATGGAGCATTGGTTGGAGGGATTGGAACCTTGGTAAAAAAGAAAAATCCCAATATCAAGATTATAGGAATTCAGGCAGAACTCGCTTCCTGCATGGAAAAATCCTTTAATGCCAGAAAGCCAATTAATACAAAAACTTGTAATACCTTTGCAGGGGGTATGGCAGTTCGAGTAGCTATTCCCGAATCTGTAGAGCTATTATTGGAAGTTGTCGATGAAATGCTTTTAGTAAACGAAGACGAAATGAAAAAAGCTATGGTACTCTATTATAATTTTACTAGTCAAATTATAGAAGGGGCAGGGGCAGCAGCCTTAGCTGCGTCCTTGCGCTATTCTAATAAGTTTAAGGATAAGAAAATTTGCATTATCGCAACTGGTGCGAATGTTGATTCAAAATTAAAAGAGAATGTTTTTGGTCATAATTATTTAAATAGATCTTTTCAATAAATAAAAAATGATTGATTATTTAATCAAAAATGGGACGGTAATTGATGGTACTGGTAGAAAAGAAATAGTAAAGGAAATCGCAATAAGTGAGGGTAAAATTGTTTCTTTTCGATCTAATATAAAATCAAAAGCGATACAAGAAATTAATGCACAAGGGAAAGTGGTTTGCCCTGGATTTATTGATATACACAGCCATTCAGATTTTACACTACTTGTCAATAGAAACGCGGAGAGTGCTATTCATCAAGGGATAACGACAATGGTTACAGGAAATTGTGGACATGGTCCTGCACCGTGTATTGACAAGGATTTAGCAAAACAGGTTACCATTGGCTATAGTGATAGTTGGGAGACAGATATTTCTTGGAACAGCTTTGGTCAGTATGTTGAAAACCTTTTTTCTCCAGGATTAGCAGTAAATGTTGCACCTTTAGTACCGCATGGGTCTATTCGTATGGCGATTATGGGCTATGATGCACGAAAACCATCAAAGTTGGAATTAGATGAAATGAAATTAATGGTTTCAGAAGCCATGAGTGCTGGTGCTGCTGGATTTTCCACTGGATTGGAATATTCACCAGGAAAGTATGCTGAAATAGAAGAAATAATTGCTCTTACATCGGTAGCCGCTAGTCATGGTGGAATTTATGCCAGCCATATTCGTAATCGTGCCGATAATTTCCTTACAGCTGTTGAAGAAGCATTAACAATTATTAGAGATTCAGGAATTCAAGGTCAACTTTCTCATTTAGCACCACGGCCGTATATGAATAAACAGTTTGATTCAGTACTCAATACTATAAATAAAGCTATAAGTCATGAAGGTCTTATTGTAGGTATTGATACATTCCCTGATAAATGGGCTCCTGGTCCTGCTGTTACTTTGCTTCCATCTTGGGTATATGAAGGGACCCAAGATGAAGTTATTTCAAGGTTGGAATCAAAAAAAGTTTTGCAAGATTGCCAGAACTCAATTTTAAATCCAACAAATTATCTTCTTCGCCTCGGTGGTTTTGATTCATTTTACCTTACATGTTCTAAATCTTTTCCAGAATTGGTAGGAAAAAGTTTTCAGGAGATAAGTGATATATTTTCTCTAGGTCCAGTAGAAACAATATTTAAACTGGTATATGCTGATGGCAAAGACTTTTATAATGTGATGTTGCGGCACATATACGCAACAGATGAAGATCTTAATACTTTGCTTTTGCATCCAAATTGCAGCATTGAAAGTGATGGAGTCACAGCAGCTCCATATGGATATCTAAAACATTTTGTCTTTAACCGAGCCAGTTATGGGTATACAGTAAGGTTTCTTTCTGAATATATTCTAGAAAAGAAACTATTTAGCCTTGAAGAAGGTATTCGAAAGCTAACTTCACTTCCCGCAGATAGTGCAGGATTAACTAACCGGGGTAGAATTGCTGAGGATTATGCTGCTGACATAGTGATACTTGATATGGATCAGATTAAAGACCATACTACTGATGATTCTCCTCAGAAATATCCATCTGGAATTGAAATGGTAATGGTCAATGGAAAGATTGTTCTTTCTGAAGGTAAGCATACAAATATGCTGCCAGGACAAAGATTGCCAAATTAAATTATGAAATATTATATGAATTTTTTTCAATTTAAATTCAATTGATTGTCTACTTAACCATACCAAATAAAAATCAAACTATAACCAGTCTCTTTGCCTATATCTAGCAAAGTATTAATAATCAAAAAGGGTCAATAAGATGGAAGAAGGCCTTCGCTTTTCAGCTATTGATATTGGTAGCAATGCTATGCGCTTGCTATTTACCAGGGTGATTCTTAATGGCAGTCCTGCTTTTATAAAGGAATCCCTTATTCGCATGCCGCTTCGTTTGGGGCATGATGCTTTTGTTAGAGGGTCAATTAATTCGGAAACTGCTGATAAGTTTATGCACACTATGCGTGGTTTTATGCATATGATTTATGCATACAAACCAATTCGGTTCAGAGCATGCGCAACATCAGCTATGCGGACTGCTGATAATGGTTTAAGATTAGTAAAAAAGGTAAAACAGGAAATTGGTCTTAATATAGAAATAATCAGCGGTGACGATGAAGCTTCGCTGATTCTTTCAAATCATATTGAACGCACTTTAAAACCTAATCAATATTATATATATATTGATGTGGGTGGGGGGAGTACTGAGCTTACATTGATATATGATAAAGAGGTATTGGGTTCTAAATCTTTCCCAATCGGCTCAGTTCGTTTACTTGAAGGGAGAGTTACTGAAGAACACTGGAAGGATATGAAAGATTGGATCAAAAAAAATACTGTAAAGTGTAATTCAATTAAGGCAATTGGAAGTGGTGGTAATATAAATAAAATTGCTTCATTGGCAGGTAAACAAAAAGGAGATAGCTTAAATCATAAAGAAATTGAAAATAAATTAACTGAAATAAATCCGTTTAATTATCATGATCGCATTGTAAAACTAGGTATGCGGCCAGATCGGGCAGATGTGATCAGCTATGCTGGATCTATCTACCTGAATTGTTTAAAATGGTCGGGTGCAAAAAAGATATTTGTTCATCAGATAGGATTGCCAGATGGGATTATTACCCAACTGTACATAGATTATAAAAAACAGTATGGCTAAAAACAATTATTCAGGAATATTTTTCTTTTCCTCACTATAGTATATTTTTATTATAAATTCTTAAAAATTAATTATTTTTTAATATAAGATTATATTATGAAGCAAAACTTGTTTTTTGTTATTCTATCCTTTTTTGTATCGACTTACGCATCAGAGGATGGAGAGCGAATTGTATTTACCAGTGCAAATCCATTCTCATTTTACCATGTGATTACCGATCTTAAAAACCAGATTCCTCAGGAAGTATATGGTGTTCTTCGCTTTCCGGAAGGTATTATTCCTGATAAATTACCTCTTATTTTGGGAGTGTCGGGTAGTATGGATTGGGGATCTCATCATTATGAGTATATGGAAATGTATCGTGAGCAAGGCTTTGCAACTTTTGAATTAAAAAGTTTTGATAGTCGAAATGTAAAATCTACTGTTGGAAGTCAGGTTGAAGTTACCACCGCTACAATGATTCTAGATGCATATCGGGCTTTGGAAGTTTTAGCGCTTGACTATAGGATTAATATAGGTCGAGTTTCCATTACTGGTTGGAGCCTAGGTGGCGGAGTGGCTCTTTACAGTGCTTGGAAACCGCTAAAGGATGCAATAAGTCCAAATCTTGGTTTCAAAGCGCATTTAGCCATCTATCCTCCATGCATAATTGATATGGATCTTGTAGATTTTACTAGTGAGCCTATTCATATTCTAATAGGTGAATTAGATAACTGGACACCTGCTGATGCTTGTATGAATTTGATTAATGAAATGCAGTTGAATGGTACAAATGCAAATATTACAGTTTATCCAGATGCTCACCATTCTTTTGACCGAAAAATAGACCCAAGAAAATCAATAGATGGGTATATATTGACCGATTGTATGTTCCGAATGCGTAAAGATGGGGCGATCTTAATGAATTTTCTGGATATTCCTATGATCACTCCCTTGAGGCAAAAGGTGGGCCTTGCTTTTTGTGCAAGTCGTGGGCCAACCTATGGTGGTAATCCTTGGGCGAGAAAAGAGTCCTTTAAATTTGCAACCACTTTTATGATAATGCATCTTTTAAAATAATGGTTATTTTTAGAATGATTTTTTCATTCCAGGACATTTATAATTTTTTTAATTTTGTTCATGGACAATTCCGCATTTATTTTAGCAATTCCATTAATCATAATCTCTTTGCTTAGTATCCTAAAGCTACTACAGAAGAATACTGGCAATGGGAAATCTTGGATAAGAATAGAAGAGGTAGAAGAAAATGAGTAATCACTTAAGTCTAAGGTCAGGAAATCCAGCTTTACAATCAGATACTTTCCGTAAACATTTTTCTGGAGTTACAACAGGAAGTATGACAATCTTAGGTACTGTACATAAGACAGGGTTTGCATTATTATTGCTAATAATTAGTGCTTCTTTTACTTGGGCAAATCCCAATATGATTGGATTGGTGATCCCGGCGCTAATTGCTGGATTAATTCTTGCTCTTATAACAATTTTTAAACCGACGGTAGGATATATTACAGTACCATTGTATGCATTAGCTGAAGGTCTCGCATTGGGTGCCATCTCCTGGGTCTTTGAAGCAAAATTTCCAGGAATAGTTGTACAGGCAGTTTTTTTAACTTTTGGAACCCTTGCTTCATTGCTTTTGGCATATATGTCTGGTCTTATCAAGGCTACAGAAAATTTTAAACTTGGCGTAGTCGCTGCAACAGGTGGAATTGCCGTTTTATACCTAATTAGTTGGATTATGAGTTTTTTTGGTACTGGTCTTTCGGTAATACACAGTAGTTCTACATACGGAATTCTTTTTAGTGGTTTTGTAGTGGTTATTGCAGCGCTTAACCTAGTTTTAGATTTTGATTTTATTGAGGAAGGTGCTGAAATGGGAGCCCCAAAATATATGGAATGGTATGGTGCTTTTGGTCTTTTAGTGACTTTAGTTTGGCTCTACCTTGAGATTCTTCGCCTGCTGGCTAAAATGCAGGGAAGGGATTAAATAATTTATCTGTACAAAGCGTGGTAAGAAATCCAGAAAACAGATATCGACCAACACCCTATTGCGATTGAAAAATTATTTTCAATCCAATAGAAATAAACTCCAACAATGACGCATATAGGGACTGAAAAATTTCGAAGAAGAAATTTCATGTTAATGTAGAATAATCAAGTAGTTTAAAACACTCTTACTTATTATTTCTAATTTTATAAACATTTGTATAATTAACTTCTGATTAATAATACAACAATCTACACAAACATTATAGGGATAATATGCAGGAAAGAGAATTTAGTACCTTATTGAAAATACTAGATGGTGAACAACAAATTATCCAGCGCACGGACCAAAAAGCATTTACAATGCTTTCTTTATTGGGAGTTTTCATGGTTTTTTTTATTGTGCATTTTACTAAAATGCAGATGGATACTTTAATTTTCCTTTTGATTGTAGTTTATTTCCCAGCAGCAATGGGAGCACTTTATTTTTTAGTACGTGTAATTGTTCCCAGAGTTAGAAATGTATCACAGGATGCTAAAGACCTAAAAGATAAAAAGTTAATCAATCCTACATTTTTTGGAGGGATAAGCCAGTTTCAATCCGCAGAAGATTATGGTGATTATCTAAAAAAGATGACTAAAGATGAAAACCAGCTTTATGAAATGTTTGCAGGACAGGTTTTTGCTCTTGGAAGAATTAATGCTAGAAAAAATGAAAATGTTCGTAAAGCAATGTTTTTTCTTGCTGCAGCTCTCACTTCAGAATTATTAATAATCATGACTCTAGCTTATCGCAGAGCGTATTCTTATTTGAGTGAGAATACATTTTATTATGCCCTGGGTGTGCTAATATTTTCAATTTTATTAATAATTGCTACTCGAAGTAAAATGTTTCCAAAATAATTAACTTTATGAAAACTCATCTATATTTGATTCTTATTGTTTATGCTTCCGGGTGTATTGGTACTGGGCCTCCCGGGCCTAAAGGTGTTCCTGGCTTAATAGGTCCACCTGGGCCGAAAGGCGAAAAAGGGGAGACGGGGCCTAAAGGTACTTCTGGTAAAAGTGTTTCTTCTGATGTTCTAGATAAGATAGAAGCTATTTTAACTAACAGCAATGAATTTGTAGTTGGTTCTGTTGCTTATACATTTGGGATAGCACCTAGAATTACGGGATTTGTTTTTCTTACGAATCATGGAAGTCTTTATAAACTAGAAAATAAAAATCCACAGGAACTTGGTGATATGTTGGAAAAAATCGGTAAGGTTGCAAACCACAAAGATTTTAACGTATTTACTAGAACTACCTATGGAGATGATATCAAGCAGTTCTTTTCAGCCTCCACTGCTGATGGGCGAATATATACTTCGGAGGACCTAACTAACTGGGAATTGAAAAATAAAATAGAGTTGCAATAAAATTATTGTATTTTTTTCCAAGGTAACTACCTATGGTAAAACTAAGTTTTATATCTATTATATATGATTGAGAATTAAAATGAAAAAATGGAATAACTATCATTCTAGTCTTACTAATGAAAAATTTGATGCTATCATTATTGGGTCTGGAATTGGCGGTTTAACGACTGGTGCTCTTCTTGCTTTAAATGAGAAAAGGGTTCTGATTCTTGAGAAGCATTTTAAAATTGGAGGCTGGACTCACACTTTCCGCCGAGATAATTATGAATGGGATGTAGGTATACATTATATAGGCGATGTACATAAGCCCTGGTCTTTAGTCCGTAGACTTTTTGATCTTATATCAGCTTCTAAGCTTAAGTGGTCATCAATGGATACAAATTATGACCGTATTATATTCCCAGATAAATCTTATAATTTTAACGCTCCTCGTCAACAATTTGTAGAAGATATGATAGCATATTTCCCAAGGGAAGAAAAAGCAATTCATAATTATATGATCTTAATTGATCAGGTTGCAAAAAATTCTAAACCATACTTTGTTAATAAGGGAATGCCAAATTTGTTAAATAAAATTACCTATCCATTTATGACTAGAAAGTTTTTTCATTTCTCTGATCGAACAACTTATGAAGTCCTTAGCGAGTTAACGGATAATAAAGAATTAATTGGAGTTCTTACTGGTCAATGGGGTGATCATGGACTGCCGCCGAAAAAAAGTAGTTTTGCCATGCATGCTTTGGTAGTTCGTCACTATCTAGATGGAGGTAACTATCCCACAGGTTCTTCAAGGAGTATTGCCGAAACAATTTCCACTTTAATAGAAAACTATGGTGGAAAACTAGCAGTTAATGCTGGTGTAGAAGAAATCATTATCCACAATGGTTCCGCCGTAGGTGTGCGCATGTTAAATGGTGATGAAATTAATGCCGATACTATTATTAGTGGTGTAGGCATTATGAATACATATAAAAAATTAATTGGAAGCAAACATATGGATTCAAGTATTACAGAATCCTTGCTATCTGTTCAGAGAACAGAAAGTTATGTATGTCTACATATAGGTCTAAAAAAATCATCGAAAGATTTAAATTTAAAAAATTCAAATCTCTGGGTTTATCCTGGATACGATCATGATAAAAATGTAGAAATATTTACAGATAATCCCGAAAAAGAATTTCCAGTTATTTATATTTCATTTCCTTCTGCTAAAGATGATGCTTGGGATCAAGAGCATCCAGGGTATGCCACAATGGAAGCAATTACAATGAGCAGGATGGATTGGTACATTCAATGGCAAGAAAAACCCTGGAAAAAACGAGGCGAACAATACGAGAATGAAAAAGAAAAACTCTCTAAAAGAATCATGGATGTGGTTTACCAAAATGTTCCAGATATAAAATCATCAGTTGATTATATGGAACTTTCAACACCCCTTACAATTAGAGATCTTGCAAATTATCAGCAGGGTGAGATGTATGGATTATATCATACTCCACAACGCTTTCGACAGCGGTGGCTGAAACCTCGAACAGAAATAAAAAATATGTTTCTTACTGGGCAGGATATCACAACTGCGGGTGTCACAAGTGCTCTTTTTTCTGGTTTACTTACTGCATCATCTGTTTTAAATAAGAACTTGATAAATATGATTAAATAATAAACTAACTCAACATTCATAAATATGATTAATCCGTATATTTTCCGTGAATATGATATCAGAGGAAAGGTTGTTGAAGATTTTCCTGATCATATTGTATTAAAACTTGGTAAAGCATTTGGTACATTTGTACTTAGGGCGGGTTGGCAGGAAATCGGTCTAAGTGGAGATATTCGCCTAACTACTCCGGATCTGATACAAACATTTAAAAAAGGGGTATTGTCAACAGGTGCTGATGTAATTAATCTGGGTATAGTACCAACTCCTGTAAATTATTTTTCAATGTTTCACCTTGGTTTAGCAGGATCAGTACAGATCACTGGTTCTCATAATCCTCCTGAATTCAATGGTTTTAAACTTTCATTAGATAAAAAACCTGTATATGGTAAGGACATTCAGGCTCTATACCACATTATTGATAAAATGGATTTTGAAGAAGGAGAGGGAACAGAAACCCGTTATAAAATTTTACCTGATTATAAAAAAATGTTCTTAAAAAAGATTTTTCTTGAAAATCGTATTAAAGTTGTAATGGATTGTGGTAATGGAGCTGGGGCTATAAATGGTCCTGATATATTTAAGGAATTAGGTATTGAATTAAAAGAATTATTCTGCACCCCAGATGGATCGTTTCCAAATCATCATCCTGATCCGACAGTTGATGAAAATCTCCAGGACCTTATTCAAGAAATGAAAACTGGCGAATATGATGTTGGCATAGCATTTGACGGTGATGCTGATCGTCTGGGAGTTGTAGATGAGACAGGTCAAATTTTGTGGGCAGATCAACTGATGAGCATTTTCTTACCAGAAGTAATTGAAGAAGGGGATGATGTGCTTTTCGATGTAAAATGTTCTCAAGCCTTAGAAGATATGATTATTCGCCATGGGGGTAATCCAGTTATGTGGAAAACAGGTCATTCATTAATTAAACAAAAAATGGTGGAGATGAACTGCAAATTTGGTGGAGAAATGAGTGGGCATATTTTTTTTGCAGATGATTATTATGGATATGATGATGCTTTGTATGTGGCTGCTAGACTAGTACAACTCCTATCTAAATCTGAAAAAAAACTTTCAGAATTAAAAGCACAGATACCTGTTTATTATTCAACTCCAGAGATTCGTATAGAAACAGAAAATGATGAAGAGAAATTTCGTATTGCAGCAGAGGCAACCAATTATTTTACTGATCATTATCAGTGTAATACTATCGATGGAGTTAGAATCAAATTTGAAGATGGATGGGGACTGGTACGTTCATCAAATACTCAACCAGTAATAGTATGTCGTTTTGAGGCTGGGAGCCCTATTAGAATGGCAGAAATACAGAAAATTGTTTTTAATAAACTCAATAAGTTGGGGTCTTTGAAAATAGGTAGCAATTAGTGTCTAATTTCAAGGATCTAATTAGATTTATTCGCTCTGAGGTGAACCAAGGTCTGAATAAACTACCAATTAGTAAATCGCCTGATTATCTTTATAATCCAATTCGCTATACATTACAGGGAAAGGGAAAACGATTTCGACCAATTTTAGTTCATCTTTCTGGAAGGGCTTTTCGTGTTGATCCAGACTCTTTGATGATAATATCCTTAGCTATTGAAATATTACATAATTTTACATTAGTACATGATGATATTATGGATCAGGATTCTCATCGTCATGGTCAGGATACCTTACATAATAAATGGGATGAATCAACTGCTATCCTTGCTGGTGATGGTTTGTTTGCACTTGCACAGATCCTTTTAAATAATTTACCTGAACGTGCCAATAATATTTGTAGTTTTTTTAATAACGCAACCTTAGAAGTTTGCGAAGGACAGGCTATGGATAAAGAATTTGAAAATGATCTTACTATTTCAGTTAAGCAATATTTAAATATGATAGAAAAAAAAACTGGTGCTCTTCTAGGGGCATCTTCAGCACTACCAGCAATACTAATTGATGAAGATAGTGAAATAATAAATGCTCTGGATCAGTTTGGACGTAACTTGGGTATGGGTTTTCAAATTCATGATGACCTATTGGAAATCTATAGTGATGCTGATTCTATGGGAAAAAGTCTTGGTAGTGATATTTACATAGGTAAGCAAACTCTGATGGTAATAATGGCTCGAGAAAATGATTTTAGTAGATTATCAAAAATGAATGAAGGGGTTGATTATAAAAATTCTACTATTCATGATTTAAGGGCAAAATTCACGAAAAGTGGTATTGAAGAGAAGACTAGAAATTTAGCACAAAAATATTTTGAAAAAGCAAGATCATGTTTAGCTACGATTGAAAAAATTGATACATCTGAATTGGTTAATTTCATTGAACTTGTTGAAAAAAGGAGTAATTAATGTCACACCATATTGACCGAGAAAATATGTTTAATGCTATATGGAAATTTCCAGAAAATATAGAAGATGCTTTGATGATTGGAGCAAATATAAATTTGCAAAATAAATATATTGACATTCAAAATATTATCATTGCTGGAATGGGTGGATCTGCAATTGGTGGAGACGTTGTTTCTACATTGGAAAAAAATTGTATAAAAATTCCTATCAAAGTTGTTCGTGGGTATAGTTGCCCCAATTGGGTGAATCAGAATACATTAGTTATTTGTTCATCTTATTCGGGAAATACTGAAGAAACGTTATCTATCTTGGATGATGCCTTAGAAAGAAAAGCTCAAATATGTGGTATTACAGCAGGGGGTGAACTTTCTGATCGTCTTAAGAACTTGGAAAAGGATTTTATTTTAATCCCAGCGGGTCTTCAGCCAAGAGCTGCACTTGCATATTCATTTATACCAATAATAAAAATTTTGCAAAAATGTGGTGTTATCTTACCATCTTTAGATCAATGGATTAAATCTTCAATTAGTCAACTTAAAGAAGTCCGTGAATTGTACTCTATAGACCAGAAAAATAATCCTGTATTCCAATTAGCCTTAAAGATTAAAAATCGCATTCCTGTAATATATGCAGATTCATCTTCTATGGGTATTGCTGGCTTACGTTTAAAAGGGCAATTAGCTGAAAATAGTAAGATACTATCTTGGAACAATGAACTTCCAGAACTTAACCATAATGAAATTGTAGGATGGGAGAATAATGCAGATCTATTGCAAAGAATGTTTGTTATATGGCTTATAGATAAATCAGACCATAAAAGAGTCCAATGCAGACAGAAGATTAGTAAAATGATTTTAGATGAAATTTACATTGATCAAATATCAATTTTAGTATCTGGAAATTCATTTCAAAGTAGATTTCTTCATATGATTCATTATGGAGATTGGCTAAGTTACTGGTGTGCAATTTTATATAGAACCAATCCTAGTCCAGTTCATAAAATTGCTCGTTTAAAGCATGAATTAAAGATATATAAATGATCCCCGTTAAAGTCCAAAAAATTTCATATCATCCCCCTAGCAGGAGTTATGCAGTAATCCTTAAGGAAATTACAGGAATAAGATGTTTACCAGTTATAGTAGGTAGTTATGAAGCCCAATCAATAGCTTTAGCTATTGAATCTGTAGATACTCCAAGACCACTTACACATGATTTAATTTGTGATATTATTAATCATATAAAGATAGAAATTAATGCCGTAAAAATAAATAGCTTGGAAGATGGAGTTTTCCTTGCTGAAATAACAATGAAAAATGTGGAAATTGGGGAAGAAATGATTGATGCAAGACCAAGTGATGCTATTGCCATAGCTTTACGCATGAACATCCCTATTCTTATTGCTCCAGATGTAATGAAAGAAGCTGGTGTATTAGAAGAATCACTTAGTGAAAATAAATCTTCAAATAAAAAGGTAACACTTTCACTGGGAACATTAAAGAAAAAATTAAAATCTGCTATTGAAAAAGAAGAATATGAAATAGCAGCTAGATTACGTGATAAAATCAGTGAAATGGAATCTTAAAGATCGACATTCATTTTTTCTAATGCCATTTTTGCCGCAATTTGTTCTGCGGCTTTTTTATTTGTAGCAAGACCAGATGGATAAGTTTGTTTTCCTATTTTTACATGGATTTCAAAAGTCTTTTGATGATCTGGACCATAAATATCCTTAATTAAAAAATTTGGATTTTCAATATCAGTTGAGTGGCAATATTCAATTAATCTTCCCTTATAATTGGTGGATTTCCAAGCATTTTTTCGGTGGTTCCAAACTGTACATAATATTAACTGCCTACAAGGTTTTAAGCCTCCATCTAAATAGAGAGCCCCGATAAGAGATTCGTAAATATTTGCTAGTTGCTTTTCAGCAATTTTTTCAATGGTTAAATCTACACTTTGTTCAATTTTAAGATAGTCCATAAGGTGTAGTATTTTTCCCATCTTTGCCAAGTAAGGCTTTTGTACTAATGCAGCACGTTTTTGTGTCATTAATCCTTCATCACCTTCAGGAAACTCGCGAATTAATTCTCTACTTACAACAATATCTAAGACTGCATCCCCTAAAAACTCTAAACGTTCATAATTTTTACGAGGTCTATTATTTAATGATTTATGAGTAAAAGCTTGCTTTAGGTATCTTTTATCGCGGAAAGTATATTTTATTTTCTTTTCAAGAGGTGTTGATGGATCTATACTCTTGATAATAGATAAAATTTTTTTAAAATAACTCAATTGTACCTTTTAAAACACAATACAGCATTATGGCCACCGAATCCAAATGTGTTTGACAATGCAGCGTTAACAATATTCTTTTCAGCATTATTGGGTACATAGTCCAAATCACAATTTGGATCAGGTGTTTCATAATTAATGGTAGGAGGTATTAATTGCTCCATGATTGTTTTAATCGTTATTATGGATTCAATGCCTCCTGCAGCCCCAAGAAGGTGACCAGTCATTGATTTTGTTGAGCTAACTTTTAGATTATTTGAATGAGATTCAAAAAGGTTTCGGATAGCAGCAGTCTCATTTTGGTCATTAAAGGGAGTTGATGTTCCGTGGGCGTTTATATAATCGATATCTGAAATAGTTAAACCAGCATCTACGATAGCTTTTTTCATTGCTTCGTAGGCACCCTTTCCTTCTGGCGAAGGTTGTGTAATATGAAAAGCATCATCTGTAGAGCCATAACCTGCTAATTCTGCTAATATTATAGCACCTCGATCAATCGCATGTTCTTCTGATTCAATAACAAGTATTCCAGCTCCTTCACCTAGGACAAATCCATCTCGATTTGCATCAAAAGGTCTGCTTGCCTTTTCTGGTTCAGTACATGATTGCGATAACGCTTTCATATTTGCAAATCCAGATATACATAGGCCAGTAACACTTGCTTCAGTACCACCTGTGATCATAGCATCAGCATCACCAGCTGATATAAGGCGCATGGCTAAACCTATAGCATCAGTTGCAGAAGCACATGCCGATGTAACTGTTTGGTTTGGCCCTTTAAAACCCCACCGTATAGCCAATTGTCCACCAGCTATATTGGAAATCATTTTTGGTACAAATAGAGGAGAAACCCTTCTGGGACCTTTTGTTTGAATTTCTGTGTGTTGCTCTTCAAGTGTTTGGATTCCTCCAACGCCTGTACCTATCGTAACTCCGACACGATTGAGATTAAGTATTTCTGGATTTAATCCAGCCATAGTTATAGCCTCATTAGCTGCAGTAATGGCGTAGATAGAAAAAGGATCAAGTTTTCTAATATCTTTAGAATCAATTACTAATTTTGGATCGAAAGAAGATAACTCACCTGCAATCGTAACTTTATGATCTGTAGTATCAAAATAGGTAATCTTACCAATTCCGCTCTTTCCTTTAATGGAATTAGACCAAAATTTTTCAACAGAATTTCCATTAGGAGAAAGTGCTCCCATCCCTGTTACGACTATTTTCTTACATTTCACTTAAGTTCCTATATTAATCTTGAATTTTTTTGATGTACTCAATTGCACTACCTACTGTTGTAATTTTTTCAGCATCTTCATCAGGGATTTCGATACCAAATTCTTCTTCAAATTCCATAATTAATTCGACAGTATCAAGTGAATCAGCGCCAAGATCATTAACAAAATGTGCTTCAGATGTAATAGCTGATTCTTCAACTCCAAGTTTATCAATGATAATCTCTTTTACTTTATCTAACGTTGACATATTTTCTTCTCCTTAAGTTAGTTTATAATACGGCCACCATCTACTGTAATGGTTTGGCCTGTTATATAATTTGCTTCATCAGAAGCTAGAAATAATGCTGTGTAAGCAATATCATTCGTACT
>TARA_B100000686_G_scaffold25486_1_pt1 | contig 20539 bp, 18 predicted proteins | sample TARA_B100000686 | Tara Oceans TARA_B100000686 (sample SAMEA2622733) | marine metagenome | biome: marine biome (ENVO:00000447); feature: marine epipelagic mixed layer (ENVO:xxxxxxxxx); material: "saline water (ENVO:00002010), including plankton (ENVO:xxxxxxxx)" | depth 150 m | reverse complement strand
TTTTCTTTTTTCAAGGAAAGCCATAACACCCTCTTTAAAATCTTCTGTGTCAAAACATTCAAATTCTTCATTTAGATTTTTTTCTGACAATGAATCCAAGCTTCCATCTAACAAAATTCGATCTATAAAACTTTTATGCCACATATGTGCCAATGGAGACAAAGAAGCGATCCTCTCTGCTAAGTCATATGTAGTCTTTTCAACTTCAATGTCAGGGACAATTTGAGTCAAAAATCCGGCAGAAAACATTTCTTTAGAAGTAAAAAGTCTACCCGTGAAAAGCATTTCTATTGTTTTTGTTGGTCCAATTTTTTGAACAAAATGTTTTAATTCTGAATGCCCTGCTACCAATCCTAATTTAGCTGCTGGAATTCCAAACATGCTGCTCTCTCCAGATATTCTTAAGTCCGTAGTGGCAGCCAACTCTATTCCGCCACCTATACAATAACCTTGTATTAAAGAAAGAACGGGTTTTGGGAAGTCACTAACCGATTTTAATCCTTGCAAAAATCCTGAGGATGCATAATTTTGGGCTTGCTTTGAGTTAAAACGTTCTTCTGCAAATCTTGAAATGTCAGCGCCAGAAGAAAAGGCTTTATCTCCTTCTCCTTTAAAAACAACAACACGGACAGAAGAATCATCAGACAACCCCGACATAACTTTTTTAATTTCTGCCCACATTTCTAGCTCTATTGCGTTCATTCTATCAGGAGCGTTAATTATTACAGTCGCAATTGACCCTTTTTTATCACAAATAATCTTGTCTGAGCTTAAACTCATTTATTTAACATCCTCCAAAATTAAACTTTAATAATTTCTAACAGGAATTTCAAAAAAGAAGTACAAAAAGATTTAGATAAAAAATAGCGCGTTCTAAAAAACGAGAAAATATGAAAAGGCTATCAAAACATTAAGCATTAAAAAAATTAAAAAACTAGTTTGTAGAATCATTAAATTCTTCTAACCACGCCATTTGTATGGATTCGAGCTTTCCTTCAGTTGATTTCATTGCATCATCATTAAAATTTTCCAGTTCACAAACCCAGTCATGTAAATCTGTAAAACGTACTGTGAGTGGATTAACATTAGGCATTTTTTCGAATAATTCTATTGCTATATCCTCAGCATCATCCCAGCCAAATTGTTCCAATTTAAAAACTCTCCTTTTTAAGCATGAGCTGCATCTGGCCCTTCTTGGACTAAATTCACATTCCAGAATGGAATCTCGACTTTAATTAACTCTGCTGTCTCTTCTTGCAAAACAGCCTGGCAAGCTAATCTGCTACAAAGTTCTAAGTCTCTAGCATCATCTAATTGATCTTCTTCATCTTCGGTTGCTTCATTGAAGCTATCTATTCCCGCCCGAATTTTTACGTGACAAGTGGAACAGGCGCAAACTCCACCACAAGCATGATCTAAATCTATTCCATTACCTAGAGCCGCTTCTAAAATATTTTCTCCAACTTTTATTTCAATTGTTTTTTCTTCTTCTCTTATAAAAAGTTTTGCCACATGACCCCCTTTAGCCCAATGAAAGATAAAATATCCGATTAATCTTTAAGAGCTTCACTTAATTTCCTGTTTTCAAGCGCAGACTTAAGAACATCGTCCATAATTTGATCCGCAAACGGCATTGTTGTTTCATTTAATAAGTCAATTTTTTTACGAATAGCGACGGGATCTTCTCCCGTACATTCTTTCTCAAGTTCACTAATTACACGTTTAATTTTTTTAATGTCTTCATCACTAATTTTTATTTTACCTATATTATCAAGAGCTCGAATTGTTGCAACGAGAATTGTGTGTGCTTCGTTCTTAGATTCCAATAATTGACGCATACGTATGTCTTCTTCCGCAAACTCAAATGATTCTAATAAAATTTTTTCTACTTTTTCATCCGTCAAACCATATGAAGGTTGTACTTCTATAGTTGTAGCCTTGCCACTCCTGAGGTCTCTTGCGGTTACATTAAGTATTCCATTTGCATCTATCAGAAATGTTACTTCAACCCTAGGAATTCCAGCTGCGACAGGATCAATTTTTAAACGGAATCTAGATAAAGATCTATTGTCATTTACTAATTCTCTCTCCCCTTGAAGTACATGAATATTAACTCCTGTCTGATTGTCTTCAGAAGTAGTGTATATTTCCTTCGCGCTAGCGGGAATGGTAGTATTCCTAGGTATAATCCAACCCATTGTTCCACCTAAAGTTTCAATCCCTAAGGAAAGAGGTGTTACATCGAGCAAAAGGATGTCTTTTCTGTCACCAGATAAAATTTGGCCTTGAACTGCCGCTCCTAGCGCTACAACTTCATCGGGATTAATATCAGAATGTGATTTGATTGAAAAAAACTTCTCTGCTGCTTCTTTTACTATTGGCATACGTGTTGAACCACCGACTAAAATCAATTCATCAACATCTTTTTTTGTTAAATTTCCGTCTAAAAGAACTTTTTCACATGCATCTAACGTTCGTTTAATAATCGGATTAAAAATCGATTCCAGTTCTTGGCGTGTAATCTCAATTTCGAACTTTTTGTTAATTTTTGGCAAATTGTCAATAATTATTTTTTTAGAATTACGTTCTAAATTCGAAAAAGAAATTTTTGTTTCCTCTGCTAAAAGAATCAACCTGGAAACCCCTTCAGGAGTATCATGTAAATCAATAGAAAATAGATTTTTTAATTTGTCATTTATCAATTCTGATAATAGTCTATCAAAATCATCTCCTCCTAAATGTGTGTCTCCACCTGTAGACAAAACTTCAAAAATCCCATTTTTAACACGTAAAATCGAGATATCGAAAGTGCCGCCACCCAAATCAAAAACAGCAATAACGCCGCGATTTTTTTCATGAAGACCATAAGCAAGGGATGCAGCAGTAGGCTCATTTATAATTCGAAGTACATCAAGTCCTGCCAACCTTCCCGCATCTTTTGTAGCCTGTCTTTGAGAATCGTTAAAATATGCTGGTACTGTAATCACTGCTTTTGTAATTGTTCTTCGTAAAGATTTTTCAGCTCTTGCCTTTAAAGATCTTAATATTATTGAGCTTATTTCTGGTCCACTATATGATTTTCCTCTAGCCTTAACATGAACAACTTCTTTTTCATTAGGATCAATTTCAAAGGGAATAAAACTAAGTTCATTTTTAACATCATCAAAACCTTTCCCCATAAACCGTTTTACCGAAAAAACTGTACTCCGACTGTTTGTTTTTCGGGATTCTAGAGCTTCGTAACCAGATAAAACGCGATCATTATAAAAAGATACTACTGAAGGAAAAATATTATCTTCACCATCAGAAGAAATAATAAAGGGGCCGTCATTATTAGCATAAGCGACTAAACTGTTGGTTGTTCCTAAATCAATACCAATTATATCATTCACTTTAAGAACCCATTGCCCTGTCTAAACTTAATAAAATATTTTCAATATAATTTCTCAGACTTAACACTAATCTAATTTTTTGTATTAGTTCATCATCTGACAAATATTGTGCCTCTGTTCGTTCATCCCAAGCTTTAGCATATTCTTCTAGGATTTCATTTTGCGATTTTCTGAAAGTTTCAAAACATTCTTTCGCAGCTAAAACCCGTTTTTTCAGTTCTTCCGCTTTATCTTCTTCAAGACAACATTCAAGTTCCGCGGCTGTCTCCTGTGCTTCTAAAATTTCTTCTAACAAATCTGCGGGAGGATTAGAATCGTTTTCTTTTAACTTCCCGTTTTCTAGCTCTACTAAGTAGATCATTCGAAGAATACGGTTGCCCAATACTCTCTTTGCTTCATTGATTCTGGTAGTAGCATCTAAACTTCTTATTTTTTCCGTTGTATTCGCATTTTGAAAAAAATCGGGATGTAATTGTTTACTTAAATCAAAAAAAACTTTTTCTAAAATACTAGAATCTATATTCATCTTTCTTGGTAAACCTAAAAGAGAAAAATGATCTATTTCATTGGGAATAGCTTTTATTGAGCCATTCTTATTGAATAAATGAAAAGAATTAGATTCCAGCAAAAAATTCTCCTCTTACATCCTTTTTCTAAAATGTTGCATCTTAATTAAAAAACGCGCCGCGTTAAAGTTAATAAGCGCGTCGCGTTTCCTAAAAAATATCTCTATGCGGAAAAACTTTCCCCACAACCACAAGATTGTCGTGCATTTGGATTTTTAAAAGTGAATCCTTGTCCATTCAGCCCATCCTCAAAATCCAAAATAGTTCCAGCCAGGAAAATAAGACTTTTTTTATCAATAACAAAGGAAACGCTACTATTTTCGATCACTTGATCTATAAGCGGATTTGTTTTTTCTTTGTTTTCAAATCTAAGAACGTAAGAAAGGCCTGAACATCCACCACCTTTAACGCCAACTCGGACAACTTGATCTGAATTGCCCTCTTTTTCCATTAATCTCTTAGCATTAGAAACTGCTTTCTCTGTTATTTCTATAGTTCTGTTTTTGTCAACTACGCTCAAAGGTATCCCTTTCTAAAATCAGCTTTAATGATGTCCTTCGTGTTCAACTTCTTCTATTCCATTTTTAGAGCGATAATCATTTAAGGCTGTTTTTATCGCGTCTTCTGCCAAAACTGAGCAATGAATTTTTACTGGAGGAAGATTTAGCTCTTCAACTATCTGTGTATTTTGTATTTCATGGGCTTCATCTAGATTTTTCCCTTTTAGCCACTCAGTGGCAAGAGAACTAGAGGCAATAGCACTTCCGCAGCCAAAAGTTTTAAATTTCGCGTCTTCTATAACACCACTATCATTAACTTTTATTTGCAATTTCATCACATCACCACATTCCGGCGCACCAACAATTCCAGTTCCTACGGTTTTATCGCCTTTATCCAATGAACCAACATTACGCGGATTATTGTAATGATCTACAACTTTGTCACTATAAGCCATTTTAAAAAACCTCCTGTCTTAGATATAGTTTTTGATCATTTAATTAATGGGATTGCCATTCAACTTTTGAAAGATCCACTCCCTCTTTAACCATTTCATAAAGGGGGCTCATCTCTCTTAGTCTCTTCACTATAGAGGCTGTCTTTTCAGCCACATAATCTATTTCTTCTTCAGTAGAGAAGCGCCCAAAGCCATATCTAATCGAAGAATGCGCTAACTCATCACCTTTTCCCATGGATTTTAAAACATAGCTTGGCTCTAGACTAGCAGAAGTACATGCGGATCCAGAAGAAACCGCTACATCGCTAAGCCCCATTATCAGAGATTCTCCCTCAACATAAGGATAACTAATATTTAAATTTCCTGGCAAACGATTTGTTTCATGTCCATTTACATAAACTTCTTCTAAACTTTCGAAAATTATAGACCTAAATTTCTCTCGCAAATTAGTGAGGCGAATTGTTTCACTTTCCATTTCTTCCGAACATAACTCTGCTGCTTTTCCAAATCCAACAATACCAGAAACGTTTAAAGTTCCAGAGCGCATCCCTCGTTCGTGTCCTCCGCCATCAATGATAGCCGAAAGACGAACTCTAGGCTTTCTTCTTCTAACATAAAGCATCCCTATACCCTTTGGGCCATATACCTTATGGGCGGTTGCAGATAAAAGATCTATGCCCATTTCATTAACATCTATTGGAACTTTACCAAAACCTTGAGTTGCATCTGTATGAAAGAGTATTCCTTTCTCATGACAAAATTTACCTATTTCTTGAATCGGATTAATAACACCTATTTCATTATTCGCGTGCATAATAGAAACCAAAATCGTATCTTCCCTAATTGCATCCTCTATCATTTTAAGAGAAGTAATTCCATCATCTGGAGGATCAATGTAAGTCACATCAAATCCCCATGTTTCAAGTCTCTTCGCAGAATCAATGATAGCTTTATGTTCTATGGAAGATGTAACTATATGGTTCCCCTTGCTCTTATACATTTCAGCAACGCCTTTTAGGGCCATATTATCGGACTCAGTAGCTCCGCTTGTAAAAATTATCTCCCTTGGATCGGCATTTATAACATTTGCGATTTGTTCTCTTGCCTTATCAACAGCTTTTTCAGCTTCCCATCCATAACTGTGGTTTCTGCTAGCTGCGTTACCAAAAGTATCCGTAAAATAAGGCGTCATTGCCTCAAGTACTCTAGGATCCATTGGCGTCGTTGCTTGGTAGTCCATATAAATTGGGAACTTCAGGCTCATTTTATTTCTCCCGCCGGCACACCGGCCATATCAAAAATAGTCATCCCTTCAAGTAATTCCGTTATTCTACCTTGAAGTTGCCCCATAGGATGAAAGATAGAGCAATTTCTGTACTGTTCACAGTCATCAGCATTTGTAATCTGACAACTTGTTATGGCAATTGGTCCTTCTATTGCCCTTACAACCTCTGCTATCGTAATTGTATCTGGCTCCTTTGCTAATACGTACCCTCCTTTTGGACCATTTTTTGATTCTACAAGCCCTTTTTTAGCCAATAATTGCATTGTTTTAGCAAGTAACTCAGAAGGCAAGGCACATGCCTGCGCTATAGTTTTCGCATTTGTTGCGTTATCATTTTCAAAGTGGGTTGCAAGATAATGCAAGGCCATTAGGCCATAATCTGTTTGTTTTGTAAAAGCAAGCAAAAATATCTCCTTATTAGTACGACCAAACTAGTCGCATTAATCACTATAATGTATAATTTGTCAAGTATTTAACTGAAGTTAATCAAATGATTCTAAGTTCCATATTCCATTTTGAAAATTAACGATTGCATATGCGTTACTTATTAAATGATTCTTGTTTTTAACTAAATTGAAATTTCCTGTAAGGCCATTAAATTTTGATATTTTCTTTAGGTACTCTAAAATAAATTTTCGTTGTCCATCAGACTGAAAAATAGCAGAAGATAAGATTTTTATTGCATCAACCGATCTTGCTGCAAAAATTGTTGGTTTGCGTCCAAACTGGTATTCAAAATTCATACGAAAACTTAAAACTTGTTTTTTATATTCATAGAAGGTAGGCAAAAAAGGTTCTGTGAAAAACTTTGGAATAATAAAATATATGGGCCTAATTGCATTAATATCTTTAAAATTCTTTCTCTCGAAAGAATCGTGGCCAAGAATAAAAAACTGTTGATGTCCTTTATAAGTCAAGCTTGCCTTAATAAGATCGAGGCTTGAAGAATTAACTGTCCAGTGCACAACTGCATCCGATGATTCTATTTTCTTTGAACCAAGATAGGAATGAAAATTATATTCTTTTAATTTAAAAATCTTATCAGATAAAATTGAAATTTGTTTTTTGGGAGACCTTGAAAATATTTGTTTTCTTGCTTCAAGTGCATTTTTTTTTGGAAAACTTAACAATGCTATTTTCCTTAAATTTCTTTCCTTAAGAAAATCAAGCAGCAAATCAACTTCCAGAGAAGCAGAAGGTGCAATTGAAAATGCCCAATTACGCAAAACATCATTTAATTCCTCAGAAGAAGACAATGAAATAAAAGGAACCCCTAAGTTCTCCGCAGCTTTTGCAGAAGAAATTGCTTGATTTATTTGAGACGGGCCAATTATTGCCAACACTTTATGCTTAAGATAAAGCAACTGCACCGATTCTGCCGCAGACTCTGCAGTCTTTCCTGCTTTGATAAAAACTAGGGAGATTTGTTTTTTTGATTCAAGTTTTTGGTTTAGATTTCGAATTTGAAAAATAACCGAATCTCTAATATCTGAACTGTATTTATTTTCTGCTTCCTCTGCGCTCATGATAATTCCAATAACTCTTTCCTTTGACCCCTCTGAAAAAGAGATAAAATATTCTAGAAAGAACAAAGAGGAAAAAATTAAAGCAAAAAAGAGAACTTTTTTTATTTGGAACATTGTCTCTCCATAGGGTACTCTAAAAAATTAAAACACATCTAAAGACAAAAAATGAAAAAAAATAAATTAAATAAATATACAAATCATACTTTAATTAGGAAAAATATTTTACTTTGGTACGACCAAAACAAAAGAGATCTCCCTTGGAGAAAAAATAAAAATCCCTATCGAATTTGGATTTCTGAAATAATGCTTCAACAGACAACAGTAAAGTTTATAGAGGAAAGGTTTGTCAGTTTTTTAAGTAGATTTCCATCTGTAAAAATTCTCGCAAACGCCTCAATTGGAGAGGTTTTAAACGAATGGCAGGGGATTGGTTATTATAGTCGAGCAAGGAATCTGCATCTTTCTGCAAAAATAATTCTTTCAGAATATAAAGGTAAAATTCCAGCAAAACAAGATGATTTAAAAAAACTTCCTGGTATTGGCAATTATACTGCCGCTGCAATAGGGAGCATTGCATTTGATGAAAATATTCCTGCAATTGATGCGAATTGGATTAGAGTTATGTCTAGAATACTAGACTTTCAAGGACATATAGATACAAAAAAATCCTTGAAACATCTTGAAGAATTTGCAAAAAGAATTATGTCTAAAAAAAGGCCCGGGGATTTTAATCAAGCGATCATGGATTTAGGATCTAAGATTTGCAAACCAAAGAAAATTCACTGCGAATTATGTCCGATTGCCAGTAAATGTTTGTCAAATAAAAACAAAACATCTCTACTAATACCTAAAAAAAAGCAAAAGAAAGAAAGAAAATTAAAAACTTTTTTTCAGTTTTATGCTGAGCATAATGAAAAATTTCTAATGAAAAAGAGAAGAAATAGTGGACTTTTCAAAGGGCTTTGGGAATTGCCTGGCTGGGAAGTGGATGGTCATTTTATTGACTGTTCAAAAAAACAGAAAAAAGAAAAATTTGACTCTTTTTTTGTAGCAAAAAACACTTCCATGAAAAAAATTATTGAAAAGAAAATACAGCTTACCCATATAGAAATTTTATTTGTGGTTTTTAAAGTTTCGGTTAATTCAATGGATTCAAAAGTATTCGATGGAATATGGGTTGAAAAGGATGGTCTGTTAGGGGAAGGAATTTCAAGCGCTCAGAAAAAGATTATTGATTGCATACAGCAATAGAAGTAATAGTTAAAATTATTTTTCAAATTTTCTTTTTAGATACGCATGAAGAGAAAGTGGTTTTATTTTAAAAACGTCCTGCATTTCTGATGAATCGCAAATATTGTCCTCTTTAAGCATCGTAATTTGATCTTCTGTAAATGGAGGCTTTATAGGTAGTAAATTAAAAATCTTCGCTTGAATTTTTGCAATTAGAAACGGGAGTGGTGCTAAAAATCTTTTTCTTCCCATAGCGCTAACTATTAATTCAATAAGATCTCTTAAAGATAAAGCATGTTCGCCACCCTGATCAAAAGTTTTTCCAAAAGTTTCAGGCATACTTAAAGACTTAACAAAACAGTGGCATACATCTTCTACCCATATAGGTTGCAATTTTCCATGCCCACCTCCAATTAGAGGCAAAACCGGAAGAAAACGAGCCATTCCTGCAAACACATTAATAAACTCATCTTCCTCCCCAAAAACAATCGAGGGTCTAAAAATGGTCCAATCAAATTTCATATTTCTAACCAATAATTCTGCTTCCCATTTTGTTTTATGATATCTAGAAACAGCATTATCTCTCGTCCCCAATGCGCTCATTTGAATAAATCGATTAACTCCTGCTTCCTCGGCAGCAAGAATTAATTTTCTAGTGCCTTCTACATGAATCTTTTCAAAACCCGCGGTTCCTTTCTCTATGATTATACCTACCAAATTAATTACCGCATCACTTTTATCAATCAGCTTTGCGAGTTGACTGGGAGTATATTCAATAATATCGCCTCTTACAGGATATATGTTTTTTTCTCCAGCTAATCGTTGTCTTTCTGATTCTGGATTGCGACACAAAACTCTGCACTCATGACCAGCCAAAGATAATTGGCGCACCAAAACTCTGCCTATATAACCGCTGCCACCTGCAATAAAAACTTTCATTTAGACTCTCCCAGCAAAAAACAAAAACTTTATCTATTTAATATAAAAGGCCGTATCTAAACAACTACACTTTCATAACTTCTTTTAAAACCTGTGTTGCAAATGCTCCTTTTGAAAGTTCTAAGTTTAAAAAAAGATCGTTCTTTATTAATTTAATTTCAAAATTTAAAATTTCAGTTCTATAAGCTCTTCTTCCACCTTTTAGCTGAATTTCTGTAAGATTTGATATAAAATTATCTATACATAAATCATATTTTAACAAAACGGAGGCTTCGATCTCTAGTTCAATCCCAAAAGGTTTCAACATCCTCTTTCCAAAAATTGGACCAGACGCGCTTACAGAAGAATCTAATCTGCTTTTTTCTGCTTCTGCATAATTCCTCATTAGTTGAGGTCTTGAAAAATTATCAGAAAGAGCAACATCTCCTTCCAATAAAGAATCAAAGTATCCTAATTCTAAACGAAGAGAAAGGCACTCATTAAATAGTTGAGATTGAAAAGCAGATCCAAAAAAATTGCGCTCTAGAAATGGTATAGATTTAATTGCTTTTTCATTTGAATTTCCATTAGCCAAAGATGTAAGAACGCGTTGTTCAGCTACCCATGAATTTGGCCAAAGCTCTTTCGCACCCAAAAAATCAGATTTTTCAAATTTTACAACAGCTTCATTTAGTCTGATTTTTTCAAGATTATTTGCAGTTTCTAATCTTTTTTCTCCAACCAAAGAAGAAACAGCGAAATTATAATCATGAGACAATAAAAACCTTCCAATATTCGCTACATTTCCGTGTATGCCAAATCTTTGCGAACCAAAGTAATTTGGTAATTTATTGAAAACTAGATGCTCAATTATTTCTCTAGACTTTTCTAAGGCAAAACAGGAAACATCCCTGATTCTAATATGAAACTTGTTGCTCTTTAAGGCTCCCCTTCTTAGTTTTTTAAGTCCTCTTTTAAAACACAAAAAAATACAATTTTTATTGTATAGGTTTTCTAGTTCAGTTTTTTTATTAAGAAATTCTTTATGAGAACAAGCTACAGAAAACCATTGTCTGGAGTAACTATTTGAATCTTTTCTCCCCGCATATCCAACATCCCAGTCACGAACATTAAAAATTTTTGCCAATATTCTCGCTAAATCAACCGTATTAATACCAACTTTTTCAAAAAATAAATATAAATGATTTCCCTCTCCTGACGGAGGATCGGCTAATATCTCCTCCACTATAAAATCTTTAGCTTTGGATTTTATCTTTCCACCAATACCAGGAAATTCGGCTGTAAAAAATTTTGATTCTATGTATTGAAGATTTGATTTTGGTTTAAACATGCAAACTAAGAACTATCTTTTTGGCTTTATAATTGGCAAATCTTCTCTATCACCCCATTCTTTCCAGGAGCCAATATAATTTCTAACTTTCGAGTAACCAAGCAAACGATATACGAGATACGCATAAGCTGAGCGATATCCTCCTTGGCACAGTGGAATGATTTCTTTGTCTTTTGTTAGTTTTTTTTCTTCCAGCATTAAACGAAGCTCTTGTGCAGGCTTTACAAAACCTTCATCAGAAACAAAATCAAGCCACTCTAAATGAATTGAGTTAGGAATTGCGCCACCTCGTGCAGCTCGTATCGTTTCCCCATAAAATTCACCCTCAGAACGAGTATCGTGTATAGCGACATCGTTACGATCCATATTTTTTAAAATATAATCAGCAGAAGCTATTTTTGTGTTATCGGCTTCTTTTAAATGCTCCGTAAAAGAAGTCCGAATTATAGCTTTTATATTACCTGAATCGTCATCATGGAAACTTCCTGTTAAAGGCCAGGGATCAGATGATACTGGCAATCCTTCATTTATCCAGGAATTAATGCCGCCGTCCAAAATATGAACATTTTCATGACCTAAATATTCAAGGAACCAAAAACCCCTGGCCGATCTCATTCCAGAGTTTTCTTCATAAAAAACAACTCTCTTATCGTAATCAACTCCTCTTATTTCCATTAAATATGCCAGCATCCAAGTAAATGATTTAAGAGGCGCAGGAGAAGTGTCGTTTAAAGAAATACCATATAAATCAAGGTGAGCTGCGCCTTCTATGTGGGCATTGCAAAATTCAGGAGATGGTCTTGTGTCAATAATTATAAGATCAGAGCTTTTTTGATCACCAATCAACTCATTGAGTTCATTTGGCTTTAATAAAATTTCAGAGTTTTCGTAGGTGTTTCTCAATATCATCTTCCTTTTTAAAAAAAACGGAGAAATTCTTTTTTAACGATATTCCATTGGATCAAAGGGGTTAAGTGGAACATTTAATTCTTTATTAAGAGGGGAAGGTTGAAGGATTTTAATATGAACCATTTCACGCCCTCTTTCAGTGACAAATTTATAACTTAACTTTGAAATCAAATCATAATTATACCAAACATGAGTTTTTCCACTTTTATTACTTCCTAGAACCAAGTGTATCATATCAATTTCGCCATCTTCATGTGAAATTATTTCCATTTTTTTTATTTCAGATCCAAAAGTTTCAAGTTTTCCAGATGGCATTGTTATTGTGACAATTAAATGTAAATTAACTTTGGTCTCTTTGGTTTTTTCTTCTGCTTTTATTGTATTGCTCTGTTTTAAGTTTTTATTTTCCGCAAAACTAATCCCATACATTAGGAAAAAAGCACTAATAATAAATAGAAGAATTCTCATCTTAATACTCCTTATAGAGCCCTAATTCTTATCGCTCTTCACACACCTAAAACCATAAACAGGCAATTTCCTATTTGCTAAATCCCCAGTACGATTAAAATTTTTTAAAGCCCAAGGACCATTTGCCCATGAACCCCCCTTTAGAACTCTAAGTGCAATTTTATCTCTTCTGACAGAATAAATTGTTTTGTTGTCTGTATTATACTTGTCCTGCACCCATTCCCATACATTTCCAGCTAAATCTTCCACGCCATGTATGTTAGCTCCTTGGGGCCTTCTTCCTACTGCCTTAGGGCCACCAGTAATTAAGTCCAGACCAAAAATAGCATTTCTTTGTTTTAATTTCATTCCCCAAGGAAATTTCCTTTTCATTGGCCCGCCTTGCGCTGCATAAGACCATTCAGTTTCTGTTGGCAATCTTTTTTTTACCCAGGAACAAAAAGCCTTTGCTTCAACCCAGGAAACACCAACAACTGGAAGATGCGCACCTGAAAATTGTTCACTATCCCAAAATGGAGGCTCTGGATATCCTGAGGATTTTACAAACATAGCATACTGCGAATTAGTTACTTCAAATTTATCCATCAAAAATGATTTTACTTTAATTCTTTTTCTTTTTTTATTTTTTAAAAATCTTTTGTTCGTTGAAAAATAAAACTTGCCTCCATTAATTAAGACCATGTTTAAATCTGTCGGTTTTTCTGGAACTATCAAATCATTTTTTTTGTTTCCTAATCCTTGATATTTAGATACCCCCTTTTTTTGGGAAAAGACTTTTTTTAAATTTATCCCTTTCTCACCAAAAGAAGATTTTTTTTCTAAATCAATCTGTGTTAATTCTGGCCATTTATTTCTATCAAGTTTCCCTAGTAGTTTCTCCGCTTCTAATAATTTTCCGTTTCTATAAAAAAGATAGGCTAATCCTCGTTTTGCGCTGCCATCTCTTGGGTAGCTTTTATTTGCTTTTTTAAAAAAGACTAAAGCTTTCTTGAATTGACTAGAATCATAAAGTGTCCACCCGATTCCCGTTAATGCATGTAAATTTCTAGGCTCTATACTAAGGGCTTTTAGAAAAAACTTTTCAGCAGATTTGTAGTTTTTCCTTCTATATTCTCTCTCGCCTTTTAGGCTTAGAGTTTGAATTTTTTCAGATTTTTGTGATCTTATTTTTTTTGCTTTTGTTTTAAGTTTTTGCTTAGGTATTGTTACTTTTTCTGCTGGGGTTGTTGAAGGGAGTTTCTTTTCTACCGAACATCCAGAAACCAGAAGGGCAAGGATTATAAATAAAAAATATGAAATAGGTTTCATTATAGTTAAAAAAGACAATCTTAAAGATTGTTGTCCTCTTCTATTCTAGCAAGCCCTGAGACTAAATCATCGTCTTTAACCTTAATAAGTCGTACGCCCTGTGTAGCTCGTCCTATAATTGAAACATCCGTAGATCTCAAACGAATAAGTTGTCCGCCCGTTGTGATAAGCATAAATTCATCATTTTCGCTTACTTTTCTTATTCCGATAACCAGTCCATTTTTTTCTGTTACTTTAATGTTAATAACTCCCTTGCCTCCCCTGTTTGTTACTCTATAATCATCAATTCTGCCTCGTTTGCCAAATCCTAAAACTGTAACTGTTAAAATTATTTCTCCGGGCGAAACTACTTCCATTCCAACAACTTCATCATTGTCTCCAAGAGTAATGCCCCGAACCCCCCTTCCTGTTCTTCCTATAGGCCTAGCTTTTTCCTCGGGAAATCTAATTGCTTTTCCGTTTCGTGTTCCAATAAAAATTTCTTGATTTCCGTTAGTTTGACCTACACTCACCAACTCATCTCCATCATCCAGATTTAAGGCAATAATTCCAGAAGATCTCGGCCTACTGTAAGCAGAAAGTTGAGTTTTTTTCAAAACTCCTTTTTTAGTTGCCATAACTATATATTTGTCTAGCTCAAATTCTCTTATAGGTAAAATAGCCGTGGTTTCTTCCTCTTGTGAAAGACGCAAGACATTAACAATAGATTTTCCCCTTGCCGTTCTCCCTGCTTGCGGAACTTCATGTACCTTCAGCCAGTAACACCTTCCTTTATTTGTAAAGAAAAGTAAATAATCATGTGTTGAGGCAACAAAAAGACTCTCTACAAAATCCTCTTCCTTTGTCCCCATTCCAACAATTCCTTTTCCTCCTCTTCGCTGAGATCTATAAATAGCTATAGGATTTCTCTTAATATATCCTGTGTTTGAAATTGTAACGACCATGTCCTCCTTGGCAATCATGTCCTCTAATGAAATATCGCCCGTTTGGTCTTGAATTAAAGTCCTTCTTTCATCAGAAAATTTATCTTTTATTTCTAATAACTCATCTTTTATGATTTTCGTTTGTTTCTTCTTGTCAGCAAGTATTTTTTCTAGTTCTTTAATTGTTTTGATTAGTTCAGCAAACTCTTTTTCAATTTTTTCTTGTTCTAATCCTGTTAATCTCTGAAGACGCATCTCAAGAATCGCTTGTGACTGTATTTCCGTTAATGCAAATTTATCTATTAATCCACTTTTCGCCTCTTCTGGCGTCTGACTTCCTCGAATAAGCTTAATAATAGCGTCAATATTCTTAAGGGCAATCAAGAAACCCTCTAAAATATGTGCCCTGTTTTCGGCTTTTTTAAGATCAAACCTAGTTCTTCTTAATATTATTTCTCTTCTAAATCGAAGAAAGTGATTAAGAACTTCTCTAATATTCATTACTTGCGGTTGATTATTTACTAATGCGAGGAGTATCACACCAAAAGACATTTGCATTTGAGTAGATTTATATAGTTGATTTAGGACGACCTCTCCTATCGTTCCTCTTTTCAACTCAATAACCACCCTCATTCCATCTCTATCGCTTTCGTCCCGTATGTCCGAAATGTCTTTTATTTTTTGCTCTCTAACAAGATCTGCAATTTTTTCGATAAGTCTCGCCTTGTTAACCGTATAGGGGATTTCGGTAATAATTATCGATTCTCTTTCAGTCTTTTCGTCTTCTTCGACAAATGCTTTTGCTCTTAACTGCAAAGAGCCTCTGCCCGTTGAGTAATAGCTTTCTATTCCCTTTTTTCCGTTTATAATAGCGCCTGTTGGAAAATCAGGGCCTGGCATTACTTCTAAAATTTTTGTAATTTCTATATTTTCTTTGTCTAACACTAAAATAAGGGCCTCGCAGAGTTCGCCAAGATTGTGAGGAGGGATGTTTGTTGCCATTCCAACAGCTATTCCCGTAGAACCATTTAAAAGAAGATTTGGAATTCTTGAAGGTAGAACTGAAGGTTCTGTTCTAGTGTTGTCATAATTAGGAACATAATCAACTGTTTCTTTTTCAATATCAAAAAGCATTCTTTCTGCTAATTCCGTCATCCTTGCCTCTGTATATCGCATAGCCGCTGGAGGATCTCCATCTATAGAGCCAAAATTTCCCTGTCCATCTACCAATAAACCCCTTAGAGAAAAATCCTGAGCCATTCTTGCGAGAGCTGGATAAACAACTGCCTCACCATGAGGGTGATAGTTTCCGCTCACGTCTCCAGATATTTTTGCACACTTCCTGTAAGCTTTGTTATGAGAAAGTCCAAGATCGTTTAGGGTGGTCAATATTCTTCTATGAACGGGCTTTAACCCATCTCGAACATCCGGTAAGGCCCGAGAGACAATCACGCTCATTGCATACTCCATAAAAGAGGTGCTCATCTCATCTTCTATATTTACAATTTCTTTTTTTTCTTTATCTTCAGACAAAATTATATCCTTGGGGCGATAAAATTATTTTAAATGTCTAAATTTTCAACATCTAGGGCATGTTTTTCAATAAATTCTTTCCTTGGCTCAACATTATCCCCCATAAGAGTTGAAAAAACTAAATCAACCTCTGCCAGGGTTCCGTCCTGGAGATTAACTTGCCTAAAGATACGAGTGTCAGGATCCATCGTAGTATCCCAAAGCTGATCTGGATTCATCTCGCCCAAACCTTTATATCTTTGTATTGTTAATCCCTTTTTCCCTAAAACCCTAAACCCTTCTAGGATTTCGGTATTTTCTTTTATTTCAATATTAGATTCCCCATTTTTTATTTCAAAAGGACCAATACCTAATTCTGCAAGATCAACATATGCATCAAGAATCTTCTTGAAGTTTTTACCTTCTATAATCAGAGGCTCTATTTTTGTGCACAATTCTCTATCAGAAACCCTTGTTTGCACAATAATTCCTTTTTCTTTTCCGTCCCCATCTTTTTCAATTAGAGCCTCGGGTTTTCTTTCGTCCCTAAATTCATTTGTAATAAAGGTTAAAATTTTCTTTTTTATTAACTCTAATCCTTTTTTATTATTAAAGTCGGATATTTTCATTTCAGGTTTTTCTGCAATTAGCTCTCTTGCAATAAAATCTACAATCCTGACATCCATCCCCTGCTTAAGAAATATCTCCATGGCTTCTTCGGAATCAGAAAGTCTAACTAAAAGAGAATGTAATTGCTTCTTTTCTAGGCTAGAATTTTTTATGTTTGCATTGTTTTTTTTGTTTCCGTTCAATCCTTTTTTTACAAGAAGATCTGCATCTTCAATAGCGGAAGACAAAATAAAATCATCAAACATTCTTTCATCGCTTAAGTAGAGTTCTTTTTTTCCACGCTTCACTTTATATAAAGGTGGCTGGGCTATATACAAATGTCCGTTAGTTATAAGTTCACGCATATGTCTAAAGAAAAAAGTAAGCAAAAGACTTCTTATGTGTGAGCCGTCTACGTCTGCATCAGTCATAATGACAATTTTGTTATATCTCAACTTTGTTATGTCAAAATCATCTTCCCCTATGCCAGTGCCTATAGCGGTAATAATGTGCCGAATTTCATCGTGGTTCAACATCTTATCTAATCGGGCCTTTTCAACATTTAAGATTTTTCCTTTCAGCGGGAGAATCGCCTGATAGGCCCTATCTCTTCCTTGTTTAGCAGAACCTCCGGCAGAATCACCTTCCACTAAATAAAGCTCACAAACTTCCGGATCTTTTTCAGAACAGTCCGCTAATTTTCCCGGGAGAGAACCGCTTTCCAGAGCGCTCTTTCTTCTGGTTAAATCTCTTGCTTTTCTTGCCGCTTCTCTTGCTATAGATGCCTGAATAGATTTTTCTACGATTTTTTTTGCAACGCTTGGGTTTTCTTCAAAGAAGCTCGAAAGACTTTCGTTTAATGCTTGTTCAACAAGACCCTTCATTTCTGAATTCCCCAACTTCCCTTTGGTCTGTCCTTCAAATTGAGGATCCGGCAACTTGACACTTAAAATCGCCGTAAGCCCCTCCCTAACATCTTCGCCGCTAGGTGGAGGTGAGTTCTTTAAAAGATTATTGTCCTTGGCATATTTATTAATAGTCCTTGTCAGTGCACTACGAAATCCTATTAAGTGTGTGCCGCCCTCATTTGTGTTTATGTTGTTGGCAAAGGAAAACAAGGTTTCATTGTACCCATCGTGGTACTGCAAAGAGGTCTCAACAATAGTCCCCTCTTTTTTTGACAAGACGTAAATAGGTTTTTTGTGAACAACTTCTTTTGTGGAGTTCAGGTGTTCAACATACGACGCAATCCCACCCTTATAAAAGTACTCTTCTTTTTTCGAATCTCTTTTATCTTCTAAAATTATTTTCAACCCACTATTTAAATAAGCAAGCTCCCTTAACCTTGCAGATAAAATACTAAAACTATATTCGACCATTTCAAAAATCTCTGGATCGGGTTTAAAGGTTATTGTGGTTCCGGTTTTTTTAGAGGTTCCAACCTTCTTTATCTTTTTCTCAGGAAAACCTCTTTTAAATGAAAGCTGGTATACCCCGCCACCCCTTTTGATTTCTGCGCTCAAGCTTTCAGAGAGCGCATTTACACAGGACACACCAACACCATGCAAACCACCAGAAACCTTATAGGCGCTATTTTCAAACTTCCCTCCCGCATGCAATTTAGTCAAAACGACTTCAGCAGCAGAGATCTTTTCTGTTGGGTGTTTGTCTACCGGAATACCCCTGCCGTCATCTTCTACGGAAACAGAATCGTCGCTGTTAATACAAACATTTATTACCGAACAAAACCCGGCCATCGCTTCGTCCACGCTATTGTCTACAACCTCATAGACAAGATGGTGCAATCCAGGGGACCCAGTGCTTCCAATATACATAGCCGGTCTTTTTCGAACTGCCTCTAGCCCCTCTAAAACCTTTATGTCTTTTGCTTGGTATTTCGCGTTGGAAACTTTTTTCTTTGGCGCAGCCATTGATTTGTCCTAAAAAATTGAGGGTTTAATAAACAAACCCCTTGCCTGAGTCTAAGTCAAAAAGGGAGTATGCTTCGGGCGGGCTTTTTGTTTCTGGTTTTTCTGTTGAGGTTATAAAAACCTGTGAATCACCAGACATTAAATATTCTACCACACTTTGTCTTTTTTCACGATCAAGTTCCGAACTCATGTCGTCAAAAAGGTATATTAAATTTTCTCCTGAAATTTCTTTGCAAACATCTGAAATGGCAAGCAGAATTAAAATTATAACTAACCTTTGCTCACCCTGGGATGCACTTTCTCTAGAGTTTGCTCCATTTAAATATATAACAAAATCGTCTAAATGTGGACCCAGGCATGTTTGTTTTTTTATTTTTTCCTCTCCTTTCTTTTTTTCATATTCTTCTTTGATTGTTTCTAGGGCGGGTGTTTTGTTTTCTTTTTTGTCGTAGTTACTTAGGTTTTTTGAGTAAAAAACCTCAATGTTTTTTTTCATTCCAAGGGTTTTTTTTAGTGGTGTTAGTTTTTTTTCAAGAAGTTCTAAAAAACCGTTTCTTTTTATTAAAATTTTTGATGCGCAAGAAAAAAAACGATTATTCCAAACCTCTAGTAGACCGTTGTCTAATTTATGTTTGAGGATTTTGTTTCTTTCTCTAAGAATTCTTAAATATTCCTTGTTCTCAATTAGGTAATGTGGATCTATCAAGGCAATAGCCCTGTCAAAAAAATTTCTCCTAAAAACAGGACTGTCCTTGATTACTCTTAAACTGTCTGGAAAAAAAACCATAGTACTAACTGAATGGAGGTAATTGATCAGGTTTTGCTCTGTTTTGTCGTTTAATCTATAAATTCTTCTTTGTTCGTCAAACGAAGCTTCAAGTTTAATGGTTTTATTTGTACTGTCACTATAAAAAGATCCGCCTACATACATGCTGCCAGCGTCTTCTTTAACTAAGCTCGCCCTTTTTTTCGTTCTGAATGATTTCAAGTTTGTTAAGAAATAAATCGATTCTACGAGATTTGTTTTACCAGAACCGTTTTTTCCATAAATATAGTTAAGTTCAGGATGAAATTCTGTTTGCAAGGATTCGTAGTTTCTGAAATTTTTGAGTTTAACTGATTTTATTTTCAGAGTTTTCCTCAATTTCTATTATTTTTTTATTTATATATATTTATATAGTAGTAATAGTAGCGGTGTTTGTTTTGTTGAAAACCAAAAAAAGACTAAAATATCAACACTTTACAACACAAAAAGCAATTAAATTTTTGTTTATATCCTGTTTGTTTTGTTGATAAGTGTTTGTTTTTTTGTCTTTTTAAACATATATTAACAAAACAAAAACAACTTATTCACAAAGATTCTATTTTTTCAATTAGAGAGTTTACGGTTGAGGCGATAGAGGTGTTTTCTTTTATTTGTCTTGTTATTTTGTTTGTCGAGTGAATAACTGTAGAATGATCTTTCCCCCCAAACCTTGCCCCAATCTCTGTGGTTGAAGCGGCCGAAAGCTTTCTTGAAAGATACATAGCAATTTGCCTTGGTTCGGCAAAAATCCTAGATCTGTTTTTCGATTTCAGATCCGAAACCCTAACCTGGAAGAACTCTGCAACTATTTTTTGAATTTCATCAATCGAGATGCCTTTTTGTGGGTCTCT
>TARA_B100000686_G_C16806282_1_pt1 | contig 20604 bp, 20 predicted proteins | sample TARA_B100000686 | Tara Oceans TARA_B100000686 (sample SAMEA2622733) | marine metagenome | biome: marine biome (ENVO:00000447); feature: marine epipelagic mixed layer (ENVO:xxxxxxxxx); material: "saline water (ENVO:00002010), including plankton (ENVO:xxxxxxxx)" | depth 150 m | reverse complement strand
CATTAATTAATCTTGTGGCTGTTTATTTAAGGAATCGTTGCCGACCCTCTTGTTGAGTAGCGCCTTTTTGTAATGAAACCATAAATCCTTCTCGCTTTTTTTATTGTCATCCGTTATTGGCGAAGGATTCTAGCACGAGTCATTGAGTCGACTCTAGGATTATCAAGGTGAGTAGAGTAAAAGTGCCCACCTCTCTTAACCTTATTGCATTGCAGAAATGAGAGGTGTCAGCGTTAAAATCGATAAGAGCGTTGTAATAAGTATTACCTTGGATGTTGTTTGTGCATCACGCCCATAAAACTCAGCAAGCATAAATGGACCTGTACCTGTAGGTAAAGCTGCAAGCAATACGGCAGCAAATGTATAAGTATCTGGTAGGTTGAACACATAGACTGCAAGTACCCATGTGAGAGCAGGATGCACAAAGAGTTTAGTCGTAACAATAAACAATGTTGTAGGTTTAATTGTTTTAAGGTCTTGCTTTGTATTACCAAGGAATAGCCCCAGGGTCACTAGTGCACATGGGGCTGCTGCGCCGCCTAGCATTTGTAGAAATTTGCTTGCAGCATCTGGTAATTCTATCCCTGCGGTTGGGAATATGCAGGCAATTAATGGTGAAAATATAAGAGGGTTTTTAAGCACACGAACGCTAACGGTTTTGAAAAGTTTTAATTTATTTGTTTTTGGCTGCAGTCCTATTTCAACAAGTGTGATTGATGCTGCAAACAATATGCATACCGTAACAATAGTGGCAATCAATGTGAGGGTGAGGGAATCATTACCAAATACGGAAAGTAATAAAGGAAAGCCCATGTAACCGACATTGGCATAACTTGCATTTAAGGCCTCGAGTGATGCATTAGCAAGTTGCTTGTGTTTACGCCATTGCACTACGGCCATGATAATAAAAAGTACAAAAGTTGAAATTGCAAAGCAGGCAATAAAGCTTGGTTTCCAGATTGTTGCCCAGTCAGCATGTGCAATAATATCGAACAAGAGCGCAGGTAAGCCTAAATAGACTACAAACTTATTCAGCTCGACAGATGCTTGGCTGCCTACAATATTCAGTTTGCGGATAAACCAACCACTGAAAATAAGAGCAAATATTGGTGTAATTAAAGAAAGTGTTTGCAGCATGGTAAAAGGCCATATATTAGTAAAACTGATACTTTAACGAATATTGAGCGATTTATCAATGAGTCAGTAGTATTGAACTCGGTAAATAGATCATGGCTTAATGCTTCTCTAATGAGGCAGGGGTTTGATCTGTATTGCCTTGAAATGCACTTTTAAAAGGATAGCAGTCAATGACACAGTCAATACAAGGGATCAAGATAGTCCCTCATACTTTTCAAATTGATTCAGTATTGCAATTGCAAAAACTCAACCCTCTTGCTCTACTGCAACGGGTTTTTCCATCACAAAAAACAATGAAAGATACCTCGACAGATGGTATTCAGTTACAGGACCTTAATGAGCTACCAGCGACTGCATTTGGTGTTTGTGAGGCTGTAAGGCGTGACGATCTTACAACGCTTCAGAGTTTGGTGGCTCAAAAAGCACCTCTCAACAAAGCAAACTCAAATGGTGCTTATCCAATACATATTGCAGCAGGTTTAAAATCACCTCGTCTATTACAATTTTTACTACGCCAGGGCGTGGACCCATACTTAAAAACGAATAATCAATTAAGTGCTTTTTTTGTTGCCTCAGCCTTGGGCCGCGATGAAAATATCAAATTACTCCTTAAAGCTGGTAGTCAGACTAGTGGCTTTCAGCCCAAGAGTCTAACACCATTGCATGCAGCAGCATTTAATCAACATGCAGGCACTATGGATTTACTCCTCAAAAGAACTGGTGCAAATAAAGGTGCATTAGGCCCTGGTGGTTTAACCGTGCTTCATATTGTTTCATCGGCCGGGGATTTAGAAGGTATTAAAGTCTTATTGCGTCATCGGGTTGATTTGTATCAAACCGATGATCAAGGTCGTAGTGCTTTTATGCACGCAAGCTTACAAGGCAAGCAAGAGGCAATGATGCTGCTGTTAAAGAATAAGGCTGATATTGACCAAGCTAATAATCAAGGCAGAACGGCTTTACATGAAGCTTTATTAGCGCATAACAATGAGGTCGCCTGTTTTCTAATCGACAATGGTGCCTCTTTACACATCAAAGATATAAATGCTGTAACACCTTTGCAGCTTATTGCTAAGCCTGATACTGCAAAGGCCATGAAAGATTACATCGGTTTAAGCCGATTTTTATAGGGGAAAGACCTTAGGAAGGTTGCTTTAAATAGCACGTTATCTTTTTAGTCTTTAAATCAAATAATAAAGCCGTCTAAGAAATAGGGCACCAGCCTTTACGCTGACCGCCATCATAGGGGCGTGCGTAATGCAATTGCACCAAGGTTTCTGCAAGGTTGTGCCCATCAACATAAACATCCGCAACAAGACGAAAGTATTTACCTGTTTCTATGTTTTCAAGGCGGATATGATCAGCATTTGCTAGCCTTTGTCGAACATAGTCTCTAGCCTTAATTGCATCCGTTTTTTCTTGCGGGCACTTGCCTCGAATTTCTGGGGCGTCAATACCACGAATTCGAATCCCGACATCATTGCCTAAATATTCTGGCCAGTCTTTTAGTGCTGCACGAAAGGTATCTGCATCATACACAGATACTATTTGTTTGATAATAACTTCATCTTGGTTTTGCTTTTGTTGATCAAGGGTGCACGCTGAAAAAAATAAAATGCTTGCAAGTAGATAGATATAGCGCATGGTTTATTTAAAAATCCTTGTAGTGATCTATTAAGGTTATTCAAGTCGGTGATATTTATAACATGAAAAGTGTCACGTTAAGCTAACTTAGATCGAAAAACAAAATAAACAGCACCCAAAATACAAAGCCCAGCCCATAGATAATCAAGTTTGAGCGGTTCTTTTAAGTAATAAATCGAAAATGGTACAAAAATACTTAAGGTAATAACTTCCTGCAATATCTTAAGCTGGCCAACATTCATGACAGTATGGCCAATTCTATTTGCTGGGACTTGAAACATATACTCAAAAAAAGCAATGCCCCAGCTGACAAATACAGCAATAATCCAAGGCTTGCTGCTCATTTCTTTTAGATGCGCATACCATGCAAAAGTCATAAAAATATTGCTAACCATCAGCAAGCCTATACACATCATCGTTGGGTTCATTATTTAACACCTATCATAAAAATATTACTCATATCATAACGGCCAATTTGACCTTTCGTTTTCGATGTATATCATGTATTGCGTGTTTACACGACATATTAATCAAATATTTTAGAATAGTGACCAGTGAAAAGTTTCATCTGTGGTTGTTTTGATGGCTTTTTAATCAGTTTTCATTGGAAGAAAAAAATATGAGTGAAGTTTCTATAAAGTACACAACATATAAAGTGGGGCAAGATAATATTCAAAAATGGGGGTTTGATATACATCACCCTGTCTTTCCAGTAAGTGCTGGGCTTATCTTGGTATTTTTAGGTGCATTGCTTATTGTCGACCCAAAAGTGGCACAGACAGCACTTGATGGTTTAAGAAGTAGTGTTATTGAAACCTTTGATAGCTACTTTATGTGGACAGCTAATATTATTGTTCTGTTTGTGATTGCTTTAGTCTTTACTCCACTAGGATCTATCCGCCTTGGTGGTAAAAACGCACAGCCTGAGCATTCAATAGTGTCATGGCTTGCAATGCTGTTTGCAGCGGGAATGGGGATTGGGCTGCTTTTTTGGGGGGTGGCAGAACCAACTGCCTATTACACAGATTGGTGGGGAACACCATTAGATGTAAAACCTGAAACAGCACGTGCGGAACGACTGGCTATGTCAGCAACAATATTCCATTGGGGGTTACACGGTTGGGGTATTTATGCTCTTATGGCGTTGTCATTAGCATTTTTTACTTTTAATAAAGGCTTGCCCTTATCTATTCGATCTGTTTTTTTTCCACTTTTTGGTGACCGTGTGTGGGGTTGGCTTGGGCATACAATTGATATTATTGCTGTGTTAGCAACACTATTTGGTTTAGCAACATCTTTAGGATTAGGTGCTCAGCAGGCAACGAGCGGTATTAATTATCTTTTCGGTACTCATGGTGAGTTTGGTATGCAACTTGCCGTTATTGTATTTGTAACCAGTATTGCCATTATTTCTGTAATACGTGGCATCGATGGTGGGGTTAAAGTCTTAAGTAATATTAATATGGCAATCGCTTTTTCTTTGCTTATTTTTATTATGGTGATCGCTTTTCCTATTGTACAAAAGTATGTGCCAATGGCTTTTATGAGCTATTTCAAAAATATTATGGAGCTTAGTATTCCAAATGGCCGAGAAGATACCCAGTGGATGCATGGTTGGACTGTGTTTTACTGGGCTTGGTGGATTTCTTGGTCCCCATTTGTTGGTATGTTTATCGCTCGAGTTTCTAAAGGACGTACAATAAGGGTATTTTTGCTTGCTGTTGTTTTAGTGCCAACACTTGTGACATTGGTTTGGATGGCTACTTTTGGTGGTATTGCTATTGACCAAGTGGCTCGACATGTTGGTGAGCTTGGCGAAAATGGTCTTACAGATATTTCTCTGACATTATTCCATGTCTATGATAATTTGCCTTTGGGGACGCTTATTTCATACGTGTCTATCGTGCTTGTATTGATCTTTTTTATAACTTCGTCTGATTCAGGTTCTCTTGTTATCGACAGTATCACTGCTGGTGGTAAGCTTGATGCACCAGTACCACAACGAATTTTCTGGGCTAGTGTAGAAGGTTTAGTCGCTGCTGTATTGTTATGGGTTGGTGGAACAGAGGCTTTAAAGGCGCTACAGTCAGGTGTTGTGCTAACTGCACTGCCATTTAGTATTATTATGCTTTTGATGTGTGTGAGTTTAACGAAAGGGCTTAGGTCCGAATATAAGCATATTAATATGCGGTAAATAAAAAAATTATTAAAAAAGCGCTTCATTTTGAAGCGCTTTTTTTTTGAATTTATTACCCATTTCTAAATTGAATTAATATACAAATTAAAAAATAATACTGCCGTATATATATATTGTTTGAAGTTGTTTTTATAATGTCTTAGCTCGTTGGTTGGTTTTTTAGTTGACTCCTTTTATTGGTTTTTTAACCTATTTAACGGCTTGGTTTTATAACCAAGTATGCCTATAAGGTATTGATTATACAATTAAAAATAATTAATAAAAACTGTTGAATTTATTTTTAATTAGGTGCATATTGTTAGTGAAAATAATTGATCAAGTATTTTTGTCTTGCCTTTTTTGAAAAAAACATTGAGAGGAAATAAATATGTTAAAACTATCAATTACTTCATCTGTTCTTCTTGGTGCTCTTGCTATAGCTGGCACTGCACATGCCTATGAGGCTGGTGATATGGTGTTTAGAGCTGGTGTTGTTAGCGTTCATCCAGATGATAGTTCAACACCTCTTTATTACGGTAATCAAGAGCTATCTGCTGCTGGAGTTGGTGCGTCCCCATCATATGCTTCTGTTGATAACAGCACACAGTTAGGTCTTACTTTTACTTATATGTACACTGAGAATTTTGGTGTTGAAGTATTAGGAGCTACACCATTTTCTCATGATATTTATTTGAATGGCGGCTTAAATCAACGTGCTGGTGAAACAAAACATTTACCACCGACAGTAAGTGCTCAGTACTACCCACTTGGGAGTGGCTCTGCCTTTCAGCCATATGCAGGTATTGGTCTTAATTACACAACCTTCTTTAGTGAAAAAGTAGATCCAGGCTTGGATGCAACGCTTGATACATTAAATGCTGGTGATTCAAGTTTATCTCTTGATGATTCGTGGGGTGTTGCATTTGAAGTTGGTTTTGATTATCAACTGACAGAGCAGCTTGTACTTAATGCCGCGGTTTGGAAGGTTGATATAGAAACAACAGCGACAGTTTCACACACAGGTCTTGAGGATATTACAACTGATGTGACTATAGACCCATACGCCTATATGTTGTCAATTGGTTACAAGTTTTAAGCCTGTTTCTGCCTTAATTAAGAAAAGCGTCTGATTTTGGGCGCTTTTTTTATAAACAATTCCAGTTCTATTTTTCGCACATAATGATCATTGCTAGAGAATTAATGGTATTCTATTGTGCTACTACTAAACTTGGAACTGTATTATGTTTATTTCGAGTAAAAAGAATGAAAGGTGTAAGTATGCGGAGACAATACTTAAAGTTACTGCACCTGAAACAAGAATTGCTGCTATTCAGCACTCTATTGAAAAAAGACTTCAAAAAGTCTCTTTGCTCTATAAGCCTTTACTTGCTCATTTTTCTTCAGCATATTTACCAAATACTGCCTCATCTTATGAAAGTCAGTTTCCAGTTGCATCACATAAAGAACAACAGACTCAAGGTTTCATTAAAGAGATAAAACCAGGGTTGCTTACGGGGCACCTTGTGAATGCGCAAGGTCGATGTGTGTACTTTGCAACTGAATTACTACCTGATAAGGCGTCTGCCTATTGGTCTAATCATATTAAATGGCTGCAGCTTCATAACAAGTTACTTCTTCATCTTATTGGTGAATGCCGTGGGTTGACCAGTTTATCTGCAGATAAAGCTGAAATACTGCGTCGAGTCGAACAATTACAAGAAAGGTATCCGCTGTATAAGCAAATGCATTATGCGCCAAAAGTTCTTGCATCTTTAGTGAAGCTTGCAAGTCAATCACCGCAATCCCTTGATAAATTGCATATGAAGCTGCTTGAATCGAAATCTGCCCTAGAAGGATTTCATATCGAAAATACGAGCAAATCTTTACAGCGACATGTGTGCTATGTTTCAACTGTACCAATTCAGGATTATCAATTTAAGTCTTTTGAGAAAAAGCACTTCACGAATTTTGATGATTACCTTAAGAGCAATAAAAATATAGTATTGACAGTGGGGAATCGGGTTTATCATGGCGTTTCAGAGCATAGAGGTTTGACTAAGAGTCCTTTTGCGCTCTTGCAAGGTATATCGTCTTCATTTGAATATAATAAAGAAAATGTGCCTTTATCCATGGCTTTGCATTTCTTTATTATGGCCGCGAGACAAAAGAGTGCCGACTATATGACAGTTTCGCCAATGATGAGTATGCGATCTATATTAGATCGAACCCTTGAGCGAACTGGATTAAGACATTTGTTTGCCCGTGGTGATCAGGAGCTCAATGAAAAGGGGTGGAGTGCTTATACAATTACAGTTGCACCTGGGGAAATTCCTTTTGTTGCCAAATTATCTCAGCTTAAAGTGCCTCTATGGCATGAATGACATCTCTAGGCAACGCCCCCCCGAACAAATTCAGTGGCGTTGCCTCATATTATAAAGGTTTAATAACACCTACTGTTTCAGCATTTCTGTTCAACACAAGTGGCGCTAGTAAATCTTCAAGTCCAGCTTCTACAAATGCTTCACGACCAATAAGGTTGTAGCGAATAAGTAAGCCTGTGAGGATATTTTCAGCACCTCTAAAGCTACCGTCATCACACTTAACGGCAATCCCTATTTTTTGCTCAGGCAAAAAGGCAGTAAAAACCCCTTCAGCTCCAATTTTGACAAATATTTTTCGATTAAAGCCTTGCATTACTTTTGTATCATATCGATCTTCACCCGCGATCATATATGGATTGTCAAAAACTGCATCTGTCAGGGTTTGTATTGCTTTTGCCCTTGTTTTATCGAAGTGCTGTGTTGGTGCGCTTAAACGAGCAAAACCATGGGCCAATTGATGTAATGATATAGCCCATGTTGGAATAGCACAACCATCTATACCCATTGGCGCATGAATAAGATCAACTTGCATGACATTCTCAAGGGTTTTACGAATCTCCACTTGCATTGGGTGCTCATGGGACGTGTAATTCTTAATATCAATCTTATTGTATTTAAGAAAAGCTAAAAATCCAGCATGTTTACCAGAGCAGTTATTATGTAATTGGCATGGTGCTTCATACAGAGCAGCAAGGGTTCTACCAGCTTTTTCAGACATAGGCCAGTGGGAACCACATGCAAGATCTGATTCACTGAGTTGTATCTTATCCAGTATACGATGCGCTAGACGACTATGAGTTGCTTCGCCATTATGAGATGCGCAGGTTAGGGCGAGCTCCTCGCTTGTGAAGTCAAAGTATTGTGCAGCACCTGTTTCAATTAAAGGGATGGCTTGAATAAGTTTGACTGTGGAACGTGGGAATACAGGTGTTGCAATGTCGCCAGCCTGCCCAATGATGACGCCATTCATATCTGAAATGCAATATGAACCACGATGCATGCTTTCAACATGAGAGCCTCGTAAGACTTCTACTAACACAGGGTTGGCTTGTTCCATAGTTAAACTCCTACTCATAATGTTGATGAGTCATCATTCTATGTGAACCTTCTAAAGGGCAATATGCTTAAAAGCTGATCTTCTATGGTCAAAAGCTGTTTATTGGCTTTTCCTAATCTGGCTTGGTAAGCATTGAAAGCGCTGATGAAAGCGCTGGCTGAAAGCAGAAGAATCTTTATAACCTACTGATTCGGCTATAATATTAATGGGAATGTCTGTATTAGAAAGCATGGCATATGCACGAGTCATGCGTAAACTCGAAAGATATTGCCCTGGCGTTTGGTTTGTTTCTTTTTTAAAGAGGGTTTTAAACTGGCTTAAACTAAGACAAGCAATACTTGCAAGCTGCTCTAATGTTAATGACTGGCTTAGGTCTTGGCTCATTACTGTGATTGCTTTTTCAATACGAACATCTTTGGCAGATTCCAGCTGATGTAATTCAAGCAAGCGTAATAACCACTGAGCCATTTCAACCTCAAGTGTCGGGCTATGTTTGCTTAAGAGCTGCTGTTCGGCAAAATAACAAAACGACATAATTGAGTGGGGGAGCCTAATAATTGCCTGCTTAATATCAAGCAAATTCAGTGGAAGAAAGTCAGCATCCATCACAAGGTAACGCATGCCAGGCTCAGGTGCGAAATAGTGAACCTGACCTGCCTTATAAAGACAACAGCTTCCAGGGAACAGCCGCCCCTCAAAATCCTCAAGCTTTATATCCAGTCTCGAATGTAAAGGGAAGACCAATTGATGAAAATGATGGGCATGGCTATCTGCTGGAAATGTATAAGAGCGTACAGATAAGTGAGCTGTCATGATCTAGATGCAATCCTTTCATTCTATTATTTGAATAGGATTGTGACATAAAATGCATTCCTTTGTTGATTTATTTGTAGAGTCCAGCCCATTCGCTCGCAAATACGGTTTACGATGACTAACCCGTAGCCAAAACTCTCAGTGTCTGGTTGTGCAGTTATGTCATTACCAATAGTCATACTTTTTGCATCTGTATTAACAGTTAAAAAGCTTTCAGCATAGCTATAGGCGTTTTTAAGAAGGTTATTCAACAGCACAGTGACAAAGCTAGGAGGGGCATAGACCTCTGGCGCCAGCTCAAGATCAAGTTGCGTTTTAAATACACGATCTGGGTGTTGGCTTGCAATGATCTGTAATTGATTACGAATCGTGTGCTCTAAAGGGACATGCGCATAATGATGCTCTTGTATGGTTTCCTGGCCCAAAAGCAAAAAAGTGTTTGTTAACAAGCTGATTTGTGAGGATGCATCACTCACTCTCAAGGCCGCTTTATTTGCAAGTCTGTCCAATGGCAATTGCTGTAAAAGCTCTGATGAGCCTTGTAAAACCATGAGGGGGGTTCGTATCTCGTGTGCGGCAAAACGACTAAATTCCTGCTCTCTTTTGAAATAGTCGTGAATTCTTTGCTTGCTTTCAAGTAATGTTTGCTCGATCATGGCTAGCTCTTCATACTTTGACTCTATTGAGAACAGCGGCTGATCTGGCGACATGAGGCTAATGCGGTTTAAAAGGGTGCTCAGGTGTATCGATATTCGTTTCGTAATATAGAGACCAAAGGCAATGGCTAAAAATGTCATTGCAAGCCCAATCAGAGCGGCAGTCCAGTGCAGGGTTTCTTCATATGTGTCAAGATAGTCGTCTGCATTATCTTTAAAGACAACATACATGAGTCCTACACCCGAAGGATGCTGTTCGACAAGAAAGTGTTTGTCTTCCGGGCCTAGTTGATGTTCGTAGAAGCCAATATTCGTGTATTGCGCCAGCCACCGTGGGACACCACCGAATGATGTATAAAAATCAAATTCATATGGATTTGGATAGCGCGCGGTTTCTGGGCTAATAGCGTACTCAAGTTTATACTGGTCTGCTTCAGATGTAAGCCACTTATGCAAGCTGATCACTTCAAGCTGATCTTCAGCAACGATCACGACTAATGAAAATAGCCCAATAAAGCATGAACCAAGTAAGGCTGTAAGCACCACAAGCCTATTATAAAGGCGAGGTTTATTCTTGAGTGACAAGTCGATATCCTCGTCCATGCTCAGTTTCTAGCATATTGAACTCAAAATCTTTATTCATGGCATTTCGTAGCGCATAAATGTGACTACGAAGTGCATCTGAATTAGGCGCTTCATCACCCCAAATAGCTGTAACCAACTGTTGCTTAGATGTCATAGCAGGGTGGCGTTCCATTAAGGTTTTTAGTATTTGCAGCTGGATTTTACTTAAAGGTAATTTTTGACCTGCTCTTGTCACTTGCTGATCCAATGGGTCAAATACAAGCTCACCTACCTCTAAGTTACTGATATCTTGTCGCGAGCCGCGTTTTGTAAGTGCCTCAAGTCGCATTAAGAGTTCTTGCAAAGAGAAAGGCTTTACAAGGTAGTCATCACCACCTGCTTTATAAGCTGATGCTTTATCTTCAATTTGATCTCGAGCCGTCAGGAACAAAACAGGAGTATGGTTACGTTGAGCCATACGAAGTTCTTGCACTGTATTGATCCCGTTAAGCCTTGGCATCATGATGTCCATTACAATTACGTCAAAGCTTTCCCGCTCAATCAAATGCAGGGCTTCTTCGCCATTATAGGCGCAATCTGTTATGTGACCTGAAGCTTCAAGAAAATCACAAATGGTTTCCATGACTTGTCTATTATCATCTACGACTAGTATTTTCATTGGTTTACTCGTGTTAATTATGGTCTAGGGGGTTATTTTACAATAGTGATTGAATCAACTTCAATTTCTGGTTGTTCACCTTTGTCACGGTCAACCTCGCCAGTAATCTCAATAAGGTGTGTTTCATTAAATTCCTGACGAGGAAAGTCTTCTTGTTCAATTTCAACGCTAATGACATGGTTATCGCTTTCAAATAGATAGGTTTCATCGCCAGTTTTTTCAATTAAATAGCCTTTAATTCTAACCTGTTGCTCATCTTTAGAGTCTTCTAATATTTCTTTTAAATGATGCATTTGACCAGTCGTTGGGCCGGTGTATTGCGCTAGTACATTACCAGAAAAGCAGGCTGCCAGTATAAATGTGATGAGAGAGGGTTTTAAATTCATAATATAGGGCCCTTAAAGCTATCATGACACTCTTAAATTAGAGTGCTGTATTCGCCTTTTAAGCTAAATGGGGGGGAGTGAAGAGATCGTGAGGTGTCCTTATTGTGCTAAAAGTGAGACTTGTGTCACAGACTGCACGTAAAAAACAGGTTAAATGAACAGATAAGCATATGTATTGGTGATAAAAAGCTACACTAAATCTTAAAGAGTAATTTTGAGCCTAACAGAGCCCGCAACGATTTTAGGGGTGTTTCCTATATGAATAATGACGTCCTTAATGAAAATCTTCATCAATTTGGCCTAAGGTTTAGACCTGTTGTCTTAATGTTGAATATTTTATTTGGGATTTATTTTCTAGTTGCACAAATCTGGCCTCTTGTTCTTTGCTATAGTATTTTTGCATTTCGCATTTCAAGATTAATTATCGTTGGGCGACAAAACCCGATGGCATCGAAGCAAGCAATTGATATTGTCTGGCTTGTTGTGCTTATTCAATCATTACCATCTGTTCTCATATTAGGCCCTGAGGCTGGTTTTCACCTCCATGTTTTAGGCACTATACCAATGATTTTTGCGAATGAACGTTGGGGTGCTCTTGCTAAGTTAAAAAGAATTTTAATTATTGCAATCTATTTTGTAATATGTGAGCTGCTTCTAATTCATGTAGAGCCATTATATACAATGAGCTTGAACAGTATTCATGCTCTGGATAGTGTTAATATTTTATTTACCTTAACAATGCTCTCGTTGATGTCATATTATTTAAATTTAACAATTGCGGAATCTCAGCGCCAGTTGGTTAAACTTGCAAATACAGATCCATTAACAGGGTTATTGAATCGTCGCAGCTTAAGCGAGCTAGCAGATAAAGAAACGTCAAGGGCTCACAGAAGCAAGAATAATCTTGCAATTGTGATTTGTGATATCGATTACTTTAAAAAGCTGAACGATAATTATGGTCACGATTTTGGCGATCAAGTGCTGAAATGTGTGTCTCAAACAATGAAAGATATCCGCAGTTATGAGTATCAGTGCCGCTGGGGAGGTGAAGAGTTTGTACTGGTTTTACCAGAAGCAAGTCAACAACAAGCAGCCCAGCTTGCAGAACGCTTGCGCATCAAAATTCAAAGTTTACAAATTCCATATGAAGATCAACCTGTGCCTGTAACCATGACATTTGGTGTAGCTCAGATGCAACAAGATGAAGATTGGCATGCAACCTTAGCACGTGCTGATGCTGCCTTGTACGAAGGTAAAGAGTCCGGTCGTAATCGAGTTATTCAGGCAGAGTAAAAATCGATGCTAGCTGTCTAATTGCTGTTGAATCAGCTGTCCTAAAATATGTAGGCCTTGTATGATCTGCTTCTCGTCACTGTGGCATATGGTGAGTCGTAAACTGTTATTATATTGACTGCTTCCTGAGCATAATATCCCTGGCATGCTAATCACTTTGTGCTCTAATGCGTCGTAAAATAGTTTTAACGTATTGACCTGGGCTGGCAGTTCTACCCACACTAAAAAACCACATTGTGGTGTTATGATTTGTGCAGAAGAAGGGAAAAACTGCTTTATTAATAGAATCATTTGATCACGTTTATCTTTGTAAAGGCGTCTTAGATGTCGCATATGCACATCGTAGCTGCCATTTTCCAAAAATGTGCCTAAGGTTTCTGTGTAGAGCTTTGACTCTGCAATGTTTGTCGACATTTTAAGGCGTTTAGCGGCATCTTTAAATCGTCCTGCTTCAAGCCAGCCAATTCTAAAGTCTGGTGCGATGGTTTTATTAAAACTGCCACAGCTTAAAACCCAGCCTTCTTGATCGTATTTTTGAAGATTAGGAATAAGCTTTTTTCCAAACTGCAGTTCGGCATAAATGGTGTCATCGATAATGGCAACTTTGTGTTGATTGGCGAGGGCCACAAGCTTTTGTCTTTTATTTTCTGGCATCACAAAACCAAAAGGGTTGTGACCACTTGGGATTGTGATTACAGCTTTAATATCATCTTCTCGTATAGCTGTTTCAAGCGCATCTAATTGAATGCCTATATCCATATCTGTTGGGATATGGATAACTCGTCTTCTCGCATTTTTAATCAATGGGTAAACATTATAAAAAGTAGGGCTTTCAACCGCAACAGCATCCCCTGGCTGAGTTGTAATTTGCAGTGCAAGGCTCATGGCTTCTGTTGCGCCATGAGTGATAATGATGTCCTCAGGTGAAATAGACATCCCTAATTTTAGGCTTCGTCGAGCAATTTGTTGGCGTAATTGCTCTGTGTATATTGGTAGAGTGCATGTGCTATCCAAAAGATGACGAGCGCTCAAGGTTTTTAACAACGCTTTTTTCATTGTTTTAGCTGGGTAAAATTCTTCACCTTTAGGAGATGCTATTGCAAGATCTATATAATCTTTATTTTGTCTATTTTGAAAAACAGTTGCAATTATATCTTCAATATCTTTTGAATTAAAATCTTGCTTTTCAAATTCGGATATTCTGGATTTTGGTCTAATTTGAGCCGCTAATTCTTCTGCTACATAGTAACCAAGTTGAGGTTTGGCAAAAATTAACCCTTTATTTTCCAATATTTGATAAGCGGTTTTAACTGTGTTGAGGCTCACATTATGTAATGTTGCACATTCGCGAATTGAAGGGAGTTTTTGACCAACTGCAATACTGCCCATCATAATAGCGGATGAAAGCGTTTCTACAAGTTGGTCATATCGATACATAGTAAGGTTATCTCAAATCATTTTATTTATTGCAGGATGAGCTTAAAACCAAGAAAACCGAAGAACAACGAAAATGAAGTTTCAAAATAACGACGTAAACGCTGGAACGTATCTCTTGCTTTGGATGCTGAAAACAAAAAAGCATAGGTGCTCAGTATAATTAAGCTATTACATGCTAATAATCCTATGAGTAATAATAGCTCATGTGGTGTCACAGTTATTGGAACTGCAACGGAATAAAGAGACCCAAAAAATAATGGCGCCTTCGGATTTGCCAGCTGTATAAAAAGCCCTTTGGTATAGGTTTTAAAGCCGGATCTTTGTTTGGGCGTCTTAATAATTAAGTTTTCATTTGGTGTGAGAGCTGCCTTGGCGGACTTGAATGAAAGAAAGAGCAAGTAAGCTGCACCTGCAACACGAATAAAATTCATAAGCCAAGGCGTTGAGGCTAATAGAGTGCTAAAACCTGCAGCTGCGGATAATGACCATATAAATGCCCCTGTCCAGACGCCAAAAGCATTGAGAAAACCAAACTTCCGACCATAAGCCATTGATGTTGATAATATGGACATGGTTGAAGGGCCTGGGCAGGATGTGGAAAGAATTGCAGCAGGCAAAATTAGGAGATAATTGATGTCGCTCATAGGGCAAACTCGTCTAGGAAATGGTTAAATTTTGATTTAACTTAATCCTAATCTTGCTTGCTCTATGGGTACAGGTACAGTAAATATGTATTTATATGGGTACAGTGATATTGGAAGCATTGCCTCATTGTTAAGTATCACTGCACCAACTCGAAATTTCATAAGTATCAGCTCATTTTTCGCTTAATTAGAACAGTTGAAATGCGATGACCAATCATGGCTTCAACTTTAAAAAAGGCTTCGTCTATTTGCAGTTCGGAGCCAACTTTAACTTCGGGCAATTGTTGCCGTATAAGCTCATCTAAACAAAGCTGATCATCTGCATCAATAGTCAGTTCGTAGGAATATCGGATGTCCGCAACCCGGGCAATGCCTTTCAAACGTATTTCACTATCAATTGGGAGTATTGGGGTAAATGGACCTTGTCCTGGTGCTGAAAACACTAAATCAACAAGGTGCCTTTCTTCTGGCTTTAAAATGATAAAGAGGTGATCATCTGCTTGCAAAAGAGTTGAACCCCTTGGTGGTATCACTGCTTTACCTCTGGTAATCATAGCAGCAACAGCCTGCTCTGGTAATGCAGCTTGAGAGAGTGTTCGACCAACAGCTTTAGATGATTCTCCAAGTGTATATTCAACAATTTCTGCATTTATATCACTCAGAGACGACATTTTGAGTATAGCTGCTGGGACTGCGGGTGCTTTTTCAATCAGGCCTAGTTTTTTTGCAACCCAAGGCAGCGTTGAGCCTTGTAGGGTTGCTGAAATAAGTACAACGAAAAACACCACATTAAAAATTAAATTAGCATGCTGCATTCCAAATAGAAGAGGGAAAATGGCCAGAATAATTGGTACAGACCCTCGTAAACCAACCCAAGAAATTAAAATAATTTCATTTTTGGAAAAGTTAAACTTTTTAAGGATTGGCGCAACTGCAAGAGGGCGTGCAATAAATGTGAGTACGATGGCAATAACAAGTCCCTGCAGCCAAACCTCTTGCAATGAAGAAGGGTTAATCAAGAGTCCTAAAATCACAAACATGGTAATTTGGCTGAGCCAAGCTAAGCCATCATGGAATAAGAAAGTCCCTTGTTGAAATACAAAGCGACTATTCCCAAGAATAACCCCAGTAATAAATACAGAGAGAAATCCACTACCACCCCAATGGGCCGCTAGACCAAACGCAAGCAGACCAAATGCTGCAACCATAACTAAGTACAAGCCGGAGGCTGTTAAATTACTTTTATTGATAAGCCAAACTGCTAAGCGGCCAACAAGCAAGCCACAGATCGCTCCAATACCCATTTGCTTAACGAAAAGCATGAAAAACTCAAAGCCAAACCCCATATCATTCACAAGAATTTCTAATAACCCTATAGTTAAAAAGATTGCCATAGGGTCGTTTGATGCGCTTTCAATTTCCAGTGTTGCTTTCAGCCTTGGGTTCAGATGAATGCCTGCATTACGTAAAAGTGAGAAGACAGCAGCAGCATCTGTTGAGCCAACAATGGCACCAAGTAATAAGCCTTGCAATGGTTCTAAACCAAGAACAAGAGTTGCAGCTAACCCTGTGATAATTGCTGTTAATAAGACGCCACCAGTGGCTAAAACAGAAGCAGGTTTCCACACTTGTTTAATGGAGCTGATCTGTGTTTGAAGACCACCATCAAACAGAATAAAAATAAGTGCAATGGTGCCTAAAGCATGAGCTGCACTTGCATTATCAAAGGCAATTCCACCAATACCGTCTTCCCCAGCAAGCATGCCAATACCTAAGAAGAGCACCAAGAGTGGTAGGCCAAATCGAGCAGAGAGTTTACTGGCAAAAACGCCTATTAAAATGAGAACAGCACTGAGTAAAATAAGGTGGTCAATCAGAAACACGAAATCCTCCTTGGACTTCTTAAAGTAGAGCGCCTTGCAGCTTGAATGACCTGTATATGAATGCGTGAACGCTGCAATTCAAGGACTACAGCATATTATTTTTTTAGTTAATGGCTTCGTTGAAAACGATACTTTAATGGGGCAAGGGCGTAATTTTGTAGCCCCCAGATACCAGTTATTATCATTGCAATAAGCATAAACGGCGACGCTAAAACCATTTCTTGGCCTAAATAGCCTTGGCTTTTATACATCATTAAGGTGTACCAAATTAAAAAGCCGCTGCTAAAGGCAAAAGCAGCTGATGCTATCACTGGAATTGCTTTAGCTGGCTTTGTATAGAAACCCATGAGGATAAAGATAAGTGATGCCAACATAAAAACAAGGCAAAACATACTGCCTGTAGCGGTTGAAACATAGCGCATTAAGTTTAACCAGATATACGCAACAATGGCACATATTGCCAGTGCTACTGTCAGTTTTAAAAGCCAGATAATAAGAGTCCAAAAGCCTCGAATAATACCGCCTATAACAGCAGCAATACCAAATATCAAAATTGGACCAAGACTTAAAGCTACGACACCTAAAACAATACCAACAGCAATGTTTAGTATAAATTCTGAATCAACCATAGCCCTTCCTTATTTTGCCTTGAGTGCCAGTATCCTTTGAGTTTTAGTGACGTTGCTTAAGAGCACAACATAACTAAAGGTTTAATTTTTATGAGATTACAGTCTCGATTGATGTCATGCAGCTGACTTTTTGTAACGTTCTTTTTTTTTGCACATTTCGACAGGATTAATTTTAAGTATTCGTTAATGATGCTGAAGAATATTGCTGATCAATAACTGATCACTCGTCTTCTAGAGCTAAAGAGAGAATTTTTATTGGAGGAATGTTGCGATGAATCACCAGGAACTTATGATTCAAAGGCGAAAAATTGTAAAAAGAATTGCGATGGCAGCAGCAGCCTCGCCTTTTGTTGGATTGCTTGGTTGTGGCGGAGATGCAAATGATGCTGTTACATCAATTATTGGTGATGGGACATCTAACTCAGGCACTACTACACCGATGAGTGGCTCAAGCTGGCTCAGTGGTGGTACCTCTTCAATGGAAGCGACCTTTCCTCCAACTACAGACCCGTTTTCAAGCGGCTTGGGCAATCTATGCACGCTGACAGAAGAATTTACGATCGGTCCTTGTTACTTTAATGTTGAAGATACTCGAGACGATATTTCAGAAGGTCAACAAGGTATACCAATGACACTGGCAATGAAAGTCGTTGATGCAAATTGTAATCCTATTGAAGGTGCTGTTGTTGAGGTTTGGTGGTGTGATTACCGAGGTATCTATTCTGCTGATACATCAGAAACCACAACAGAGGTGTCTGATTCAATGGGTGGCGGTGAAATGCCTGCTGATATGGGTGAGCCACCTGAAATGGTCGAAGGCGAAATGCCTGAAGGTATGGAACGTGGAATGGGCGGAATAGGAGGGGACTCAGGCTCTCCTACATTCCAAACGGCATTTTGCTCTGGTAATGATGAACTTGCCTTAGTTTCACGCTTTTTCCGTGGTGTGAAGACATCAGATGCTAATGGCAATGTGTATTTAAAAGGTTGCTTCCCAGGCTGGTATGCTAGTCGTACAACTCATATTCATACCCGTGTTGTTCTTGACGGTACTCAGCAACTTATTTCACAGTTTGGTTTTGATGATGAAATGGCCAATGACATTTATCTTAACCATCCAGACTATACAGGGATTGCAAAAGACACTAGTAATTCTACAGACACAGTATTTCCTTCAGATGCATATCTGGATTACTTATTTGAAGTAGAGCAGTTGTGGGATGGATCCATGTTGGCTTATAAAGCAATACAAATACAGCAATATGGCTAATACTTTTAATATGCTTTTAGCTGTTTTGTGATTTCTTTTTATTTGTTAAAAAAAAGATTCTTTAAAAAAGAGTGGTTTATTCTTTTTTTAAAAGAATACATGCTATAGGCCAGCATCTGGCCTATAATTTTTTTAAGTTTAAAGTATCACTCACTAACAAAGGGAAGATTATGTGGCCATTTGCTAAAAACTCTAACATCGCGTCAGAATCTGCTGTTGTCAATGAGAATTCTGAAAGCAGCCGTATTCTTGAGTCAATTAAAGGCAATATGCCGTATATCGAGTTTGATCCTACAGGACATATTCTTGATTGTAATGAATTATTTTTAGGTGCCGTAGGATACAATAAAAACGAAATTGTTGGTATGCATCATAAGATATTTTGCCCAGACTCAGTGCATGCAACTCGAGACTATCAGACTTTCTGGTCTGGTTTAGCTGCAGGCCAGTCGCAAACAGGTGTTTTTCTTCGAAAAAATAAAGCAGGGGAATTACGCTGGCTTGAGGCAACCTATTTTCCAGTTTATGAAGATGGTAAAGTCGTCAAAGTGATTAAAATAGCATCCGACGTAACGGCAGCTAAATCAAAAGCTGATATTAGTCATGCGATTTTAGCGGCTGTAAATCAAACCCAAGCTGTTATTGAGTTTACACCAGATGGTATTATCCTCGATGCGAATGATCTCTTTTTAAAAACTGTTAAATATTCGAAGGATCAAATTGTTGGAAAGCACCATAAAATTTTTTGCGATGCTGAGTTTTACCAAAAAAATCCAAACTTTTGGCGTGATCTAGCTGAAGGTCGTCCAGAGCAAGGCCGATTTAAACGTATTAATGCTCATGGTGAAGAAATATGGATTAGAGCATCTTATACACCAATTGCAGATACAGCCACTGGCAAAATCAATAAAGTCATTAAATTTGCTACAGATATTACCCCAACAGTTGAAAAAGAAGTTTTTATTGATAATCTTGCCAATGTTGGCTTTAGTGAAGTACAGGTGCTGGCAAATAAATGTGCAGAGCATTTGGTTAATATGGTTTCCACAAGTGACTCTATGAGTAAGCAAATTCATGGCACAAGTGAATTGCAGAACAAACTTCTAGGTCAATCGGAAGAAATAAATAAAATTGTAAATACCATTGGTGGTATTGCTGAGCAAACAAATTTATTAGCGTTAAATGCTGCAATTGAAGCTGCTCGTGCAGGTGAGCAAGGAAGAGGTTTCGCAGTTGTTGCTGATGAAGTTCGTTCCTTAGCATCGAGAACAAGTCAGTCAACTTTGGATATTGAGCGTATTGTCCAAGAAAATACGACTTTAAGTCATCAGAGTACAAATGATATCAATGCCGTCATTGATACGATTTCTCAAATGACGACATTAATCCAAGATGCATCAGAAGTTGCATTGCAAATGAAATCTAAGTCTCAAAATATGATCGAAGAACTTCGAAATGCAAATTAAGACATATTTAAAAGAACATTAAATTCGGCTTGTGCATATAGGGCTTGGGGCATCTTCAAAGTCTCTATTTTGCCCAATATTTAGATCTAAGGTATCTCTATTGAGCTTAGGGCGTGATAGAGGTGCATCGTGCCCACCTAAGGTTAGATCATTAAGGTTTTCAGGGTCAAACATATCCATTTCATCGGTGTTTCCCGTGCCAGTTTGCACGTCATTTACATTTGCAAATGCAGTTCCTTTAGAAATCGTATTCTTCTCTCTCGAGTCTGCCGTAGCTTTTGACTCGTTTGCAGCATGGGCGAATTCGTCAGCTTGCGCTGTTAAGGCATGCTGCTGTTTCTTGAACGCTTTATCGATGATCGGTTTAATAAATCTTGAGTTACCAAGTTTTGTGACAAAGGTGTCTATGCGACCTTTAAGGCCACTTTGTGGCAGGTGTGAAACTCTCTCTGTCACTATACCTGTCCGGTCAGTTGACTTGTAACAATA